>Ga0114949_10000906_pt1 | contig 17262 bp, 15 predicted proteins | sample N074metaG_FD_83505 | JGI IMG/M metagenome (GOLD analysis project Ga0114949, IMG submission 83505) | Deep subsurface microbial communities from Kermadec Trench to uncover new lineages of life (NeLLi) - N074 metaG | ecosystem: Environmental > Aquatic > Marine > Ocean trench > Sediment | place... | reverse complement strand
TAAGTCTATTGCTGGAGTCAGGAAATACCAGGGTTGGTGCATGATTTTTTGATTCTTCCACACTCATAGATGCATATGAAATAATAATCACCACATCACCCGGTTGCGCTTTACACTCTGCAGGACCGTTCAGGCAAACTTGTCCGGTGCCTCGCTCCCCTTTTATTACATAAGTTTCAAGTCGTTCGCCATTATTTATATTTACTACATGAACTTTTTCATTTTCCAGGATATTGGCTTCATCCATTAAATCCTCATCCAGGGTAATACTGCCTACATAGTGCAACTCAGCCTCTGTGATTTTAACTCTGTGAATTTTACTTTTTAACACTTCAATTGTCATATCTAAATTCTGACTTATATAATTATATTATCAATTAAACGAACGCTTCCAACTTTGGCAGCAATGCAAATAGCTGCTGATGATTGAAAAGCTGATAATTTTTCAAATGATTCCGGATCTACGATTTCAATATACTCAGGTTCCACTTCCGCGACTCCGTCAAGTATTTTTCGAGCCTCCTCCTTGGCATTTTGAATGTCACCACTATGCATTAATATTGCTTTAGCCATCGATAAAGCTTTAAATATTGTGGCGGCATATTTCTTTTCTTCATCAGAAAGTCTTGCGTTCCTTGACGAAAGTGCAAGCCCGGATTCTTCTCTTAAAGTTGGTACTCCAACAATATTTACATCCATATTCAAATCCAAAACCATCCTTTTCATTAATATCAATTGCTGCAGATCTTTCTCTCCGAAAAAAGCCATATCCGGTTGAACTATGTTTAGCAGCTTACTTACTATTAGTCCTACTCCACTGAAATGGCCCGGTCTCCATTGACCTTCCATTATATTCCCAATGTTTTCAAACTCAAATAACACTACGGGTTTTAAAGGATACATTTCATCTCCCGAAGGACAAAATACGTAATCAACACCCAAATGTTCAAGCATTTTTAAATCCTGAACTATGCTTTGAGGATAGTTTTCAAGATCTTCCGGGTTATTAAATTGCACAGGATTTACAAAAATACTACAAACCGTTATATCCGTTTTTTTGATAGATGCTTCCAGCAACTTTGCATGCCCCTCATGCAGGTATCCCATAGTGGGTACCAGGCCTATGGATTGCTTATTTGATCTATGCGTACCCAATTGTTTCTTTAACCCGGCAATCTCATTGAATACCTCCATAAACGAGAAAAATGTAACATAAAAGGTCGCAAAATTACTTCATAAGGTTCAAACTATCTTGAATAAAGTAAATAAATTTAGTACCTTTGTGACCCAATTTGAATATCAAATAGTTCAACTTATCTAAACTATGCCTACACTTCGTATTCTTTACGTAGCTTCCGAAATTAATCCCTTTTTACAAACCACAGAAGTTGCCGACTTTGTTCGTAAACTACCACAGGCGATGCAAGAAAGAGGAATGGAGATCAGGATTCTTGTGCCGAGGTTCGGTTTAATCAATGAGAGAAAAAACAGACTTCATGAAGTTGTAAGATTATCAGGAATAAATATTTCAGTGGGTGACGAAGAAAAACCATTGGTTATCAAAGTTGCTTCAATCCCTAACGCCAAACTACAGGTTTATTTCATTGATAACGAAGATTATTTTCATAGGAAATCTGTATTTCATGATAAGAACGACAAATTCTATGACGATAACGATGAAAGAGCCATATTCTTTTGCAAAGGAGTACTTGAAACAGTAAAAAAACTTGGATGGGCACCTGATATCGTACATTGCAATGATTGGATGACAAGTCTGATACCATTGTATTTGAAGACGACTTACAAAAATGATCCAATCTTTCAAAATACAAAGAGTGTTTTCACCGTTTATAATAACAGGTTCAAGCATAAGTTTGCCAATGATCTCGTCGATAAAGCAAAAATGCTGGATATTGAAGACAGTATGCTGATCAATTTAAAATCAGCAGATTACGATGGGTTTATCAAAATTGGTATTGAATATGCTGATGCTGTTATCAAAGCTGAAGAAGACATTGCACACCTGGATAGCCTTTTGGAAGGTGACAAAAAATTTGATACCATAGAAAAAAGTGAAGATTTCACAGACTCATATTTTAACCTTTACAATCAACTTGTGGGATAAATGAATCTTAGACCAAAGGTAATAATAGGGCTGATCCAGGGATTAGCCCTTTTAATTTTTGCATCATGTGAGGAACCGGGTAGAATTGGGATAGATGTTGATCCAGATAATTTAACCTTTAGCACATCCTACGTGAAATTCAATCTCGAAGCTAAAATTGTTCAGACTGATTCTATCCTTAGTGGAAACGGGGGGAGGCTTCTTGTTGGCAGATTTCAAGACCCGGAATTTGGAGAGGTAGAAGCGAAGACATATACCCAGTTATGGCTGTCGAATCCTGTAAACTTCCCTGAAGAATCGGTTTATGATTCATTGGTGCTTGTACTCCCGTTTGATTATGTTAATGGTGCTGAAATGCGCGATATTAATGATATTAAGGTTTTCCGTATAAAAGAAGATTTGAGTATTTTTAATATATATGTCAGTACAATGGAGCTTGATGTTTATGATGAACCTATTGGCGAATCAAGTTTTATGTATACAACCGAATTAGTAGATGGAGAAGAAGTTATCAAGTTGGATACTCTCTTTCATATGCGTCTTTCCGATGACCTTGGGCAGGAGATTTTTGACATGGCAAAAGATGAAAATGATACTATCCTGGAATCTAATACCAATTGGATAAATTGGTTCAAAGGAATTTCAATTGAAGCAGGAGATCAGTACACTACCATTACTGGTTTCAATCGAAATAGCGCCGCTGCAAAGATGATATTGTATTATCACATATTTGATACCGATGGAAATGAAGTTGTTGCAAACTACCCATTTACGATTGAGAATTCTGTACATTTTAATAATATTAAATATGACCGTACAGGCACTCCTTTGGAAGGAGTAACGGAACTATATAAGGAATATTCCGCCACAGATAATTTTGTATACATTCAATCAGGTACAGGCCTTGTGTCCAAAATAGATTTTAACCCTTTTATAGATTTTGCTGATTCAGTTGGTCCGATGCTTATCAACCTGGGGCGATTAACGTTGGGAAAAGTGGAACCTTTTTCAGCATATATGAAACCTCCATCAACACTGCTATACTACTACACTGATACTACCAATATGTGGTTACGAGAAGAAAATCAGATTCCAAGAACAATTCAACAAGATAATCCAACTGTGGATGCTGCCGGAGTACAAGTTGCCTTGATCGCTGAATTCAAATTAGATGAGGAAGAAACAGAACTAAATGACACCTATTCCAATGGTGTTTCCAACACTTTGCAGGCAATGGCTGATGGGCGTATTGTGGCTGATAAAATCTTAGTTTATGCCACGCCCCCGGAGAATGCTACGAGTGTGAATCGTGTTAGGATCGATCCTCAAAATATTACATTAGAGGTGTATTTCACTACGGTAAATTCAAATAACAACGAATAATTCATGACCTTTCAATATGTGTGGCATAGTAGCTTATGTAGGCAATAGCAATGCGTACCCGATCATAATAAAAGGATTAAAACGACTTGAGTATCGTGGCTATGATTCGTCCGGGGTTGCCTTACTAAATGGCAGCCTGAAAATTTATAAGAAAAAAGGGAAAGTTTCTGATCTTGAAGCGTTTGTTGGTGACCAGACCCTTTCAAGTACAATTGGAATTGGACACACACGTTGGGCCACTCATGGCGAACCAAATGATAAAAATGCTCACCCTCACTTTGCTCCAAACAGTAAAGTGGCAATGATTCATAATGGGATCATTGAAAACTATTCATCCTTAAAACAAGAGTTGATAAATAAAGGGTATTCATTTAATAGTGATACCGACACAGAAGTATTTATTGCCTTCATTGAGCACATTCAAACTCAAAACAAATGCAGTCTGGAGGAAGCTGTACGGCTGGCTTTAAATAAAGTGGTTGGTGCGTACGCAATAGTCATTCTTTCCGAAGATCATCCCAACATGTTGATTGCAGCAAGAAAAGGAAGTCCTCTTGTTATTGGATTGGGGAAAGATGAATTTATGCTTGCGTCAGATGCTACCCCAATTATCGAGTATACAAATGAAGTTGTTTATCTCAATGATGAAGAAATGGCAATCATCAAAGACGGTGAACTGACAGTAAAAACAATCAAGGACGAAAAAATGGATCCGTTCATCCAAACGTTGGATTTAGAATTGGATGCAATTGAAAAAGGTGGTTACGAACATTTCATGCTGAAAGAAATATTTGAGCAACCGAAAGCTGTGAAAGACTGCATGAGGGGTCGTTTAAATGCTGAAATTGGGAGGGTAGTGCTAGGAGGGATTCGAGAATACAGAAACAAAATTGTAAGGTCAGAAAGAATTATAATTGTTGCTTGTGGTACTTCGTGGCATGCGGGATTGGTCGCAGAGTATTTATTTGAGGAGTATTGCCGAATACCGGTGGAAGTAGAATATGCTTCAGAATTCAGATATCGTAAACCCGTAATTAAAGAAAGCGATGTGGTATTTGCCATTTCCCAATCTGGAGAAACAGCCGATACGATCGCTGCGCTTGAACTTGCCAAGTCAAAAGGGGCAACGATCTTTGGAATTTGCAATGTTGTAGGATCTTCTATCAGTAGAATCACTGATGAGGGTGCTTACACACACGCCGGCCCTGAAATTGGTGTAGCAAGTACAAAAGCATTCACCGCCCAGTTGACGGTGTTGTCCATGATTGCACTGATGATCGCCGAACTCAAAGGGACCATTCCTGAAAGTAGATTTCATGAATTATTAGCAGAGTTGGAAACCATTCCACGTAAAATAGAAGAAGCGCTGCAATTGAATGATCAAATAGAACATATTGCCAATGTTTTCAAAGATGCTTCTAACTTCCTGTACCTTGGCCGTGGATACAATTTTCCTGTGGCACTTGAGGGGGCATTGAAACTTAAAGAAATTTCTTATATCCATGCGGAGGGTTATCCTGCAGCAGAGATGAAACATGGGCCAATTGCCCTTATTGATGAAGAGATGCCGGTAGTTTTTATTGCTACGCGAGACAGCTCTTATGACAAAATCGTTTCCAATATCCAGGAAGTAAAAGCACGCAAAGGAAGAGTGATTGCTATCGTTAGCAAAGGCGATGTGCTCATTCCGAAAATGGTCGATTATACCATAGAGGTTCCAGTGACTGATGAGGCATTGATGCCACTTGTTTCAGTAATTCCTCTTCAGTTGCTTTCCTACCATATTGCCGTCATGCGAGGTTGTAATGTGGACCAGCCGCGTAACCTGGCCAAATCGGTTACGGTAGAATAATTTCTATTTAAAATTTCTTGAATTTGTGCTGCTTGGTTCACAAGTGACTTAGAGTGAAATTAATTCCTTAGTTCGCTTCCAAATATTCCCTTTTAAGTAAAGGACAAATCTTATATCGTTCATCTCGGGTATCATTGTAGACTGCATCCAACAATTCATACACGTGTGAAATGCCAATCTTTTTCGCCCATTCAAATGGTCCGTAAGGATAATTTGTGCCAAGCTTCATAGCACGATCGATATCATCGCGCGTTGCTGTTCCCTCCTGAACGGTAAAATAAGCCTCATTGATGATCATAAAAACAACACGTGGTGTTACCATTCCCACCCGGTCCTCCACTGAAACATATTTAAATCCAAGGAAATCTGCCGCCTCTTTGAGTCTCTGTTTCCCTTTTTCGTCAATCACCGTGCATTCGAGTATCTCCCTGTTAAAAAAGGTGGGAAGTCCATTGAAACCAATGATTGTCCCGTTCAGTTGATGACCAGCGAAATTCAGGTATTCAATAAGCGAAGATTTTACGCTGTTGAGAAGGAGCGCTCCGGGGTATCCAATATAAGATTCCAGGTTTCCCAGGGAGTCATCTATATAGAAATCAAAAATGAACGGGTACACGTTTAAATCAATGCTTGTGGAGTAGTCACCGTCAGTGTCAAAAGGCAAATCCGGAAATTTTGCCGTAAACTCTGCAAGATGCGATTCATTTCCACGAATTAAAACATTCATTCCCATTGGATTTTTATATTTGAGGTTTCAAAAATAGTAAATCAAAGAAACAATGAAGAATCCCATTTTTACCTCAAATGCACCCGAACCAATCGGACCTTATAATCAGGCGATATTTGCCGGTGACACTTTGTATATATCCGGCCAAATTCCCATTGATCCATCTACAAACGAATTGATAAATGGAACAATTTCTGAGCAAACCCATCTGGTAATGAAAAACCTTGGTCATATTCTGGACGCTGCTGGATTATCGTTTAAAAATGTTGTGAAAAGCTCCATTTTTATTAAAAATATGGATGATTTTGGGCAAATAAACGAGGCGTATGGTAGCTACTTTGATGATTTTCCCCCTGCACGGGAAACGGTTGAAGTTAGCCGGCTTCCAAAAAACGTACGGGTTGAAATTTCTTGCATCGCAGTTAAATAGGACATTTTAAATCGAGTAACTATTTTTACATCCTAATTTTAGTTCTATGAAGAAGGATGTTCGCGTACGTTTTGCTCCCAGCCCCACAGGGCCATTGCATATAGGGGGAGTTCGCACCGCACTGTATAACTATCTGTTTGCAAGGAATCATGGTGGATCTTTTATTCTTCGAATTGAGGATACTGATCAATCTCGTTTTGTAAATGGTGCCGAAAATTACATACTTCAGGCACTTGAATGGTGTGGAATTTCACCTGATGAAGGCCCGGGGATTGGTGGTGACTTTGGGCCTTACCGGCAATCTGAAAGGAAGGAAACTTATCGTGCATATTCTGAACAACTGATTAAAACCGGACATGCATATTATGCATTTGATACACCTGAGAAACTCAATAAACTACGCCAGGAGGCTGAACAAAATAAATCTGTCTTTCAGTACAATGCTGTCACAAGAAATCAGTTGGAAAATAGTATTACACTTCCAAAAGCTGACGTAGACAACCTTCTGGCGAATGGAGCAAATTATGTTATTCGCCTTAAAGTCCCGGAAGATGAAACAATTACAATTACGGATATAATTAGAGGTGAAGTGCAAGTTCATACATCAGAAATTGATGACAAGATTCTTATGAAATCTGATGGATTGCCTACTTACCACCTGGCTAATATTGTTGATGATCATTTAATGGAAATCACCCATGTGATAAGAGGAGAAGAATGGCTTCCATCTGCTCCGCTTCATGTACTACTTTATGAATACCTGGGCTGGAATGCTCCTCAATTTGCCCATCTTCCACTGTTGCTAAAGCCGGATGGAAAAGGGAAACTGAGTAAACGAGATGGATTGAAAGGAGGATTCCCCGTTTTTCCGCTGGATTGGACTGATCCTGCCACAGAAGAAACTTTATCTGGATTTAAAGAATCAGGATACCTTTCTGCAGCTTTTGTTAATTTTCTGGCACTTTTGGGGTGGAACCCCGGAACAGAACAAGAAATATTTACACTAAGTGAGTTGGAAAAACATTTCGATCTTTCAAGGGTAAACAAAGCGGGTGCCCGTTTTGACATTCAGAAGGCTCAATGGTTCAATCAGCAGTTCATTAAAAATATTGATAGTAGTGTCTTATCAGGATTCCTCCAATCCGATTTAGAAAAGAATGGAATCAATGTTTCATCTGACACAATTTACGCTGTTGCTGAAGCCATGCGCGAAAGAATCATCTTCCCGGATGACCTGTGGAAAAATGGAAAGTTCTTCTTTGAGGCCCCCAAAGATTATGATGAAAAAGCTGTGAGAAAAAAATGGACAAAGGAAAATGTGGAGATACTTCAAGCCTATTCCAACGCCCTGGCAAAAGAAAAATCTGTTACACCAGAATCTGCAAAAGGAACTTTTGAAAATGTTTTAGGGTTATATGATGCAGGAATGGGTCAGGTGATGCAGCCATTGAGGGTTGCTCTCACGGGAGGAAGTGGCGGTCCGGATTTAATGGAAACGATTTCTATTTTGGGGCCAGAGGAAAGCAGTAAAAGAATTGATACAGCCATTCAAGTTCTGAAAGGCCGTGAAAAATGAGAAATGAGAAAACGAAAGAAGCAAATTAAATCAAAAAAAGCCAGGATTAACCCAAAACTGGAAGGGTTTGAAGTTCAGGTAAATAGATTTGGTGAAGTGAAAAGTACACTGGAGATTGATAAGATCAATGCATTCTTAGACGAAGAAGTTGAAGATAAGAAGTTGGTAAGACGTAAGGAAAAAACCAAATAATCTTTATTTCATATTCAGTTCCATTTTACATAATCATTTTATTCGAAATTTCTTTCAAGGATTATATTATTCTGGTCTTTTATTAATTTTGGAATTATGGATGGGACGTCTTTCATATATCTCCTGTGGTCATCTCCATATAGCTTTATATGCTTTTTCCCCCCAAATAAATTCCTGCGATCAAATACCCGTACATCCAAATAAGATAATAGAAGTAATTTTTGGATTGAAAAACATAAATCGCAAAATGATTTAAATTGCAGCGGAATATAAAGAGTGTCTGATATATTAAAGTATCCCACCTGTGTTAAGTTTTAGGAGATTTTTCATTCTCAATCCCAGAAATTCCAAAAAGAGGATATTCTTTAAAGAGCCAATTTAACAAGGAAAACACCTTCTGATGCCAGAACCAACCCTACGAATTTTAAACCCCTGATGGTTCAAAGAAAGACTCTTCTGACATCAGTGCTTCATATATTAATACTCCCATCAATCCAAACTATGAATTACATAATGCAACATCCACAGACAATCGTATTTGAAGGAATCTAATCCCATTATTTATCAATTCGATCGGTAGATTTATTTTTAAACTTACTAAATTCCGCCCTATGAATATCCTTAAAATTGGAATAGTAAAAGAAGGTAAAATCCCTGTTGATCGAAGAGTTGTTTTAACACCTGTGCAAGCAATGGAGATCAATAAACGGGAAGATATACAAATCTCTATTGAGAAAAGTAACATTAGAACTTACACCGATGATGAGTATGCCAATCAAGGGTTAGTTCTATCTGATGATATCAATGACTGCGAGGTAATATTGGGTGTTAAAGAAGTACCTATCCCAAATTTAATCCCTGGTAAAACGTACTTCATGTTTTCACACACCATTAAATCACAACCCTACAACCGGTCGCTTTTACAAGATATTCTAAAAAAGAAAATTCGATTGATCGATTGGGAATGCCTGACAAATATAAAAGGGCAGCGCTTGATTGCATTTGGAAGGTACGCTGGAATAGTAGGTGCTTATAATGGAATCCTTACTTTTGGAAGAAAATCAGTACGATTCGAGTTGCGCCCTGCACATACTTGTCATGACTTGGAAGATTTAAAAACAGAGTTTTCGAAAGTAGATCTACCTCAAATAAAAATCGTCATTACGGGTGGAGGCCGGGTTGCAGGTGGAGCCATGGAAGTGTTGGATGGTATGGGAATCCTGCATGTAACACCCGACGATTTTCTGACTAACAGTTACAGTCATCCGGTGTACACTCAACTGGAAGTCACTGACTATAATAAAAAGAAAAATGGGACTTCCTTTGAGCAAGAGGAGTTCTTTCAAAACCCACAGGACTTTGATTCTGATTTCAAAAAGTTTTCACAAGTATCAAACATTCTTATTGCAGCTGCCTTTTGGGATCCCAAGGCACCGGAATTATTTACCAGGAATGAATCCCGTGAGGGTGAGTTCCTCATTGATGTGATTGCCGATATCACTTGTGATATAGAGGGCTCTATTCCCAGCACCTTAAAATCCAGCACAATTGATGATCCCATTTATGATTACAATCCAATCACCGGGCTGGAGGAACCTCCTTTATCCAACGATTCAAACATTACTGTAATGTCTGTTGACAATCTCCCATGTGAACTTCCGCGAGATGCCTCCATTGATTTTGGACGTGATTTCATCTCTTACATTCTCGAGCCACTTCTAGGCAATGACCCTGAAGGTATCATAGAAAAAGCAACTATTGCAAAAGATGGAAATTTGACTTCGAAGTTTTCTTATTTGCAAGGCTATGTAGAGGAGGATTCATAAGGTTATAAGCTGCGAGTATTTGAGTAGCATAAAAAAAGGGGTGCAACTTGCACCCTCTCTAATTCTTTTAGCCAGAAGCCTTTACCTTTCAGCTTATCTACCCGTTCATTGACACAAGAAATTCTTCGTTGTTTCTTGTTCCCTTCATTCTATCCAAAAGGAACTCTATAGATTCGTTTGGATTCATATCAGACATAAATTTCCTCAAAATCCAAATTCGCTGTAATTCTTCTTTGTCAATCAATAAGTCTTCTCTTCTGGTACCCGATGTAACAACATCGATAGCAGGATAAACACGCTTGTTAGACAATTTACGATCAAGCACAAGTTCCATGTTTCCAGTTCCTTTAAATTCTTCAAAGATAACTTCGTCCGTTTTTGAGCCTGTTTCAATCAATGCAGTTGCAATAATTGTTAGTGATCCACCATTCTCTACGTTCCTTGCCGCACCAAAGAAACGCTTTGGCTTGTGTAATGCATTGGCATCAACACCTCCGGAAAGAATCTTACCGGAAGAAGGAACTACTGTATTATGCGCCCTTGCCAATCTTGTAATGGAATCCAATAAGATCACCACATCATGACCACATTCAACCATACGTTTTGCCTTTTCCAATACTATTGAGGAAACTTTTACATGCTTTTCTGCTTGTTCATCAAAAGTGGACGCAATTACCTCTGCGTTTACGCTTCGCGCCATATCGGTAACCTCCTCAGGACGTTCATCAATAAGTAAAACAATGAGGTAGATTTCCGGATGATTTTCAGCAATTGAATTGGCTATTTGTTTAAGTAAAACAGTTTTACCTGTTTTAGGCTGTGCTACAATCATTCCTCTTTGTCCTTTTCCAATAGGAGCAAACAAATCCAAAATTCTGGTAGAATAGACGTCTGATTTAGTGGTGAGAGTAATTTTTTCATCAGGGAACATTGGAGTTAAATACTCAAATGGAATTCTGTCTCTCACCTCTTCCGTTGTTTTTCCATTTACGGAATCTACGCGTAATAAAGCAAAATATTTTTCTCCTTCTTTTGGTGGTCTTATCTGCCCTTTTATTGAATCACCTGTTTTCAACCCAAACAATTTGATCTGTGAAGGTGAAACATAAATATCATCAGGGCTTGCGAGATAGTTGTAATCAGAAGATCTCAGAAATCCATAGCCATCCTGCATTATTTCAAGTACGCCATCGTTTTCGACTGCGCCATCGAACAATTTTATATCAACTCCCTTGTCATCCTCTTTTTTATCGGGCTCGCGATCAGCACTTTCTCTGCGATCATCAGGATCACCTCGATCTTTTCTTTCGCTTCTGTCACTTCTGTCACTTCTGTCACTTCGTTTATCCCTGGAGTCCCTGGGTTGTTTGTCGCCACGCGGCCTTCGATCATCTTTCTTTTCGGAATCTTCCGTCTCCTTTTTATTGTCCTCTTTTTGCTCGAATGATGTTACACTTTCGTCGACTTCTATTTTAAATGATTCGAGTAAATCTTCCGCTGATTGCTCATGTTCTTTCGTTGGAGAATCTTTCACGTTTTCACGCTTTACCCGCTTAGGTTTTTCCGCAGGTTCTTCTCTAGGTTCTTCTACCCCGATATCAGGATTAATTGCCTGTTGATCCAATATTTTATAGACCAAATCTTTTTTAGCAAGCTTCTTGTAGTTGCCTACGCCTAATTTATCAGCGATCTCTTTCAATTCTGAAAGAAGCCTGACATTTAAATCATCAATTGTGTACATATTGTATTAAAAAGTAGTCTTGAAGACTGTTGTATTTGAAGAATTGTAAGTGGATTATATGAATTATTTGCAATTAATTAGATATGCAATAATATTTTTATCAATCTTAAAAGGTAATTATTTTGAAAAATTATGAGCTGCCGGAACCGACATTAGTCATGTTGTTCATGCAATTATATGGATACCTACCTTATTTGTCAAAGAATTAGACAATTATTTAAAAAATAATTCTCCTCTGAAATAAGCCTTCCTATAGGAAGCCTGTAAAAAATTAATTTAATTTTGTGCCTCAAAATTAAATAAACAATGCTTGTAGTAGCAGAAATTTTAGCCAACAAAGAGAAGGTCATTCAGGGCCTCCAGAAAAGGGGTCTCAAAGATGTAGAGGAGCAAATAAATCGAATTCTTGATCTTGACAAAAAAAGAAAAGATATTCAATCTAATCTGGATGCCACCCTGGCTGAGATAAATTCTATAAGCAAAGAGATTGGTGCTCTTATGAAACAAGGTCTTCGGGAAGAAGCTGACAAAATAAAAGAGCGCACTCGTACATTAAAAGAGAATTCAAGTCAACAAAAGGAAGATCTGACAAAAACCCAGGAATCACTAACTACCATTTTATACGATATTCCAAATGTGCCAAACAAAATTGTGCCAAGTGGGTCGAATGAAAATGATAATGAAGTGGTATTAGAATGGGGCGAGAATCCTGAACTTCCTGAAAATGCCCAACCTCATTGGGTGCTGATCAAGAAATATGATATTATTGATTTTGACCTGGGAAATAAAATATCCGGTGCGGGATTCCCCGTATACAAAGGAAAAGGAGCCAAACTGCAGCGAGCATTGATCAACTTCTTTTTAACAGAAGCTGATAAAGCAGGATATATTGAGATCCAGCCCCCTATAGTCATTAATGAAGCGTCAGGGTATGGAACAGGCCAATTACCTGACAAAGAAGGTCAGATGTACCACATTACGGAAGACAATCTTTTTATGATTCCGACAGCTGAAGTGCCTATCACAAATATTTATCGTGATGTGATTCTTCAGGAAAAAGACCTGCCAATAAAAAATGTTGGTTACACCCCTTGTTTCAGAAGAGAAGCCGGATCCTGGGGAGCGCACGTCAGGGGACTAAACAGGCTTCATCAATTTGACAAAGTAGAAATTGTCCAAATTCAGCATCCTGAAAAATCACATGAAACTCTGGATGAAATGAGTAATTATATCCAGGGACTTTTGAAAAAATTGGAATTAAAATATCGTGTGTTGCGGTTATGCGCAGGTGATTTAGGCTTTACATCTTCTATTACTTACGATATGGAAGTATTTTCTGCAGCCCAGAAGAAATGGTTGGAGGTTAGTTCTGTAAGCAATTTTGAAACATACCAGGCAAACAGATTAAAACTGCGACTGAAGCAGGATGGTAAAACCCAATTGCTCCATACACTTAATGGAAGTGCTTTGGCACTACCTCGTATTGTAGCCGCACTCCTTGAAAATAACCAGGATGAAGATGGAATTCGAATTCCTGAAGCACTGATCCCATATACTGGATTCGAAAGGATATAGTTGTGTTTTTTTGATTGCAATTAGATTATTCTTATAATCGTCTTTGCAAACTTTCAAAAATCAACGAATTCGAAAAACTGAAACGATATTCCGGAAGCAGCTAAAAAAGGGTATGTAGTTAAATGGATTTTAATATACGGAAAGGAAGAAAAGAAGATCTGCCTGCAACTCTTGGCCTGATTCAAGAATTGGCAGAATACGAACGCGTACCCGAGCAGGTAAAAATTTCAGTAAAACAACTCGAAGAAGACGGATTTGGAGATCAACCTTTGTTTGGATTATTTGTTGCCGAATCCCTGGATCAGGTTGTTGGAATTGCCTTGTTCTATTATCGATATTCAACCTGGAGAGGTAAAACACTTTTTCTCGAAGATATAGTGATCAAACATAGCTTGAGAGGAAATGGAATCGGGCAAGCCTTATTCAACAGGGTTATTCAAAAAGCTTTTGAAGAAGACTGTTTTAGAATGTCGTGGCAGGTATTAGATTGGAATGAACCAGCCATTACTTTCTACGAAAAATATGGCGCGACTCTTGATAAAGAATGGTTGAACTGTGACTTTTATTATGAGGATTTAAAACGTCTTTCTTCAGAAATGGCCGGAAAATTAAAACATTAAACCAGTCATGGCACGACTCTAAGTCATGCCATGACTAATTTGAGAAGAAAGTAATGCCAAGACTAATTATAGAAAAAGTCACACTATGACATTTTAACTAATTAATCTGGAACCTGGTATTCCCCGTTTCAAAAAATGCGATTACCTGGGTAATGGCCGCAACTCCAGCATTTGTGTTTGCTTCAGCAGTCTGAGCTCCCATTTTCTTCCTGGTGATCAGGCATCTTTCACCAAATAATGATTCAAATTTTTCTCTGTTAGCCGGGGGAATATCGGAGCAATATCTAAAATCAGGCCGTTCAGACATAATTTTCAATAATCCTTCCTCATCGATTATCTCTTTTCTTGCCGTATTTACTAAAACTGTGTGGTCTTTTGTTTTTTGAAGCAAATCATAATTGATTGAAAACTTTGTCTCCTCATTAACCGGGATGCTGAGAGAAATAAAATCGCACTGAGAATACAATTCAGAAATATCTTCTACTAAATTAACCCCATCGATCACATCAGTCACATAGGGATCGTAAGCGAATAAATTCATTTCAAACCCTCTGGCAATTTGCGCCATACAGTGTCCGATATTGCCATATCCGTGTAGTCCAAGGTTTTTGTTTTTCAACTCGCTTCCTGGCAATCCATTAAATTTATTTCGAATAATAGTTACCATTAACCCAAACGCCAATTCAGCAACAGCATTTGCATTTTGACCCGGAGTATTCATAACGGCAATTCCTCTAGTAGTGGCTGCCTCAAGATCTATATTATCATATCCGGATCCCGCCCTTATTATAAGCTTAAGATCAGGTGCAGATTGAATAAGTTCTTCCCTGACTTTATCACTTCTTACAATCAAAGCATGCACATCTTTTATGGCGTCTTTGATTTCATCAAAAGAAGTATAAGATTCCAAAAACCTTAGTTCTATATCTGAACATCCGGAAGCCACTTTTATGATCTCCTCAGAGGCGCTTGCAGCAAATGGCTTTTCAGTAGCTATTAAAACTTTCCACATATCGTTAAGGTCTGAAGTTTGAAATGTGGTCAGCCAGTATTTCACAACCTTTTTCAGGCATTGCATTGTAAATACTAGCCCTCATACCTCCAACAGTTCTGTGTCCTTTGAGTGTCTTTAATCCTTTTTCCTCAGCTTCTTTCAAAAATCGCTGATTGATCTCATCAGACTCAGCAAAGAACGGGATGTTCATCAAAGAACGATCCTCTTTGGTCTTTACGTGAGCCTCAAAAACATTAGATTGATCAATGGCTTCATAAATCATTTTTGCTTTGCGCTCATTTATCGATTGCATTGCTTCCACTCCCCCTCGATCAAACAGGTATTCAAATACTAATTTTGCTATGTAAATTCCGTACGTTGGTGGAGTATTAAACATTGACTCGCTTTTTGCAATCAAAGAGTAGTCAAGTATGCTTGGGATATCCAGATTGTGACCAATCAGATCATCTCTAACTATCACAACAGCCACACCGGAAGGACCGATATTTTTCTGGGCTCCAGCATAGATGAGTCCATAATCTTCCACTTTTATTTTTTCAGACAGAATCATTGAGGACATATCTGAAACTATTGGAATGCTTGTTTCAGGCAAACTGCTGATACGAGTTCCGTAAATCGTATTGTTTGAAGTGATATGTAGAAAACTGGCATCCTTCCGAATAGATTGAGGTTTGATTTCCGGAACATAGGAGAAGGTTTTATCCGAAGAGTCTGCAATTACTTTCACATCTCCTAACTTCTTTACTTCGGCAATTGCTTTTTTTGACCATGCTCCAGTATTTACATAATCGGCTTTCTTATCTGAATTGAACAAATTTAATGGCGCCATTAAAAACTGCAAGGAAGCACCACCTTGCAAGAAAAGGACCTTGTAATTCTCAGGGATGTCCATCAACTTCCGAAGTAGTGATTGTGCGCTTTGGATGATATCTGTAAATTCAGGACTACGATGACTCAATTCCATCACCGACATTCCGCATCCTTTGTAATTCAGCATTTCACCGGCAGCAATTTTCAGCACTTCTTCAGGAAGCGTAGCCGGGCCGGCACTAAAATTAAAAACTCTTTCTTGCATGCATATAAATTTAGGGGGCAAAAGTAATTTTAAAATGTACCTTGTAGATGGTTTTTCAGACTTTATTGTAATATTTTTTTGACTTCGTTTCTGTACGTTGAAGGACTCTTTCCAGTAAATTTCTTGAATAATTTATTGAAATGAGAAAAATTATTAAATCCACATTCGAAGCAGATCTGTGTGATACTTGTTGGCATCTCCGCAAGCAGCTTGGAAGCATGCACTAAACGATACTCATTCACGAACTGTGTAAATGTCTTTCCGGAAATCTTCTTAAAGTATCTGCAAAATGAAGGTACGGTCATACTTACTTTATCAGCGATTTCATCCAACGAAATATGACGTTTATAATTATTTCGAACAAAATTATAAATCATTTCCACACGATCATTATCCTGTGTTTCAATTTCCAGCGCATATCCATTTGCATTTAGAATTGTATACTCCTTTGATTCAGCCAACTCCCTTAGTATCACAAGGAGGTTGATAAGCCGGTCAAAATCGCTATCCCAATAAAGTTGCTCGATCTTTTCACCAATTTTCTCTTTCGTTGCTCCTTGAAATGAAATTCCGAGCCGACTTCTTTTCAATAATTGATGGATAGTTCCCATTTCCGGGATTTCAAAAAAGTCCTTGCCAAGAAAATCACTCCTCATCTGAACAATCGTTTCAGTGGTATTTCCTGTGAATGCATCGGTGAACCCTACATGAGGCAGGTTTGGACCCATAAATATCAAGTCACCATCATTAAAATTAGATAATTGATTCCCGATATGCCTTTTCCCTGATCCCCCATTAATGAAAATTAATTCACATTCAGGATGAAAATGCCAGAATGAGGGGTGATTTGGCCTGGATTCCATGAATTGCTTCACAAAAATTGAACTTCCAAATGCAGGAGTGATCTGTTCAAGCGATGGTTTTGCCTGTCTTGAAAGTGTATTCATTCCGCTTACCATTTATGTGGTCAAAAATACGCTAAGACTCAAATTGATGGTTGATCTATATTGTCCACATTATTTACTAAATTACCATTATATAATTTGATATTTTGTATTTCTGGTAAAATATAACATAAACTGCTAAAAAAGACTCTCCAATGCTTAAAATACTTTTCTCTGTTTT
>Ga0114949_10000905_pt1 | contig 17290 bp, 23 predicted proteins | sample N074metaG_FD_83505 | JGI IMG/M metagenome (GOLD analysis project Ga0114949, IMG submission 83505) | Deep subsurface microbial communities from Kermadec Trench to uncover new lineages of life (NeLLi) - N074 metaG | ecosystem: Environmental > Aquatic > Marine > Ocean trench > Sediment | place... | reverse complement strand
CTTCGATCTTGAGCACCGCCAGGTCGGTGGCCGGGTCCCGGCCGATCAGCCGTGCCGGCGCCAGGCGGCCGTTCGCCAGGCGCACTTCGATCTCCACGGCCCGGTCGACGATGTGCAGGGCGGTCACCAGATAGCCGCCGGGCTTGATGGCGACCGCCGTGCCTTCCGGCTCCTCGGCCGCCGGCCCGCTCAAGCCTCCACCCTGTTGGTAGCCGGGCCACAGGGGCAGGACGCTCACCACCGAGTCCAGGACTTTGGGCTCGAAGGCCCAAACCGGCCCCCAAAGCCCGGCAAACACCAGTGGCCCGACGACCAGCAGGAACCCGGCGGCCGGAGGGCGTAGCGCCATCGGCACCTCGCCTAGCCGTCGTCCTCCGGCCGGGGGTCGCCATCGGCCGGCGCTTCCTCGGTCGGAATTCTGTAGCTGCCGGTGAGCCAGCGGCCCAGATCCACATCGGCGCAACGCGAGGAGCAGAAGGGGCGATGGGCCACGACGGTCGGCCGGCCGCAGTTCGGGCAACCGACGGTCTTGCGTTTGGGCACGAAGGGCACCACCCGGTCGTCCTTGCTCATGTCTCTGTCTCCATCGATGCGAAGTCTAGTCTAGCACGATCTGGTAGTCGCCGTCGTGCAGCGCCGGGTCGGCTTCGAGTTGTAGGGCCCGACCTAGGCGATCTTCCAGGGTGCCCAGGGCCGGGCTGTCCTCGAGCGCCCCGATCACCGAGGGGCTGCCCCGTACAGTGACCCGGGCGCCCGGCCGGGTCGCGGCCTCCCGGCGGGCCGCGCGAAGCGCCTCGTAGGCCACCGTGGTCGGAGTCTTGACCCGGCCGGATCCGTCCAGCCCACAGGGCGCGGTCAGGACCTCGTGCAGGGCCGGGCGGCTCCGGCGCCGGGTCACTTCCACCAGGCCGGAGCGGCTCATGGCCGAGACCTGGCTCGGCTCGCTGTCCTGGGACAAGCCCGCACGCAGGCGCTCGACCACAGTGCGCCGGGCCCCTTGATCCGTGAGCGGCAGGAAATCGACCACCATAAGGCCGCCCAGGGCGCGCAGGCGGAGTTGCCGGGGAATCTCCTCCGCAGCCTCCAGGTTGACCTCCCGGGCGGTGCGCTGGTAGCCGCCGCGGGCCTTGTGAGCGCCAGAGTTGACGTCGATGGCGGTCAGGCTGGTCACCGGTTCCACCAGCAGAAAACCGCCCGAGGGCAGTTCGACCCGCGGCCCCAGCAAGGCCTCGATCTCGGCCTCGACGCCGGCGCGCTCGAACAGGGGCAGGGGGTCCAGGTCCAAGGTGACCTCCGTCTGCCCCCGGCTCGAGGCGAGCCGTTTGACCTTGGCGAAGGTGGCCGGATCGTCGACCACGATGTGGTCTAGTGCCGGCGCCGCCGCCAGGGCGCGCGCAAGGAGGTCGTCGCCCCGGGCCAGCAAGGCCGGCGGCTTCAGAGCCCGGATCCGGTCTTGCAGATCGGCCGGCGGATCGGCCAGGCGGGCGGAGAGGCGCACCCCCTTGTCACCGGTCGCGGCCCGGGTGACCCGCAGGGCCAGCGCCTCGCCCTCGACCAGCTTTCGACCCGGCGCCTCGCCTCGGGGCAGGAGGCCCGGGCGCGCCAGTCCCAGGTCCACGAAGGCCGCGTCCAGGGTTTTGTCCAGGTGAGCGATCCGCCCCAGGTAGAGATCGCCCGGCGCCGCGGCACCGGTTTCGCGCTGCACCACCAGATCGACCAGCCGTTCGCCGTCCAGCCAGGCGGCGCGCATCTCCCCCGGCAGGGCGGAGATCAAGAGCCGCCGGGTCACCGCCGAAATCCTAGCCCCCGAAGCAAGCCGTCGGTCTCTGCCAGGGGCAGGCCGACCACGTTGCTGTAGGAGCCGTTGATCACCGGGATGAAGGCGGCGGCGCGCCCTTGGATGCCATAGGCGCCGGCCTTGTCCCGCCATTCATCGCTGGCAAGATAGTCCTCGATCTCGGCCTCGCTCAAGCGTTTGACCGTGACCCGGGTGGTCACCAGCCGCGCCGCCGAGCGGCCGTCCGGCGCGATCACCACCAACCCGCCCAGGACCCGATGGCGCCGGCCCGACAGAAGCTCCAGGCACTTTCGCGCCGCGGTTCGGTCCGACGGCTTGGGCAAGATCCTGCGGCCCACGGCCACCACCGTATCCGCGGCCAGGACGAAACTCTCGGGATGGCGGGCCTTGACCGCCTCGGCCTTGGCCTGGGCGATCCGGGTGGCATAGGCGGGCGGCAGTTCGCCACGGCGCGGCGTTTCGTCCACCGCCGCCGGGTCGATGATGGCCGGCTCGATAGCGATCTGGCGCAGGAGTGCCAACCGCCTGGACGAACGGGAGGCCAATACCAGAGGCGCCCCGGTCGGTGCGGTGCCCGCGGCGGCCATCGCCGGCGGTCCGGCTACTTGAATCGGAAGGTGATGCGGCCCTTGGTCAAGTCGTAGGGTGTCATCTCGACGTTGACGCGGTCACCGGCGAGGACGCGGATACGATGCTTGCGCATCTTGCCCGCGGTGTGTGCCAAAAGCTCGTGATCGTTGTCCAGCTTCACGCGGAACATCGCGTTCGGCAGCAGTTCGATCACAGTACCTTGGAACTCGATTAAGTCTTCCTTTGCCATTCCCACCGCTTCCAGTCGTTACATCCATAAGGGAAAACGCGGGAGCCCCGCCCCCGCTCCGCCAACCCCGGCGCGGCGGACTATACATAAAACCAGCAAATGTAACAATTCATTGCGCGGCGGCGGGTGGTTCGGCGCAAGGGCGCCTTGCCCACCGCTATTGGTCGCCCTAATGCCCGTTTTGAGATTGCCACCTGTACCGGTACGCAGTACGATGGCGGAGCATGATGAAGACGTTTAAGCATCGTGGGTTGAAGCGACTGTACGAGCGGGGCGACCGAAGTCAGGTTAACCCTAGTCACTTGGCCCGGATCGTGGACATTCTCGGCCGTCTGGATACTGCGGAGACGTCCGCTGCGCTCAATTTGCCAGGTTATATGCTCCATCCGCTGAAAGGCGACTTGAAGGGATCTTGGAGCGTGAGGGTTTCCGGCAACTGGCGGGTTATTTTTCGGTTCGCGGACGGTGATGTGTTTGACGTGAATTTGGTCGACGACCACTAAGGAGGAAGGGCCATGGCCATGTACAATCCGCCCCATCCGGGCCACTCGATCAAGGATGCCTGCCTTGATCCGCTGAACCTCACTGTGACGAAAGGCGCGGAGAAGCTCGGAGTCGCTCGTCACACACTGTCCCGGGTGATCAACGGACACGCGGCGATTTCGCCCGAGATGGCGCTACGTCTGGAAAAGATCGGGTGGAGCACGGCAGAGTCGTGGCTGAGGATGCAGCTTGCCTATGACCTGGCACAGGCCCGTAAGAATGCCGGCCGACTCAAGGTCAAACCGTTGCAGTCCGCCCGGGTGTGATGAATCACCGAATGGATTCTGGTTGAACTGTCGCACTGTAATCTGCATGACACTTCATCCGACCGCTACAGGTTTGGCTTCAGGTCCAGGGCGAAGCGGTTTTCGATGCGGTTCATGAGGAAATCGCGGACCTGGCGGTAGGCGTTCAGGCGGGTCTCGCGGTTGCCTTCGATCAGGGTGGGATCGAAGGTGTGCCAGAACTCCACCTCGCAGGCCATGGTGCGGGTCAGCTCCACGGCCCGGTGCTGAGCCTCGGGCGACAGGGAGATGATCAGGTCGTAGGAGGTGTCCTCCAGGTCGTCGAAGGACTTGGGGCGGTGCTTGGACAGGTCGATGCCGATCTCATCCATGACCTCGATCACGAAGCCGTCGATCTCCTTGGCCCGCACCCCCGTGGAATCCACGTAGATCCGGTGCCCCAAGAGGTGCTTCAGGATGCCTTCGGCCATGGGCGAGCGCACCGTGTTCTGGCTGCACGCGAAGAGCACGGCGTGAGGCAGGTCGCCCATGGCCGCTCAGCCCCTGATGTGCAGAACGCAGATGAGGGTGAAGAGTCGCCGGGCAGTCCCGAAGTCCATGTCGATCTTGCTGTCGAGCCGCTGGCGCAGCAGTTCCGAGCCTTCGTTGTGCAGGCCCCGGCGGCCCATGTCGATGGCCTCGATCCGCGAGGGGCTGGCGGTCTTGATGGCCTCGAAATAGGTCTCGCAGACCGTGAAGTAATCTTTGATCAGGCGCCGGAACGGCGTGAGCGACATGGCGACTTGTCCGAGCGGCTGGTCCGCTGCGTCGCGGATGTCGAAGCACAGCCGGTTCTCCACGATCGCCAGGTGAAGGCCGTAGGGGCCGCGGTGGTCGCCGGTCGGCGCGAAGTGATTGTCCTCCAAGAGATCGAAGATCGCCACCGCCCTTTCGTGCTCGGCGTCGGGGCTGCGCCGCACGACGCTCTTGTCGTCCAGTTCCACCTTGATCAGGTATTGTTTGTCGTCGGCCGGCCGCTCGTCGCCCATATGCCCTCCTAGTCCGGGCCAGCCTCGGCCGCCTGGTCCAGGCGGAGGGTGAGCGAGAGCGCGTGAGCCTCGAGCCCCTCGGCGCGCGCCAAGGTCACGGCGGCGGGACCGATGGCCGCCAGGCCCGCCGGATCGCAGGAAATCAGCGAGCTGCGCTTCATAAAGTCCAGCACCGAAAGGCCGGAGGAGAAGCGGGCGCTGCGCCCGGTCGGCAGCACGTGGTTGGGCCCGGCCAAGTAGTCGCCGAGCGCCTCCGGCGTGTGGCGGCCGAGGAAGATCGCTCCGGCATTGCGGACCCTGGCGGCCAGCGTCTCCGGGTCGCTCACGGCGAGCTCCAGATGCTCCGGTGCGATCCGGTCGATGAGCGCTGGCGCTGCCGCCAGCGCCGGCACCAGGATCACCGCGCCGTGGGTTTGCCAGCTGGCCCGGGCGATTTGGCTCCGGGGCAGGCTTTGCAGATGCACGTCGACGGCGCGAACCACCGCCTCGGCGAAGGGTGGGTCGTCGGTGATGAGGATCGCCTGGGCCGAGGTGTCGTGCTCGGCCTGGGCCAGCAGGTCGGCCGCGATCCAGGTGGGATCGTTGGCCCGATCGGCCACCACCAGGACTTCCGAGGGGCCGGCGATCATGTCGATGCCGACGGTCCCGAAGACCTGGCGCTTGGCCGCCGCCACGTAGGCGTTGCCCGGGCCCACGATCTTGTCCACGGGGGCGATGGTCCGGGTGCCGTAGGCCAGGGCCGCGATCGCCTGGGCGCCGCCGATCCGATAGACCTCGTCGACGCCGGACTGTCGCGCCGCGGCCAGCACCAGGGGAGAGATCCGGCCGTCCGGGGCCGGCACGGTCATGACCAGGCGCTCGACCCCGGCGATCTTGGCGGGTAGGGCATTCATCAGCACGGAGGAGGGATAGGCCGCCGTGCCACCGGGCACGTAGAGGCCGGCGGCGGCGACCGGGGTCCAGCGGTGACCCAGGCGAATCCCTAAGGGGTCGCGATAGTCCAAGTCCGCCGGCAACTGGCGCCGGTGATAGTCCTTGATCCGCTCTGCCGCCAGCGCCAGCGCCGCCAGGGTCTCCCGGCTGCAGGACGCCTCGGCGGCGGCCAGCTCGTCCTGGGCGACGGGCAGCTCCGCCGGCCCCAGGCGGACCCGGTCGAAGCGTTCGGTGAAGTCGATCACCGCGTCGTCGCCACGGGCTTTGACATCGGCCAGGATCTCGGCGACCGCGTGATCAACGTCCGCGTCGGCCTCCCGCTTGGCATGGAGGAAATCCGCGAAACGGGTCTCGAAGTCGGGGGACCCTGCGTCCATTCTATGGGGCATCGACGGCCTCCCGGAAGCAGTCGATCCAGCGGTTGATCGCCGCCGGCCGGGTCTTGAGGGCGGCCCGATTGACGATCAGGCGGGCGCTCACCTGGGCGATCTCCTCGACCTCCACCAGGTCGTTGGCCGCGAGGGTCCGGCCGCTGGACACCAGATCGACGATCCGGCGGCACAATCCCAGGCCCGGCGCCAGCTCCATGGCGCCGTTCAGGTGGATGCACTCGGCCTGCACGCCGCGCCGGGCGAAGTGGCGCCGGGTGATCTCGGGGTATTTGGTGGCGATGCGGACGTGGCTCCAGCGCGACGGGTCGTCATGGGCCTCCAGCTCGCGCGGCTCGGCCACGGAGAGCCGGCACTTGCCGATCCCCAGGTCGATCGGCGCATAGATCTCCGGATAGTCGAACTCCATCAGCACGTCGGCGCCGGCGACCCCCAGCTGGGCCGCCCCGAAGGCCACGAAGGTCGCCACATCGAAGCTGCGCACCCGGATGATCTCCAGGTCCCGCTGGTTGGTGGCGAAGCGCAGCTGGCGGGCACCCTGGTCGTGGAACGCCGGCTCCGGCTCGATGCCCGCGCGCGCCAGAAGCGGAGTCAGCTCGCCCAGGATCCGGCCCTTGGGCAGGGCGAGCACGAAGGTCTGCTTGGCCGCCATGGGGCGTTCCGCCTCGGACTTCAGTCGCGCACGGCTTCGCCCGCCGCTTCGTGGGCGGGCCGCCAGCCGGTCGGCCAGGGCTCGCCCAGATCCTCCAGGTGACAGGCGAGCGCGCCCACCTCCAGGCGGATCGCCGCGCCGCCGGAGAACACCAGGGTCACGGCCCGGGGTTCGGCCTCTATGGTCAGGAGGTTGATGATCTGGTCCCGGTGGCTCGGCACGAAACCCTGATAGCGCACCTTCTTCACCCGGTCGAAGCAGAGGCCGCAATAAACGCGTTCGTAGAGCGGCCCGGCGTCCTGGTCCTCGAAGCGCGCGTCGGCCGGGTCCTCCGGGGTTTCGGGGCCGGGCGGGTCTTGCGGCCGGCTCTCCCACCTAAAGCGGTTGGCCACCAGGACGAAACGCTTCTCGCGCTTCAGATAGGCGATGTCGCCCACGCTGACCAGGGCATCCTGCAGGCAGGAGGCCAGCACCCGCATGTCGTCCACGTCCCGGGCGCGCAGTTTGATCGGACCGTTCTCTTGCATGACTGATTCTAGTGGATTCTATCCACTAGTCCCTAACCCTTTCGATGTCGGCGCCGCAGGCCGCCAGCTTCTCCTCCAGGCGTTCGTAGCCCCGGTCCAGGTGGTAAACCCGGCTGACCACGGTCTCGCCTTCGGCCGCCAGCCCTGCCAGCACCAGGCTCACGCTGGCGCGCAGGTCGGTGGCCATGACCTGGGCGCCGGTCAGGCTCGACTGGCCGCGCACCAGGGCCGAGGCGCCGTGCACGTTCACGTTGGCGCCCATGCGCAGCAGTTCCGGCACATGCATGAACCGGTTCTCGAAGATCGTCTCGGTGATCATGGCCGCGCCCTCGGCGATGGCCATGAGCGCCATCATTTGGGCCTGCAGGTCGGTCGGGAAGCCGGGGAAGGGCTCGGTCATGGCGTCGACCCCGACCAAGGGCCCGTTGGCCCTTTGGGCCATGAGGCCCCGGTTGGTTTCGGTGATCTCGACCCCGGCCTGGCTCAGCACCTCGATCACCGCCCGCAGGTGCTCGGCCCGGGCGTGGATCAGTTCCAGGCGGCCGCCGGTGATCGCCGCGGCCATGAGGTAGGTGCCGGCTTCGATGCGGTCGGGGATCACCGTGTGGTGCGCGCTGTGCAGGCGCTCGACCCCCTGGACCGTGAGCGTGTCGCTGCCCAGCCCCTCGATCTGGGCGCCCATCTTGATCAGACAGTGGGCCAGGTCGGTCACCTCGGGCTCGCGCGCGGCGTTGATCAGCCGGGTCTCGCCCTTGGCCAGGCTGGCCGCCATCAACAGGTTTTCGGTCGCCCCCACGGAGATCTGGGGGAACACGATCTCGGCGCCCGTGAGGCCTTTGGGTGCCCGGGCGTGGATATAGCCTTCCTTGAGCTCGATCTCGGCGCCCAGGAGCTCCAGCCCCCTCAGGTGGACGTCCACCGGGCGGGTCCCGATGGCGCAGCCGCCGGGTAGGGAGACCTCGGCGTGGCCCTCCCGGGCGATCAGCGGCCCCAGGACCAGGACGCTGGCGCGCATGCGGCGTACCAGGTCGTAGGGCGCCCGGGTGCTGGTGATGGTCCCGGCGGTAAGCTCGAGCATCTGGCCCAGGTGGTCGCCGTTCTGGACTTGGCCGTTCATGTGCAGCTGGACCCCGTGCTGGGCCAGCAAGTTGGCCAGGGTCGAGATGTCGTGCAGGTGCGGCAGGTTGCTGAGGGTGAGCGTCTCCTCGCTCAGGAGGCTGGCGGCCATCAGCGGCAAGGCGGCGTTCTTCGACCCGCTGATGGCGATCTCGCCCACCAGGGGCCGGCCGCCGCGGATCTTGATCTTGTCCATTACCTGGTCCTTCCCCCTGGGACGCCAGGGCCAAGAGCGCAGCTGCCACTCACGTGAAGCCCCCTCGGCCGTCGCACCTCCCAACACCACCACCGCCATAAGCTCGCGGGGTTTCTACTGTACCAGGGGTGCCCGGACAAGGGGGGTGTCTGGCTCAAGCCCCGCCTTCGCGCGGGGGCATTTTGTCCGGGAATTTACGGCCCCGTTGCTGGCGCTTGCGCTCGCCCAGGTTCCGACGCAGGGCCTGGGCCAGCCGCGCGTCCTTGTCCACCCGGGCCCGGCGGCCCTGATCGCTCAGATCGGGCGGCTTCGACTCGAAGCGCTTGGTATCGTCCGGGGCCATGACCGGGACACTCTGGGGAGCGAAGATGGCTAGGTCAAGGCGGGTGATGCCGGACATATCCTGTGCTACAGTATCCGGACATACCTCGTGCGACTGACACAAACAACGATCCCGCTTGACGGCGGAGACCGGTCGCACTAGGTTCGCGCCCGCTCATGCCAAGGGTGGTTTGCCCAGCTCCGAGGAGCACCGTCAGCCCGCGAGTTTCGCGCACTGGCGCGAATGGCATTTGGGCAACCGCTGTGTGAAACCGCTCGCGAGCACGACACCATGTTCGACAGCCTGCAGGAACGGCTCGGCCAGGTCTTCGAGACCCTGACCCGGCGCGGCGCCTTGAGCGAGGCGGACGTGGGCGCGGCCATGCGCGAGGTGCGCGTGGCGCTCCTGGAAGCCGACGTGGCGCTGCCGGTGGTCAAGGACTTCGTGGACGCGGTGCGCGAGAAGGCGGTCGGCGAGGACGTGCTGCGCTCGGTGACGCCCGGTCAGATGGTGATCAAGATCGTCCACGACCACCTGGTGGAGACCCTGGGCAGCGAGAGCGTGGAACTCGAGCTCGAGGTGGTGCCGCCGGCCGTGTTCATGCTGGTGGGCCTGCAGGGCTCCGGCAAGACCACGACCACCGCCAAGATCGGCCTGCGCCTGAAAGAGCGGAACAAGAAGACCGCGCTCATGGCCTCGCTCGACGTGCGCCGGCCGGCCGCCCAGCAGCAGCTGGCGGTCCTGGGCGCTCAAAGCGGGGTGCGCTGCCTGGACGTCGTACCGGGCGAGCCGCCGGTGGCGATCGCCAAGCGCGCGGTGCAGACTGCGGCCCTGGAAGGCTACGACGTGGTCCTGCTGGATACCGCCGGGCGCCTGGCCATCGACGAGGACATGATGGCCGAGGCGGCCCAGGTGCGCGACGCGGTCAAGCCCCACGAGGTCCTGCTGGTGGCCGATGCCATGACCGGCCAGGACGCGGTCACCGTGGCCCAGAACTTCCACGCGCGGATCGGGCTCACCGGTATCGTGTTGACCCGGGCCGACGGCGATGCGCGCGGTGGGGCCGCGCTCTCCATGAAGGCGGTCACCGGCTGCCCCATCAAGCTCCTGGGCACCGGCGAGACGCTGGACGCCCTGGAGGCCTTCCACCCGGACCGGATCGCCGGGCGCATCCTGGGCATGGGCGACGTGGTCTCCCTGGTGGAGAAGGCCGCCGAGACCATCGAGGAAGCAGAGGCCGAGAAGCTCGCCCGAAAGATCCGGAAGGGCAACTTCGACCTGGACGACATGGCCCAGCAGCTCAAGCAGCTCCAGAAGATGGGCAGCCTGTCCAGCCTCATGGGCATGCTGCCGGGCCTACCCCAGATGCAGAAGAAGATGAAGGCCGCCAAGCTCGACGACGGCGTGGTCAAGCGCCAGCTGGCGATCATCTCCTCCATGACGCCCAAAGAGCGGGCCCGGCCCGAGCTGCTCAAGGCCAGCCGCAAGCGGCGCGTGGCCGGCGGCTCCGGCAGCAGCGTGCAGGAGGTGAACAAGCTCCTGAAGCAATACCAGGAGGCCGGCCGGGTGATGAAGAAGATGTCGAAACTGGGCAAGAAGGGGCTCGCCCGCCACGGCCTGGGCGGCATCCTGCCGTCCGGCGGCGGCTTCCCCCGATGAGCCCGGAGTCCTTGAGCATGATCGACCCGGACGGCCAGAAGATCGCGGCGGTTGGTTACCCATCCGAATGACACGAACAACAGAGTTTTTGAGGAGTAGACCTAGATGGCATTGAGAATCCGTTTGGCCCGCGGCGGCACCAAGAAGCGCCCGTTCTATCGCATCGTGGTGGCCGATTCCCGCAGCCCGCGCGACGGCCGCTTCGTGGAGAAGATCGGCACCTACAACCCCATGGTCCCGCGCGACCATCCCGAGCGCCTGCGGCTCGACGAGGAGCGGGCCAAGCACTGGCTGTCGGTCGGCGCCCAGCCCAGCGACCGGGTGGCACGCTTTCTGGGCCAGGCGGGCCTGATCGAGATGCCGGCGATCCCCGAGCAGACCAAGCAGCACCTGCCCCGGCCCAAGACCCTGGAACGGCGGGCCGCGGCCGAAGAGGCCAAGAAAGCGGCCGCCGAGGCCGCCCCGGTCGAAGACGCCCCAGTCGAAGAGGCTCCGGTGGAGGCCGCCCCGGTCGAGGAGGCCAAGGCCGAGGAGGCTCCGGCTGAGGAAGCCAAGGCCGAGGAGGCTCCGGCTGAGGAAGCCAAGGCCGAGGAGGCCCCGGCCGAGGAGGCCAAGGCTGAGGAGGCTCCCGCCGAGGAGGCCAAGGCTGAGGAGGCTCCCGCTGAGGCTGCCCCGGCCGAGGAGGCCAAAGCTGAGGAGGCTCCCGCCAAGGAGGCCAAAGCTGAGGAGGCTCCCGCTGAGGCTGCCCCGGCCGAGGAGGCCAAAGCTGAGGAGGCTCCCGCCAAGGAGGCCAAAGCTGAAGAGGCTCCCGCTGAGGCTGCCCCGGCCGAGGAAGCCAAGGCTGAGGAGGCTCCTGCTGAGGAAGCCAAGGCCGAGGAAGCCAAGGCCGAGGACGCTCCCGCCGAGGAGGCCCCTGCTGAGAAAGCTAAGGCCGAGGACGCCAAGGCCAAGGCCGGCTGAGGCTGAGGCGTTTGGGGTGAGCCATGGCCGGTCGTTCGGTCTGTCTCGGTGTGATCGTCGGCGCCAAGGGGCTGCGCGGCCAAGTCCGTGTCAAGAGCTTCACGGCCGAGCCGGCGGACGTAGGGGCCTATGGGGCGCTCCATGACGAGGCCGGCGAGCGGCGCTTCCGGCTCACCGTGACCGGGCGGGCCAAGGGCGTGGTGCTGGCCGCGATCGAGGGCATCGGCGACCGGGATCAGGCCGAGGCCCTGCGCGGCGTCCAGCTCTTTGTGGACCGGGCCGCCCTGCCCCAGGTGGAGGCGCCGGAAGAGTTCTACCACGCCGACCTCATCGGGCTCGGCGCCGAGGACCTCGAGGGGCGTCCGCTGGGCCGGGTTTGCGCGGTGCACAACTTCGGCGCCGGCGACGTGATCGAGATCGAGGCCGAGGGCGGCGCGATTATGACCGTCGCCTTCACCAAGGCGACGGTGCCGGAGGTGGACCTGACGGCCGGACGGCTGGTGGTCGATCCGCCGCCCGAGATCGCCACGCCCGACGAGGGCGAAGTTTAACCTTGGCGCGCGGCGCGGATCGGGCTGGACAAACCGGCGCAGGAGCGTCATAAAGCGCCGCTTTGAGGCGACGGAATGATGTCCGGGTGCTGGACGGCGACAGTGCTGACCCTGTTCCCGGAAATGTTTCCGGGGTCCCTGGGTTTGAGCTTGGCCGGCAAGGCGCTGGAACGTGGGCTGTGGGCGCTGGAGGTCCTGGAGATCCGGGACTTTGCGGGCGACCGGCACCGCTCCGTGGACGACCAGCCCTTCGGCGGCGGTCCCGGCATGGTGCTGCGCCCGGACGTGGTCGACGAAGCGCTGGCCGCGGCGGCGGATCGGCCGGGGCCGGTGATCTACCTGAGCCCGCGCGGGGCCTTGCTGGACCAGGCGCGGGTGCGGGACTTGGCCGCCGAGCCTGGCGTCACGCTGCTCTGCGGCCGTTATGAAGGTGTCGATCAGCGGGTCTTGGAGAGCCGCGCCATTGAAGAGGTGAGTATCGGCGATTACGTGCTGTCCGGCGGCGAGCCAGGGGCGATCGTCTTGATCGACGCGGTGGTCCGTTTATTGCCGGAGGTGATGGGCAACGCGCTCAGTTCGGGCGAGGAGTCCTTCGAGGCGGGGCTTTTGGAGTATCCGCACTACACCCGGCCCGCCCAGTGGCAGGGGCACCAGGTGCCGGAGGTGCTTCAGTCGGGCCACCACGAGAAGATCCGCCAGTGGCGCCGGGCCGAGGCGGAGCGCATAACCGAACAACGGCGGCCCGATCTTTGGGCGCGCTACCTGGATCATAAGAACGACGGCCGAGGGTAGAAGCGATGAATACGATTGAACAGCTCGAGCAAGAGCAAATCACCAAGTTGACCGCGCAGCGCGCGACCCTGGCCTTCAGCCCCGGCGATACGGTGCGGGTCAACGTCAAGGTGGTCGAGGGCACGCGCGAGCGGATCCAGGCCTTCGAGGGCGTCTGCATCGCCAAGAAGAACCGCGGCATCAACTCGTCCTTCACCGTGCGCAAGATCTCGTACGGCGAAGGCGTCGAGCGGATCTTTCCGCTCTATAGCCCGCGCATCGCTTCGATCGATCTGATCCGGCGCGGCGACGTGCGCCGGGCCAAGCTCTATTACCTGCGCGGGCTCACCGGCAAGGCGGCCCGCATCGCCGAGAAGACCACCGGCGCCGCCGGCAAGGCGTCCCAGGCCGAGCGCTTGGTCGCTTCGGAAGCCAAGGCCAAGGCCCGCGCCGCGGCCAAGGCGGCAAAGCAGGCGGCCAAGGGCTAGCACCCACGCCGCGGCCAAAAGGGCTGCGGGGCTACAGGCTCGGCTGATCGCGACCGGCCGTCCCCGGGCGGCCTCTTTGCTTCGGTTTCGCCGCACGAGGGAGAACGATCACATGTCCGATTCTGCCAGCGGCCCCCGTACCCTGTTCGACAAGATCTGGTCGAGCCACCTGGTCGACCGTCAGGACGACGGCACCTGTCTGATCTACATCGATCGGCATCTGGTGCACGAGGTCACCAGTCCCCAGGCCTTCGAGGGACTGCGCCTGGCCGGCCGCAAGGTGCGCCATCCGGACGCGACCCTGGCCGTCGCCGACCACAACGTGCCCACCGGCGATCGCTCGCTCGGCATCGAGGACGAGGAAAGCCGGATTCAGGTCGAGACCCTGGCCCGGAACTGCGCCGAGTTCGGCGTCGAGATGTATGCCATGGACGATCCGCGCCAGGGCATCGTCCACATCATCGGTCCCGAGCAGGGCTTCACTTTGCCCGGCATGACCATCGTCTGCGGCGACTCCCACACCTCCACCCATGGCGCCTTCGGGGCGCTGGCCTTCGGCATCGGCACCTCGGAAGTGGAACACGTTCTGGCCACCCAGACCCTGATCCAGCAGCCGGCCCGAAACATGCGCATCACGGTGGACGGCGACCTGCCGGCCGGGGTCACCGCCAAGGACCTGATCCTGGCGATCATCGGCAAGATCGGCACCGCCGGCGGCACCGGCCACGTCATCGAGTATGCCGGCCAGGCGATCCGCGACCTTTCCATGGAAGGGCGCATGACGGTCTGCAACATGTCGATCGAGGCCGGCGCCCGGGCCGGCCTGATCGCGCCCGACGAGACCACCTTCGACTACGTCAAGGGCCGGGCCATGGCGCCCAAGGGCGGCCGGTGGGAGCAGGCCTTGGCCTTTTGGCGCACTCTGCCCTCCGACGAGGGCGCCAGCTACGACAAGGAGGTGACGCTTGCCACCTCCCAGATCGCCCCCCAGGTCACCTGGGGCACCAGCCCCCAGGACGTGGTGCCGGTGACCGGCCGAGTGCCCGATCCGGCCACGGTGGCCGACGAGGCCCAGCGCCAGTCCATGGAACGGGCGCTCGACTACATGGGGTTGGCGGCCGGCACGCCGATCCAGGACATCGCCGTGGACACGGTCTTCATCGGCTCCTGCACCAACGGCCGGATCGAGGACCTGCGCCAGGTGGCGGACCTGGTCAAGGGCCGCAAGGTGGCGGCGGGCGTCCGTGCCATGATCGTGCCGGGGTCCGGCCTGGTGAAGCATCAGGCCGAGGAGGAAGGCCTGGACCGGGTCTTCATGGACTCCGGCTTCGACTGGCGCGAGCCGGGCTGCTCCATGTGCCTGGCCATGAACGCCGACAAGCTGCAGCCGCGCGAGCGCTGCGCGTCCACCTCGAACCGCAACTTCGAGGGTCGCCAGGGCCGCGGCGGCCGCACCCACCTGGTCAGCCCCATCATGGCCGCCGCCGCCGCGATCACCGGCCACCTGACCGACGTGCGCGAGCTGGTGTGAGGCCAGGCCCTTCCAGGAGACCGAGAGCCATGGAAAAGTTCACGACCCTGACCGCGGTGGCGGCGCCCTTGTCGATGATCAACGTCGATACGGACAAGATCATCCCCAAGCAGTTTCTCAAGACCATCGCGCGCACCGGGCTGGCCAAGGGGCTGTTCTACGAACTGCGCTATGACGAGGAGGGCAAGCCCAAGGAGGGTTTCGTGCTCGACCAGCCGGCGTACCGGAACGCCAAGATCCTGGTGACCGGCAAGAACTTCGGGTGCGGCTCGTCGCGCGAGCATGCGCCCTGGGCGCTGCTCGACTTCGGCATCCGCTGTGTGATCGCGCCCTCCTTCGGCGACATCTTCTACAACAACTGCTTCAAGAACGGCATCCTGCCGATCGCCTTGCCCCAGGAGCAGGTCGACCTCTTGATGGACGACGCGGATCGGGGCGCCAACGCGATTCTCACGGTCGATCTGGAAAAGCAAGAGGTCACCGGCCCGGACGGCGGCACCGTCCACTTCGAGATCGACGGCTTCCGCAAGCACTGCCTCCTGAACGGCCTGGACGATATCGCTCTGACGTTCCAGAAGGACGACAAGATCGACAGCTTCGAGGCGCAACGGCAGGTGTCTCAGCCCTGGCTCTAGTGGGCCAAATCCACCGCGCGACGAAATCAAAAGAACCTTAGGGGAAACGTCATGGCCGCCAACAAGAGCCTTCTGATCCTGCCCGGCGACGGCATCGGCCCGGAGTGCATGCACCAGGTGCGCCGGGTGATCGACTGGTTCGACCGCCGGCGCATGGTGACCTTCGAGGTCGAGGAGGACCTGGCGGGCGGCTGCGCCATCGATGCCCACGGCACGCCCTTGACCGACGAGACCATGGACAAGGCCATGGCGGCGGACGCGGTTCTCCTGGGCGCGGTCGGCGGTCCCAAATGGGACGACCTGCCCTTCGAGCAGAAGCCGGAGCGCGGGCTGCTGCGTCTGCGCAAGGACATGGAGCTCTTCGCCAACCTGCGCCCGGCGATCTGTTTCGATGCCCTGGTGGGCGCTTCGACCCTGAAGCCGGAGGTGGTCGGCGGGCTCGACATCATGATCGTGCGCGAGCTGACCGGTGGGATCTACTTCGGCGAGCCACGCGGCATCGAGGAGCTGCCCGACGGCACCCGCCGGGGCGTCAACACCCAGGTTTACACCACCCCGGAGATCCAACGGGTGGCGCGGGTTGCCTTCGACCTGGCCGGCAAGCGCGGGGGCCGGCTCTGCTCGGTGGAGAAGGCCAACGTCATGGAGTCCGGCGTGCTGTGGCGCGAAGAGGTGCAGAAGCTGGGCGACGCCGAGTATCCAGACATCGAGCTCAGCCACCTCTACGCCGACAACTGCGCCATGCAGCTGGTCCGGGACCCCAAGCAGTTCGACGTGATCGTCACCGACAACCTCTTCGGCGACATGCTGTCGGACGTGGCGGCCATGCTGACCGGCTCGCTCGGCATGCTGCCCTCGGCCTCCCTGGGCGCGGTCGACGAGACCGGCCGGCGCCGGGCCCTTTACGAGCCGGTCCACGGCACCGCGCCCGACATCGCCGGCAAGGATCGCGCCAATCCCCTCGCCTCCCTGCTCAGCTTCTCCATGATGCTGCGCTATTCCTTCGACATGACCGAGGACGCGGACCTGATCGACCGGGCCGTGGAGGCGGTCTTGGCCGGCGGCATGCGCACCGCCGACATCATGCAGGAGAACACCGCCAGGATCTCCACCACGGTGATGGGCGACGCCATCCTCCAGCAACTGGACAAGGCGGTGGCCTGAGGCGCTGGGCGTGGTGGAATCGAAATAGGCCGTACGAACGCCCAGGAAAAGCTCGCGTCCTTCCTGCTGATGCTGTCCAAGCGGCAGGTGCAACGGGGCGGCAACCGTGATCCGGTCGCGGTGCCCGTCACCCGCGCCGACGTCAGCGACTTTTTGGGGCTGACCACCGAGACCGTCAGCCGGACCTTCACCCGGCTCAAGCGCAAGGGCATCATCGCCGGTCTGCCGGGCGGCCGGGTCGAGCTGGCCGACCGGCCGGCCCTGGAGGAGATCGCGGAGGGATTCCAGGCGCGGCAAGGCGGCGGCTAGGCCGGCGGCGCTCTTCGTGTTATTACACCATGTGAGGCGGAGTGGGGACTTGAGAGTGCCGCCCGGATTGAGAGGTTTGTCATGCCCAAATTCGGCATCGCCGCAGTTCTGATCATTCTGGCGATCGTGGTGTTCATGAGCGACGATATTCGGACCGACTGGTTGGGTATGTCGAGGACCGGCTCTTTCTATTCGGCCGCCGGATGGTGATTTGTAGCCGGCCTTCTCACCAATGGGGTCAGGTCTTGTATTGCCACATCTGGATCGAATTTTCGATCGTTTAGTCCATAAATGGGACAGGACCGGGCTTTGGTCTCCGGTGCAGCCAAGAAAATGTGGCAATACAAGACCTGACCCCATCACTCTTCATGCCCCCATTCACGCCTCGCGCCCGACGGAGGTGACCCGGTCGGCCAGGGCGTACCAGGCCAGGGCCAGGATCTGGACCGCCAGAAAGACGCCGAAGCCCAGCTGGTAGCCTCGGGGGTCGTAGCCGCCGTCGGCGGTCGTGGGGAAGAGGTCGATGATCTCGCCGATGGCGTATTGCACCACAAAGGCGGTGAGGAACACCAGGAGGATCACCGCCGTGTTGGTGCGCCCCGAGAGCGCGGCGCCGAAACGGGAGGACAGCCCGGGGTAGGCCAGGACCGCGG
>Ga0114949_10000904_pt1 | contig 17308 bp, 12 predicted proteins | sample N074metaG_FD_83505 | JGI IMG/M metagenome (GOLD analysis project Ga0114949, IMG submission 83505) | Deep subsurface microbial communities from Kermadec Trench to uncover new lineages of life (NeLLi) - N074 metaG | ecosystem: Environmental > Aquatic > Marine > Ocean trench > Sediment | place... | reverse complement strand
GGAGGTCTGCAGCGGGAGAACGGGTCATACCGAGGCCGTTCTCGTCGTCTTCGATCGCGACGAAATATCGTATGAGGAACTTCTGAAAGTCTTCTGGGAATCGCATGACCCGACTCAGGGTATGCAGCAGGGCAACGATATCGGCACGCAGTATCGGTCCGGCATCTACTACCGCGACGACGCCCAGCAGGCGGCCGCGCTGCAATCGCTGCAGCAGTTCGGCGTTGCGCTCCAGCAGGCCGGCCGCAGCGCTATCACGACCGAGATCGTGTCGGCCGGCGAGTTTTACTACGCCGAGGACTATCACCAGCAGTATCTGGCCAGGAATCCGGGTGGGTACTGCGGGCTCGGCGGGACCGGCGTCACGCTTTGACGGCGCCGCCGGCTCGGTGGCCGGCGCAGCGATTTCTGTCCGCCAAGCGCCGTATTGCCGCGCATTCTGACGAATTCGTACCGGGCAGGGGTTGCAAACTGTGATGCTGACCCGATTCGCCCCATCGGCGGCCATTATCATGGTGCCCAAGATTCCGGTTTGTCACGGATTACGGGGTTCCGGCGGTGCTTCAGAAGCGCATCAAGGTCGATACGGCGAATATTTCGCTGGGCATGTTCGTTGCCCAGCTCGATCGTTCGTGGCTGGAAACGCCGTTCATCGAGCGCGGTTTCGTCGTCTCTAAGGTCGACCAGATCGAACTGCTGCGTAAATTCTGCAGGCATGTATACGTCGATGTCGGGCGCAGCGCGATCGCGGAAAAAGAGATTCTGAGCGCACACCAGCGATCTGCGGAGGTGCGCGACCCCTTCACGGACACGTTCATCCTTGATCGTCGCGCGTTGCGCGCCAATCGTGCCCATCGCGGCATGCGTGGAGTTGTCAGGTTTCTGCAGCGGCTGAAACCGGCTCGTCGGGACGAGGGCGAGAGCACGGTCTCGACGCGCGACGAGGCGCCGGCCGCCGCAGCGGCGTTCGGGATGGCCTGCGAGCACATGCGCGAGGTGCTGGCCGGGGTCAAGAAAGGCCGTCAGCCCAACATCGAAAATCTGAAGGGAGCTGTAATCCCGATGGTCGACAGCGTCATGCGCAACCCCAACGCGCTGGCCTGGTACGGCGCGCTGCGCAAGCGCGAGGAGGGGAGTTTCCACTACACGATGACGACTGCGATCTGGGCGCTGGTCCTCGGTCGGCACCTCGGTTTCGAGCGCCACCGCCTGATGGACCTCGCGATGGGAGGTTTGTTACTCGATATCGGCAACACGAAAATCCCCCGTTTGATCGGCACCAAGGACGGGCCATTGACTGCTGAAGAGCAGGAGGTCATGCAGATGCACGTCGCTTACGGCATCGATATCGTCAAGAAGACTTTCGCGCTTGGTGAAGATGTGCTCGATATGGTGCGGTGCCATCACGAACGACACGACGGGTCGGGTTACCCGATCGGACTCGCGGGCAAGGATATCCCGATCTACGGGCGCATAGCCGGCGTCATCGATTGCTACGATGCGATCATCAGCAAGCGCCCGTATTCCGATCCGAAGGGCGCTTACGATGCGGTCCGCGAAATCAACAGCCTGGCTGGCACGAAGTTCCAGAGCGGCGTCGTCGAACAGTTCGTTCAGGCGATTGGTATGTTCCCGTCCGGAAGCCTCGTCGAGCTGAATACCGGCGAAGTGGCGATCGTCATTGAGCAAAACCGGCGGCATCGCCTCCGGCCGAACCTGCTCGTGATTCTGGACAAAGACAAGCAGCCGGTTCGGGCGAATAAGATTCTTCGCCTGTCGAAAGTGCCTGGCAATGGCGAGCATCGCAAGGCGCGGTGGGTAGTCGGCGGTTATGACGCGGGCAATTTCGATATCGACCCGTCGGATTACTTTTTTGGGCTCAAAGGAACGGCTTGATGTCGAACGACGAAGTTTCCCATTTCAGATTCTCTTTGCTGCTCAAAGAGATCGACAACATGCGTGTCAGACCCGGAGTGTCGACCATCGCGCTGGCGTTGATTCAGCTCGACGGCATGGAAGAGGTCAACGAGCGATTCGGCTATCTTGGCGGCGACAAGGTCCTGAAGGAGTTCGCGGTTCGACTCGCCGGCGTCGTAGCGCATCGTGGCCGGACGTTCGAGATCACCGGCACCTCGTTTGCTCTGCTGATCGAGAATCCGCTTCACGAGGGTGATGCAGTTTCCGGTGCGGAAAAGATTGCGAAAGTCGCATCTGAGCCGGTCCGGATTGGCACCGGCAAGGCGCGCGTGAATGCGCGGATGGGCATTTCCATGCTGCCCGATCCGGCGGCCACCGCCGAGGAACTACTTCGCCAGTGCGAGCTCGCCTTGTCCCGGGCGCGCGCCTGTGGCGAGACGTATCGTGTATTCACGCCGAACCTCGCCCAGACGGGTCACCTGACCGGGTCCTGGTTCGACGTCGACCAGGCCATCAAGCAGGGTGAGTTCGAGTTGCACTATCAGCCGAAGATAGATCTGCGTGCAGGTCGCCTGATTGGGACCGAGGCGCTGATACGCTGGCGGAGTCCGCAAGCCGGGACGATTCCGCCAGGTAATTTCATGCCGGGCATTCGGAGTACGGAGGGGGTCCGGCGCATGCTCCGGTTCGTGCTGCTGACGTCGTGCAAGACTGCTGCCGACTGGGTAGCACGGATCCCGAATTTTACGCTGGGCGTTAACCTTGCCCCGAAGAACGTTGCTGACCCGGAGTTATTCGATGTCATCGATAGCGCGCTCGACGAAACGGGTTTCCCGGCCGACCATCTTGTGCTCGAAGTAAACGAGGATATTCTCGCGCACAACGAGGACTTGATCCACGCGCAATTCAGCAAGCTGCGTTCGCGTGGCATCCGGATCGCGATAGACGATTTTGGAACCGGCCATACCAGCCTCGTGTCTTTGAAGGATCTGCCGGTCGATCAGCTCAAGATCGACAAGTCGTTCGTAATTCCATGCCCGTCGAACGAGACCGACCGGCGCATCGTCGCCGCGTTGGTGCAACTTGCTCATGCGGTCGACCTCGAGGTCATTGCCGAGGGTATCGAGGACGCCGATATTTTGCAGACGTTGTTGTCGATCGGCTGCGAGACGGGCGAGGGCTTCCATTTCAGCCACCCGATGCCGGCCGTCGAGTTCGAGGAGGAGTGGATCGCCCGGTTCGACCGCGCGCGCGCAGAATTCGCCTGAAGACTCAGGCTCGAGACGATCAACACCCACGGCTCGCATCGAAAGGCGCGAGCCGTTTTCGTGTGCGGGTGTGTCGTCAGAGCTCCGCCCCCCGGATCTCGCGGCGGAAGGTTTCGTGTTAGAGGCATTCGCGTTAGAGTGACCAGGGGAGAACAGCGAGGGGATGCCCGTGACAAAGCCAGTGCCAATTATCAGCGCAAGGGCCAGCGTAACGACCTGCACCACGCGACGGGATGTCTTGCGGCTCGGCGTATCCGCCGCTGGCCTGTCCCTTCTGCCCAGCGTCGCGCTGCTGGCTGATGGTATTCGGACGAGGGTCATACCATCCAGTGGTGTGGCATTACCCGTCATCGGTCTGGGCACATCGCGGGTCTTCGACGTTGGTGAAGATCCGGTCGACCGCGCACAGTGTCGCGCCGTGCTTGCCGCGTTGATCGATGCGGGCGGGAGCCTCGTCGATTCTTCACCGATGTACCGCCGTGCCGAGGCGGTATCGGGTGATCTCGCACACGAATTGCAGATGTCGGATCGCGTGTTCTGGGCGACGAAGGTCTGGGCCAACGGTCGCGAGTCGGGCATCGAGCAGATGGAGCAGTCGATGCGTCTGTTCCGGACTGATCGAATCGACCTGATGCAGGTTCACAACCTGCGCGACTGGCGCGTGCACATGCCGGTGTTACGCGAATGGAAGGCGGCCGGAAGAATCCGGTATATCGGCATCACGCATTCCCGTGCGGCGGCGTTCGGTGATCTCGAGGAGGTGATCAACGCGACGGACCTCGACTTCGTGCAGCTCAATTATTCGCTGGGCGAACGCGAGGCCGAACAACGACTGCTGCCGCTCTGCGCCGACAAGGGAATTGCGACGCTGATCAACAGGCCGTTCGCGCGCGGCGAGCTGTTCGCCAGGCTTGGCCAGACGGAGTTGCCCGACTGGGCTGCCGATTTCGACGCCACTACCTGGGGACAGTTTTTTCTGAAGTTCATCCTCGCCCACCCGGCTGCGACGTGTGCGATTCCGGCGACTCGCAACGTGACGCACATGCTCGACAATATCGGCGCCGGTCTCGGCGAGCTGCCGGACGAGGGGCAGCGACGCGCGATGATCGCGTTCTTCGACACGCTCTGAACCCGGCCGGCCCTCGTACTCCCCGGTTTGCCGCCGGGCGCATTACGTCGTATGGAGGTCACCGGTACCTGCCGTGATTCCGTGAATCTCGGGACGTGTCGCGAGCGGCCGGCGCCTCGCCTCGATCTATCGTAAGCACTGGGAATATAAGGCAAAAGAATGATCCACATCGGCTCGACGGAGTCGCCGCGCCGGTCGTGCCGCCGGCCGGCGAATCCCGTTGCCGCAGCACCGGAATATGTTCAACCGATGTCCAGAGTGTGACCTTTCTCACAGACTTTGGATCGGCCAATCGCGATTCTGAATCATACGATTTTGACGGACCCGCGAGCTCAGGACTTGGGCGCGACGGGACAAAACCAAAGGAGCTCTGCGTAAAACCACAACGAAAAACAGAAGAATAAAAATATCGTATGAGTAGCCTCCAGCGACAGAAGGAGTGTGAAGATGAGAATAGTGCCGGACACGAAGCATGAAGTTGGACTCGAGCAGAGCGCCGGGTTCATCGATGATCTTTCCAGCTTTGCGTCGAACCGCCATACGTCCAGATGGTGTGGAACTTTCGGAGAATTTCTGGCTGATGTTCTCCCGGCCGATCCTTACCGACTCACCCGCTCCAGTCACCAATACATTTACGACATGCTGCGCTGGTATCGTGACCAGCGCCGCACCGGGCATCCCGAATCGACCAGCCCGAAAGAACTGTTTACCGATGACCTGTACGGAATCGACGATGCGCTCGAGCGGGTTGTCGAGTACTTCAAGGCCGCGAGCGCCGGCTCCGATGTCGGCCGTCGTCTGCTGCTGATGCTTGGTCCGCCGTCGGGTGGCAAGTCATCGATCGTCATCTTGATAAAGCGCTCGCTCGAGGAGTACAGCCACACCGACGAGGGGGCGCTCTACGCGCTGCAGGATTCCCCGCTGCACGAGAACCCGCTGAACCTCATTCCGGCCAGCATGCGCCCGAAGTTTAGTGAAACCTACGGTGTCGACGTCGAGGGCCAGTTGACGCCGCACGCCCAGGCGGTGCTCGATGACGATTATGCCGGCGACTTCATGAAGTACCCGATCGAGCGAATCTTCCTGTCCGAGGCAGCGCGCGTCGGCATCGGCACGTATGCGCCGCACGATCCCGCGACGGCCGACATTGCGGACCTCGTCGGCTCGATCGACCTGTCCAAGGTTGCCGAGATTGGCGATGAAGGTGATCCGCGGTCATGGTCCTGGTCCGGCGCGGTCTATGCGGCCAGCCGGGGCGTGCTCGAGATGATCGAGATTCTCAAGGTCAAGAGGGAGTTCTTATACCTGCTCCTGACGCTGACGCAGGAGAAGAACGTCAAGGTCTCGCGCTTCCCGTTGATTCACGTGGACGAGACGATTCTCGCGCATACCAATCTTGCCGAGTTCAACAAGTTTATCCGGGAGAAGGAGAATGAGGCCCTGCTGGATCGCATGGTCATCGTCAAGGTGCCGTACGCCCTGTCTTACCTGGACGAAGCGCGGATCTACCAGAAACTCGTCTCCAACGCCCCGGCCTTCCGGCCGGTGCATCTGGATCCTCACGTGCTGCAGCTCGCGGCGGTGTTCTCGATCCTGACGCGCCTCAAGGAGTCGGCGCGCGAGGGACTGGAATGCTCGAAGAAGCTGCACCTGTATGCCGGCGAGGACGCCGATGGTTTCTCACAGGCCGACGTGCCGAAGCTGCGTGCCGAGTGCCCGGACGAGGGCCTGTACGGAGTCAGCCCGCGCTTCGTGATCAACGCGATCTCGAATGCGATCACTCGTAGCGATGCACAAAGCCTGACGAGTATGGAGATGCTGCTGGCGATCAAGGACGCGATCGAGAACGATGCACGCATGGAAGAGCAGCAGAAGCAGAAGTGGATCGACTTCCTCGTGATCGCGCGTAAGGAGTTCTACAACCGCTGGGTCAAGGACGACGTCCATCGTGCCCTGTTCGCATCGTTCGAGGACGAGGCCCAGCAGTTACTCGAGAAATATCTCGATGAAGTCGAGGCATCGCTCGACAAGCGTGAAGTCGTCGACCCGATTACCGGCGATTCTCGTTCCGCGGACGAGCGATTCCTCCGCTCGGTGGAGGAGAAGATCAAGGTGTCCGATTCCGGTAAGCAGTCGTTCCGGCAGGAAGTCATCCGCAAGGCGATGGTCGCGTTCAAGGCCGGCGAGAAGTTTACGCTCGAGAGTCATGCCCGGCTGCACGAGGCCATCGGGCAGTACTTGTTCGAAGAGCGTCGCGACGTGCTGCGGCTGGTCACATCGAGCGTGCGGCCGGACGAGGAAACCGAGCAGAAGATCTCTGCGGTGCAGGAGCGGCTGATCGAGGAGTACGGCTATGACGCTCACAGCGCGACCGAGGCACTGGAATACGTCACGACGTTGTTAGCGCAGGAGTAAGCCGGGACGCACCATGAATAGTCCGTCGACATTCACGTGTTTCGAAGAAGACAGGAATCGGCAATGGTATGACCTGTTCTCGCGCGGTGCCCGCGACTGGTTGCGGCACAACGAGAAGATTAGCAAGGCCGTTCGGGACAAGTTGCCCGAGCTGATTGCTAACGCCGAGGTGCTCGGCTCGACAGATTCGACCGTCAAGGTGCCGGTACGCTTCATGGAGCATTTCCGCTTCCGGCTGCGGTCGGCGGACGAGCAGACCGGTGTCGGGCAGGGCGAGGTGCGGCCCGGCGACAAGCTCGGGAAGGCCGGGCCGGACGATCAGGCAGGCGGAAAAGCAGAAGGGGGCAGTGGGGAAGGCGGCTACGATTTGCTCCTGGAATTCAAGATTGACGACATCGTCGAGTGGCTCTGGGAGGAATTGAAGCTGCCGAACTTGCAGCCGAAGCGGGGGTCGGCGGTCGATGACGAATTGACGCGCGAGGGGTGGAATCGACGTGGAGTGCGTTCGCGGCTCGATCGGCGCCGATCGATGAAAGAGGCGATCAAGCGTCGGTTGGTCGATGTGAACGGGCCGGCCTTTGTCAACGATGACTTGCGCTACCGGCAGCTGACACGGAAGCCACAACCGGCGACCAAGGCCGTCGTATTTTTAGCGATGGACGTGTCTTCGAGTATGCGCGACCGCGACCGGCAGCTCGCGAAGACGTTCTTCTTCTGGGCTATCCAGGGACTTCGGCGTCAGTACCAGCACATCGAGCCGGTGTTTGTCGCGCACACCGTCAAGGCATGGGAATTTGACGAGCAGGAGTTCTTCCAGGTACGCGGATCCGGTGGCACGGTCGCCTCGTCGGCATTCGACATGGTTGATCAGATCATGAACGACCGCTACGACCCGTCCCAGTACAACGTCTACCTGTTTTACGCGTCCGACGGGGAAAACTTTCGCGATGACCACGATGCCGCACAGAGCAGTCTCGGGCGTCTCGCATCGGTCGCGAATTACCTCGGTTACATCGAGACGCCGGCATCGGCGGATCGCGCGCTGAAAACCGAAACCGCGAAAATATTCAATGCTGTTCAGGAAGGCGGTGCGGCGGCCAGCAGCTTTGCGCTAACCGATGACGACTCGGTGTGGGAAGCCATACGGGCCTTCTTCAACGAGCAGGCCAAGGAGACAGTTAGCTAGCAGGGGGTTAACGATGGCGCAGACGCTCGAACAGATCGGACTTCGACTCGAGGAACTCGCCAGGAGCGAGGGCCTCGACTACTACCCGCTGCACTTCGAAGAGGTATCCGAGAACTTCATGCAGGAGATCGCGGTCTACGGGTTCCCGGTCCGGATGCCGCACTGGTCGTTCGGCGTGCGCTACGTCTACCAGCTCGTACAGCACCGGATGGGGCACTCCAGACTCTTCGAGGTCGTTTTTCCGGGAAACCCGGGGCGTGCCTATCTCGCCAGGGGTAACAGCATGGCCGAGAACACCCTGGTTATCGCGCACGTGTTGGGCCACGCGGATTTTTTCAAGCACAACGCCTTGTTCAAGCGCAGCCAGGAAGAGATCGGCTATCGCATCGTCGAGCTCGCGGCAAACCATGCGCAGCGGATCTCGGCGGCGATCGACGAGCACGGGCAGGAGCGCGTCGAACAGGTGCTGGACGCCGCGCTCGCGCTCGAGGCACACATAGATACTTTCAAGGGTGTGCACCGCGACCTGTATCCGACGCACCTCGCCGAGCGGAAGCGTAGCGATGACGCGTTCGCGCGGCGCTTCCGCGAGTTACCCGGAGAGGATAACGGGTTGAGTATTGCCGTGGAGCAGGACCGGCGCGCGCCGATTCCGCCCAGTCCGGAACATGACCTGTTGTGGTTCATCGCACACTATGCGCCGGAGATGGAGGGGTGGGAGCGCGACATCTTCCTCGCCGTTCGCGAGGAGTCATTCTATTTCAATCCGGTGTTTGCGTGCCAGATCATGAACGAAGGTTGGGCATGTTACTGGCATGCCCGGCTGCTGCGCGAGGCCGATTTTCTGTCGCAGGGGGATTATCTTGACGCAATCAAGACGCATTCAGACGTCGTTCGGCCGCACGCGGCCGAGAGCCAGGTGGCGCTCGCGCCCAACCCGTATCACCTCGGCTTCTGCATGTGGGAGAAGATCATCGAGGAGCAGGGCCTCGAGAGTGCGTTCGAGATACGCTGCATTGACGATGATTTCAGCTTCATCCGTAATTACCTGACCCGTGAGCTCGCCGATGAACTGAACCTGTTCGAGTACACCGTGCGAAAGGACGGGTCGGTCGAGGTTATCGAGACCGAGATCGACGAATTGCGCGACACGATCCTGGCCTCGAAATACAACTTCGGCGCCCCGGTCGTCACGGCGCAACAAGTCGACTCGGACGGCACGCTGCACCTGGTTCACGATCACGTCTCGGATGGCCGTGGACTCGACCTGCGGCGCACCGAACGGGTCCTCGAATACGTGCATCGCGTCTGGCGCCGGGACGTCCGCCTGAAGACCACTGACCTGCGGGGCGCCGAGCGCACGCTGTGCATGCCCGCCTGACCGACCGGCGAGGCTCGGCAGACGCCGCCCGCCTCTGATATCATCGACCCTACACGGCGGCTCCCCCGGAGCCCGTCTCCCAATCTCAAAAAAGAAGTCGGGGATATTCGTGGTAACAGTACAAAGGCTCCATGACACGGAGCACGTTCGCAATATCGCGTTGGTCGGACACGCCGGTTCGGGCAAGACCACGTTGCTCGAGGCCCTGCTCGCGAAGACGGGGGCGATCCACACGGCTGGAAGTGTTGAGAAAGGCTCGACGGTTTCAGATTTCACGAGCCAGGAAAAAGAGCAACAACATTCACTCGATACCGCCGTCTGTCATTTTGATCACGACGGCGGTTTTGTAAATGTAATCGATACGCCGGGCTATCCGGATTTTGCCGGCCGTTCGATGAGCGTGCTTGCGGGTGTCGAGACGGCCGCGGTCGTGATCGACGCCCAGACCGGCATCGAGATGATGACGCACCGATTCATGGATTTTGCCGGCGATCGGCGAATGTGCCGCTTGATCATCATCAACAAGATCGATGCTGAGGATGTGCGTCTCAGGGAGGTGCTCGCCCGGGTACGTGAGACTTTCGGCGCCGAGTGCATGCCGCTGAATCTGCCCGCAGATGGCGCGGGATCTGTGGTTGACTGCTTTTTCGAGCCGGGCGACGCGACGGCAGACTTTTCGAGTGTCGCCGCGGCGCATACCGAGTTGATAGACCAGGTCGTCGAACTCGATGACGAACTCATGGAGTTGTACCTCGAACAGGGCGAGGACATCAGCCCCGAGCAGCTCCATGATCCGTTCGAGAAAGCGTTGCGGCGAGGCCACCTGATCCCCGTATGCTTCGTGTCGGCGAAGACGGGTTCCGGCCTCAATCAGCTATTGAACATCATCACGCACCTGATGCCGAGTCCACTCGAGGCCAACCCGCCGACGTTCATGAAAGGTGAAGGCGAGGCGATGCAGCCGATCGAGGTGACGGGCGACCCGGCGGACCATTTCATCGGTCACGTCATCAAGGTCAACGTCGACCCGTATATCGGCCGCATGGGTATCTTCAGAGTCCATCAGGGCACGATCAAGCCGGGCGAGGCGGTCTACGTTGGCGACCGGCGCAAGGCGTTCAAGGTCGCTCACCTGTATCGCCTGCAGGGCCGCGAGACGGTGGAGGTCTCGACCGGCGTGCCGGGCGACATCTGCGCCGTTGCCAAGATCGACGATCTGCATTTCGATTCCGTGCTGCATTCCAGTCATGACGAGGATCAGTTCCACCTGTCGTCGATCCAGTTGCCGCCGCCGATGTATGGCGTAGCGCTCGAGCTGGATCGGCGCGGCGACGAGCAGAAACTTTCCGACGCGTTGCACAAGGTGACGGCCGAGGACCCGAGTCTGATTCTCGAGTTTAATGCGCAGGTAAACGAGACGGTCCTGCGCGGACTCGGCGACCTGCATCTTCGACTGGTCCTCGAGCGATTGAAGAACGACTACGGTGTCGCAGTATCCACGCGACCGCCCAAGATCAGCTATCGCGAGACCATTACGCGCAAGGCCGAAGGTCACCATCGCCACAAAAAGCAGACCGGCGGTGCCGGACAATTCGGCGAGGTATACCTGCGTATCGAACCGCTCCCCCGCGACGCCGGATTCGAGTTCGTCAACAAGGTGGTCGGTGGTTCGATCCCGCACCAGTTTATTCCGGCCGTCGAGAAAGGCGTGCGGCAGCTTGCGGCCGAGGGCGCGATTGCCGGTTACCCCCTCCAGGATATCCGCGTCATCGTCTACGACGGTAAGTATCACGCGGTCGACTCGAAAGAGGTCGCATTTGTTGCGGCCGGCAAAAAAGCGTTTGCCGCGGCGGTCACTGCCGCCGCGCCGATTGTGCTGGAGCCGATCGCGCATATCGAGGTGACCGCGTCGGGCGGCTACGTCGGCGACATCACGGGCCACCTGGCAGGGGTACGTGGCCGCATTCACGGCAACGCCACGCTGCCCGGCAACCAGGCCAGGATCAGCGCTGAGGTGCCGGTCAGTGAGCTCGGCGACTACCAGACGACGCTGAAGTCGTTAACCGGCGGCCAGGGCGCCTTCACGATGTCGTTCGATCACTACGATTCGGTACCGCCGGATGTGCAAAAGCGTCTGCAAGGGGAGTTCAGGCCCGTGGAGGAATAGCTGGGATTAGCTGGAAATGTCGAGCTGTCCGAGTAGGGCCAGGCCGGAAGGACTGGCCTTTTTTTTGGCAGGCAGTTGGAGGAGCCTGCCGCGTGCTGGTGCGCTTTCGGTTGACATGAGCCGGCTTGGCTACAAGAATACGCCTGTCAATGTCTTGACTGTCGCGAATCGCGCCATGCTGTTGAATTTTCCGGGTCATCCGGACTTGAAGCGAATTGTCGTCCTGAATCCGAAAGGGGGTTCGGGCAAGTCGACACTGGCGACGAACCTCGTCGGATTTCTCGCTTCCTCGGGTTATCCATCGGCGCTCATGGATTTTGATCCGCAGGGTTCGGCGATGCGCTGGTTGCAGAACCGGTCTCCGGAGCGTCCGGAGGTGTTCGGCGTCGCCGCCTACGAGCGCGATCATTCCATGACGCGAGGCTTCCAGCTGCAGATTCCGCGCCACATCCGTCATGTTGTTATCGATACGCCGGCGGCCTTGCACGTTCAGGACCTGATCAAATTTACGCGCGGCGCGCACGCAATTTTCGTACCGGTGCTGCCATCGGATATCGACATTCACGCGGCCGCGCGACTCATGGCGGATTTACTGATCGTCGCGAAAGTCAGTCGACGCATGGGGCGTCTGGGCGTCGTCGCCAACCGCGTGCGAGAAAACACACTGGGTTACCGGAAGCTCAAGCTGTTTCTCGATCGTCTTTCGATCGTCGTAGTCGGAGACTTGCGTGACAGTCAAAATTACGTTCATGCGGCGGATCAGGGCATCAGTATTCACGAGATGCAGCCATCGCGGGTCAGCAAGGATCTCGAGAGCTGGAAGCCGATTACGGCGTGGTTCGAGACGCGCCTCGGCACTGAGTTGACGCCGCGCGATCTGTTCCGACCGGATTCTGCGCCTGCCGCCCGGGGCCGGGGCGATATTCGGTCGACCGACCTGGGCATCCCGGCAGTGCAATCGATATCGGAGCGTTCGCAGCCGGCGCCCGCGCAGGGTCTGCTGGAAGATTTCCCCTAGCGCGCGGCTGCCCGGAGGCGAGCATAGCTGAGCTTCCCGGGGCAGTGTTCTTGTTGGTGCCGAGACGGTACCGCGAACCGGAGTCATGTGTTTGCAACTCGTAGGAGCGGCATCTTGCCGCGATCGGTGGGAGTGTCGATCGCGGCTGGAAGCCGCTCCTACGGGGCACGGCGGTTCGATTCGGGGGAGGGTGCGGAGGCCAGGCTCCCGGCTCAGGCAGTCTGGTGGCGTTCGGCCAGCGAGCGAGCCTGCTCGATCCACCGATCGCGGCGCATGATATTCGGTGCGATGGAGATTTGCCTGGCGATGTCCGCGAGTTGCTGCTCGCTCAGTTCGGCGATTTGTTCGAACCGGCGAATGCCCTGGAGATTCAGGCGGCGCTCGAGCGCCGGGCCGATCCCGCTGATTTCCTTCAGGTCGTCGATCAGTTCCTCTATTGCGCGACGTGGTTCATCGCGCGCCTGCCCGTTGGTCGAGTGCGCCTCGTCTGTCGGCTCCCGTAGTTGTCGAATGACGTTGCGCTGCTGCGTCAACTTCCGGGTCAGCGGCGAGACACGTTGCTTCCAGCCTTCCAGCCGGCCCTCGAGATCCAGGATCTGAGCCTCGCCTTCGCGCGCTTGCAGTTCCAGGTCGTGAATCTGCCGATCGCGCCTGGCGAGGGATTCCCGCATCTCGCCCATGCCGGCGCGCAGATTCGCCGCGACGGTGGCGTGATTCGGGTCGTCCTGATCATCATTCTCGTTCGGCCGGGCCTGGATCTCGGCCTCGAGGCGGTCGATACGCGCCGTCAACTCATCACGCTCGATCTGGACCAGGTTCAACGCACTCTGCGCCGATTCAGACTTCCGCTGCTCTACGTCGTGTGCGTTCTGCAGGAGTTCGAATTCTTCACGCAGTTTCGCAAGTTCCGCATCGCGCGCGTCGAGTCGTCCGTCCGGATCGCTCGAATTCGCGCGCGATCCTGCAACCAGCGATTTGGTCTGTGCCGTGGAGTCGGTTCTGATGCCATGCATCCGTTGAATCTGGTGCAGTTTCTCCCGGATCTTTTCCTGCGCTCCTTCGTGCCGACTGATGACCTTGTTCAGTGCGAGAACCCGCTTTCGGTAGCGCGAGCGCTGTTCTTTCAGCGTCCGCTCGTGCGCGGCGCGATCGATCGTAGCTGCGCCGCTGTCGCTCCGGCTGCCTGTGGCGCGTATGTCCTGATCCGGCCGGCTTGCGTCCAGGCGATCAGGCTGGCCGAACTGCGTGGTGAAGTACGCCTTGCTGAGGACGCCTCCGGCAACAAAGGCGATCGCGAAAGAAACGAGTGCGATTACAACAGTCATCATGCGGGACGATGTGCAGCTACGATCCGAACCAAGGTAGTGCTTTCCAGAATGCCGAACCATGAGCCAGGTCACGCTTCGGGCAGCAGATTTGCCGCGGGGGAGGTCTCGGGGCCGCGCGGGCCCGGATCAGTGGGCTGGGTGCTGTACGGGCAGCGCCCGCAGGATCCGCGCGGTCGGGCCCAGCTCGATGACCTGAGGGGTCTTCACGGCCCGGCCCGCCGTATCGCGGGCCAACAGGATATTCGGTCTTTTGGCCTCGCCGGGGTTCCGGCTGCATACGAGCCCTGACGAACCGTCCATCAACTCGACCAGCGTCCCGATGGGGTAGACGCCGATGGCGCGGATGAACTCGTCGACCAGCGCCGCATCGAACTTGATGTTGCGCCAGGTGTTCAGGTGGCGCAGGGCCGCGTGCCCGGAGCGCGCGCGGGCATATCCGCGTTCCTGAGTCAGCGCGTCGAAGGTATCGACAATCCCGGCGATCCGCGCATAGAGCGGTATTTCGGTCCCGGCGATATGGCCGGGATAGCCGGTGCCGTCGAGTCGTTCGTGGTGCGCGCCGACCATGTCGATGACGCGTTCCTCAACCGCGTTGCTGAACTGGACAAGAGCTCGGCTCCGGTCGACGTGTCGGCGAACGAATGAACGTTCGACCGAGTTCAGGCGCCGCGGTTTCGACAGGATCGCGATCGGCACGCCGGTTTTGCCGATGTCGAGCAGCAGCGCGCCGAGCGCAAGTTCACGGAGCGCGCCACGATCCATGCCGAGATACCGGCCGAAAATGACCGCGTAAATCGCGGTGCCGATGGAACGACGGTTCAGGTAACCGTGGGGCGGCTCTGTTGCAATCAGCCATTGCATCGCATCCGGATACCTTAGGATGTGATCGACGAGCGAGTCGAGACCTGCATCGATCGGCGAGATCTCCAGGCGGTCAGCCTGGTGTGCTGCGCGCACGGTGGTGGCGATCTGTGAGCTCGCATTCCTGAGCAGGTCGCGACAGCCATTCAGCCTGAGCAACTCTTCCCCCGGAAAATCCGCCGGTTTCGGCACGGGACCGGCAATTGCTGCCTCGATATCGAGCAGTGCCGTGACATCGCTGCGACTCGGGTCGACATAGACGTATTCGCACGAGCGGCGCAGTACGTCGATCTGTTCCTGCTGGGTAATCAGGAAACCGCGCGACTCGAACGGTGTATGCAGCCATGAGCGATCGAGCTCGGCAACATACATGCCGGGCTCCAGCTGTTCACACTGAATGGGTACGAGATGGTCGGCCACCAGGGTCATTGGCTCGGGGGCACCTTTGGTGCGATTTGAATTATCCGTAAACTATACCCGGCGTGCGCCGAGCGCGCCGGGCCTTGTTGCCCAACCGTCAGGATCGGCTCCGATGCTGCGTTCCGCCCAGGGGCGCGATTTTACACGTGATTGATTTTATTAACATAAGTGATCGTTCTCGTTCCGATTACAATAGGCGTTCAGCGCGGGAGAAATACGGGTGTTCCACCGCGAGAGGCTGATTTTCAGAAAGGAACGGCAAGTCGATGGCGAAAGACAAATTGCGAGAGCTCATAGTCAACCTGCACGAGGAACTCGGCGCCGCGAAATCGATCGATGAGCAGTCGCGGGTCTTGCTGCGGCAGCTGGTACACGACGTCGAGGATCTGGCCGGCAGCGACGTCGCGTCATCCGAGAAAATGGATTCCGCGGCCGGGCAGCTCCGGAAATCGGCGGTCGAGTTTGAAACGGATCATCCGAAGTTGTCCATGGCGCTCGGCGAGCTCATGGACGCCCTCGGCAAGCTTGGTATCTAGCTACCCGCGAACTTCAGCAACCGATCGGCCAGATCGAGCGGTTGGTCTTCGACGATATAAAAGCCTGCTTCGTCCAGCATCGCATGGTCCTGGCCCCGGGTGCCGGGAATGTTGTCGAGCATTTTCGCGGGACCCATCGCGCTGTTCTTAAAGCTCGCAGTAAACAGCGTCAGCACCGGCTTCTCCCAACGGCAGATCTTTTCCCACGCGGCACGGTTCTCGGGCACGGAATCCATGTCGGGCGAGATCGGCAGAATCATCGGAAAGCGCCGCGGGCCGGCCTTGAAGGACTCGTCGGGGTATGGGGCGTCGAACGCGGCAATGGTTTCCGGCGATAACTTGTGAAACACCCCGTCATTGACCATCTCGCCCTGCGGGAATTCCGGCAGCGCGAACTGTTCCGTGCGCCAGTTCAGGAACCACTCGGCACCCGGCGAATCACCGGTCGGCAGCTGGGTATTGCTCAGCGCGATTCGCTCGAAGAATTCCGGGCGCTCTGCCGCGATTCGCAGGCCAAAAAATCCACCCCAATCGAACAGGTAGGCCGTGATGCCGCGAAAGTTCATCGCATCGAAGAACGTCGTGAGCCAAGCGACATGTTTCTCGAACGAGTAGTCCTCGGTATCCGACAGCTTGTCCGAGCGTCCGAAGCCGATGTAATCGGGCGCTATCACGCGCATGCCGCCGTCGACGAGGAGCGGGATCATCTTGCGATAAATGTAGGACCAGCAACCCTGCCCGTGCAGCAACAGGATAATTGGCGCATCGCGCGGGCCCTCATCGAGATAATGCATTCGCAGCTCGCCGAATTCGGAATCCGGAATCTGGACGTAGTGCGGCGCGAACGAATAATCGGGCAGGTTGGCGAAGCGTTCTTCGGGTGAGCGAATAATGTGGGTCATCGGTTGCATACACTCTTGATCATCGTTGCGGGCGGTCCGGCGTCGTTATTGCCGGCCGTACGTTTAGGCGCCGGGTTTCGCGCTAAGTTCCCGATACGGGCACCGTCTTCAGGTAAAGAGCAATCGCGTGCCGGTCGGCCGGCACCAGTCGGCTCGTGTTGTCGTCGATAACCCGGGACATGGCGCCGCCGGCGAAGTCTCCGTCCGGCATCATGCCCATCGCCAGGAACAACTCGATCTCGTCGGTCGACCAGCGCCCGATGCCGGTTTCCCGGTTGGGCGTGATGTCGGGCACTTTCTTGCCTTCCGGTCCGTCCGGATTGCCGGCCAGTTCGTGCCCGGTCCGGATCTTGCCGAGGTCGTCGCGCGGCGTGTGGCATTCGCCGCAGTGGCCAAGGTGCCGGGCAAGGTAGGCGCCCCGGTTCCAGGCCGCATCCTGCGCGGGATCCGGTATGAAGCGTCCGGGCGTGAAATTCATGAGTTTCCAGCCCCAGGCCGCGAGGCGCGTGAACAGGTACCAATCCAGTTCGTGCTCGCGGTTTGGCTGCCGGACAGGCTCGATGCTGAACAGGTAGGCCTTGATCGCCAGCGCGTCCTGCCGCGACATGCCCGTATACGAGGGGTACGGAAACGCCGGGTAATAGTCGCCTTCGGGGCCGACGCCTTCCCACAGCGCGTCGACGAACGTGTCGTCGGTCCAGCTGCCGATCCCGGTCTCGACGTCCGGCGTGATGTTCGGCGTGTAGAAGGTGCCGAAGGGCGTGTCGAGCGCCCGACCGC
>Ga0114949_10000902_pt1 | contig 17328 bp, 11 predicted proteins | sample N074metaG_FD_83505 | JGI IMG/M metagenome (GOLD analysis project Ga0114949, IMG submission 83505) | Deep subsurface microbial communities from Kermadec Trench to uncover new lineages of life (NeLLi) - N074 metaG | ecosystem: Environmental > Aquatic > Marine > Ocean trench > Sediment | place... | reverse complement strand
AAGGGGTTGTGCTCCAATAGAACCAAAACGTCTTCCGTGCCTTGTCCCAGAGCGACCATGAAGTTGCTAAACCAGGGATTACGCCGATAGTCGCCCAGTGCGGCAAACCACATCTGCCAGTCCAGTCTGGGCTGATGCGGGATATTCCAGCGGGGGCGCCGCGCCAGCGGCCCGGGTTTGTAGCGGAAGGTGTAGCTCTCCCATCTCTCCCCATCCATGGAACCTTGAACATCTATTTCAGGGCGGCGCATGGTCATCACCGCGAACAAACCGTAGTTGTTGGCGATGTGCAATGGCAGTGCCCAGCGCACCAGGTGGGCGGCCCTTCCGAGGTCACCCCGGTTAAAAGTGCTCCACATGAGCAGGCTGCTTACCAGCAGGATTATCCCAGCCAACGCTCCGGCGGCCATCGTGGACGCGCGACCCGCCCGTTTCGGGACGCTCTGATCACGCCAACGCGCCGGAATGACCCGTCCAATGGCCTGATCATCAAAACACAACAGGCAAACGAGGATCGTCAGCAAATTGAAGAAGTTGTAGTTGCCGGTGAGCAGAATGAACACCTCGAGGATGATGAAGTTCCACGCGGCGAAAAACCGGATGCGCCGGGGCAGGAACAGCAGGAACGGTACGACCAATTCAATAATAAACATGATCGCGACGCTTGCCTCCTGGAACCAGAACGGCAAATGGTGCGCATACCACGCCAGCGGCGTGGGCAAAGGCTGGGTCTCGTAGTGAAAATACAGCGCCGTCAGATCCCCCCAGGTCGGATCCCCGCTGAGCAGCTTGACAGCGCCGGAAAGGAACATGAAGCGGAACAGCAGCCAGCGGAACAACCACACGCCAATGCGCGGGTGTGACGGCAAGAACATCGCAAGGAATCCGCACTCCAGCAGGAAGATATCCCACTGGAAGGACATGAACTGCTGTCCACCATGGAAAAGCGACAGATAACACAGCCACAGCAGCAACAAACACAGCCGGGTGGCGATATTGAAAAACAGCAACACCGACAGGATGATCCCCGCCCACGTGATCACAAGCACTGCAATGTCCGATGGCGAAAACCACAGGAGCGAAGGGATCAGCCAGTAGCGCTCGAGCCCCAGATGCCGTTCGACGGCATAAAAGAAATCACCGACCGGGAGAATGCCGTTTTCGCCGATCAAACCCGGCCATTGCACCGCCCAGGACACGAACGCAGCCAGGTAGATCAGTGCAAACAGCCGCAGGAACAACCAGGTTGTCAGAGTGTATTCGGCTGGTATCCACTCTTTGCCCCATACGATCCTGCTCACCCGGACGGCCCAGTCCCGGTTAGCGGATACAAAACGGTATTTGAGTTCCGCCAGGGGCGCGAAACCGGGTAGCCAGCGGTAGAGGCGCAACCAGAAACGATAACCGGGTACGTGGGCGAGCGTGCGAAAGGCGGCATGGGCGCCTGCCACGATGCTCCCGTCCGTGTCTACATACTGGATGGCTTCACGGCATTGGGCCTCGGTGAGATCGGGGAACTGATTCAGTGCTTCCTGGTACGGCCGGTATTCAACCGCTTCCCCCGTGAGCCGCTGGGCATAGCGGACGGAATAACAGCAGTACTCACATCTGCCGTCATAAAGAAGTAGTGGTTTGCTGCGGGGCATGCCGACGGGGCCTCGACGCCAAGCCTAGCATGGTGAGCGAGGTTGACCGGCACAAAAAAAGGGCCGCGTCGGACCGCGGCCTAATCCCCCTTGCTGACCGTCTAGTACGCATCGACCAGAAGCGTTGCATCGAGAACAGGATCTTCGTTGTTGGGTCGCGCTGCGGCGACGTTTTCACCGGCCAGGCCGTTCGGGAACAGATCGCCCTGCAGGGCGATTAATGCCTTGTTGGCCTGTTCGACGATCGCGTTGCCCTGCTCGCGGACAAAGGCAACCCGAGTTTTTTCCACCTGCGCGCCGATATTCAACTGCATCCGGTCAAGCGCCAAGTCGCTCTGGGCCGCGATCTGAGCCGCGTGCACACCCGCGAACTCCGGGTGTACGTCCTTGAAGGACTCGGCATGCGCGGCGAAAAGCGCTCCAGCCAAAAGGGTCGTTAGTATGAAACGGTACACATTCTTCATGACACCCTCCTCGATGACCTCGTTATTCGGCGTCGAGGATAGTGTGGGCGTTCGGGTGCCCCGGGTCGGTGCGGGATTACCCCGGTGCCTGTGACTTATTACCAAGTCTCTTCCGGGCATCGGCGATCCCCGCGCGGAACGGCTCCAGGTGCGATTCATAGCGTTTCCAGCGCCCAACGGAGCTTTGATAGATCGCCCGCCTTACCTGGCTGATACTTGCAGTGCGCACGGCGCTTCTGGTGGTGTGAAACGAGCGCCAGCCTTCGTCCCACTCCACGGCGATTCGCTCAAACAATCCGCGTACCACGGCATCGGGCGCTGTGACGAGATCCTCGTAGTCAACCACGTGCACGTAATCCGGCCAACGCTGTTGCCAGTAGCCGGCCATCGCATCACACATGCCGATAAACTGCCCGAGCTCATACAGGTCGTAGCTGAACGCAGTTTCGCTGAAGCCGGTGCCAAAACATGACACTCCCACATCCATCAAATCACGCCGACAGACAATCACGGCCGCCTCCGGAAACATCAGCCGCAGGAAGCCGACCAGGTTTACGTTGAAAGGCATTTTGTCAACGAGGTACCGGACCCCGTCCGCCGGTTCGGGTAGACGCGCCAGATAGTCTTCCCCCATACGGGCCCAGACATCCGGCTCCATCTGATCCAGGCTTTCCAGTAACTTCCCTTTAAGGTCCGCGCGGCGCGCCCACTCGCTGATCACGGTCTGCAAATCCAGCCGCTCGCCCAGATTTTGGATTTCGGGGTGAGTGTTGAGGATTTGTGCCACCAGCGTCGTACCCGAGCGGGGCATGCCCGTCACGAATACCGGCCGGCGACTGGAACAGCCGCACCCGTTCAGGCGATCGCTTTCCTCGAAAAGTCGCAGGAAAGCGCCCGCGTTCCCCAGCTTGCGTGCAATGCCGAAGTCTTCATGTGCTCGTCGAATCCGATTGCCCTCGGTAAAGTCTTCGAAAGCCTGCGCATACTGTTCGGCACTTTCTGCCTGCTTGCCCAGCGCAAAGTGCAAACGGGCCCGCCGCCTCCAGTCCAGCAGTGGATTGCGCAGCGCGGCACGGAGCACATCGGAAGAAACCAGATCGGAGCGGCCCAGAAGCGTCAGGTCACACAGAGTATCCGGGTCCGTGGGATCCAGCTCCAATGCCTTCCGATAAGCCTCGGTGGCCTCTTCGAGATCGCCCAGTTCCCACCCGGCGAGCCCCATGGCCCTCAAGACACGGCCATCGTCCGGCCAGCGCGCCACCAGTTCCCGGCACAGCGCCAGCCTTTCTTCGTCCCGATCCAGTCCCCGCAAGACGCCAATCAGTTCGAGGCCCGCCTCCCGGTTCCCGGGATTCAGTGCCATCACCTTGTGCAGAGCGGCGGCGGCTTCGGTAGGCTGCTGTTGCCGCAGCCGGATTCCTGCCAGAAAATGCCAGGCTTCGGCCTGGCTCTGATCTTCGCGGAGCACCTGGTGCACGAGACGAGACGCCTCGTCCAGACGGTCGGAGCGCAAGGCGGTGACCGCGCGTTGCATGAGTTGATCGAAAGAGGCTTTCACGAGAACGATAATAAATGCGCAAGCGCCACATGAGTATCGCTGATCCACAACCGGCGCGCCTGTTCTTCACGGGGCTCTTGCTGGTGGCCGCTTCCGGCAACAACGCGGCGCCGGCGCCGCCTTTTGTTTTTTCCGACCAGACCGAAGCCGCCGGGTTCACGCACGAAGGCGCCAGCTTCGCGGCAGCGGCGGCGGATTTTGACGGGGATGGCTGGCCGGATCTTGCTGTCAGCAACCACGGCCACATTCTCCTGTTCCGCAACACGCAGGATGGCCGCTTCGAAAACGTTACGAATCGCGGTGTTTTCGAGCGTGCCGACACCCACGGCCTTGCCTGGGTGGACTTCAACCGCGACGGCTGGCCGGATCTGTATGTGAGTCGCGGTGCCGAACTCGGACGTCGGGATCGCGCCAACGTGCTGCACATCAACCGGCAAGGCAAGCGATTTGAACTGGCACAACTGGGTCCGGTGTTGAGCAACGCACCGGGGCGCGGCCGTTCCGCTGTTCCCTGGGACGTTGACGGCGACGGAAAGCTGGATCTGTTTATCAACAATTTCGTGAACGATGACAACGCGCAGATCCTGGCCATATACCGGCCGGAAGGTTTCGTGGATCTGGCAGAGCAATACAACTGGGCCAGGGTCTACGCCTCAGATGTCACCGTCGTACCTCGCCGGGGCGGCACCTTGTATGTCACCCACGGTCATCCCCGTGCCGGTGGACGTGTTTGGCGCCTGACCCGCAAGGACAAGTTTGCGCCGTGGTCAGGGAGACTCAGCATCCCCAAGCAAACCGAAACCCGTGCTACCTATGTGGCTGCCGGAGACGTGGACAATGACGGTGACAGCGACTTGTACTACGTAATGCGCCCGCGTTCTGGTGAAGGCGCGGTGCTCGCGGATCAGACGCTGCGTTTTCTGTTTCTGGTGAGCCGCAAGGGAGTGGAAAAAGGTTTTCAACTATGCGCGACCGGCAAGGCATCGCTGGAGTTCTGGAAAGAGGGTCTGCCGGAACCGGGGATTGCGCGTCTCGGAGAACGCAAACACCGCCTCACTCATCAGCCATGGCACCTGTCACTCGAATCGCTCATGTTCCAGGGCGAACCCGAGATTGCGGCAGACGAAACGGGATTGTTCCTGTGGCGCGATGCCGAGGGTTGCCTGACAGCGGAGTTCCACGGCAGCCCGGGCGAACTTCAATCAGTGGGCGGGCGCATCCGCATGAAGCAATCGCCGGAATCGTTTGAGCAATGGGGGACGAATCCTCCGCCGGCGGAGACCCGTAACAAGCTCTTTATCGACGACGGCGATGGATTTCTTGAAGACTCCGTGGGTGCCGGTGTCGATGACCCGGGCCCCGGCAACGACGCCGTTTTTGCGGATTTCAACAACGATGGCCGGCTGGACCTGTATGTGGTGAACGGCGGCATGTTTGGCAATCCCACCAACCGCCTCTACCTCAATATGGGCAGCGGCCGGTTTCATGACGTCACGGCTTCTGCAAAGGCGGGCGGATACAAGGAAGGCCGCGGGGCATCAGTTCTGGTGTTCGACTACGATCTGGATGGTGATCTGGATATGTTCATCACCAACGGTTTTGGTCCCTCACCTGAACGCGACCGGGGCCGCTACCAGTTGCTCCGCAACGACAGCGACAGTGGCAACTGGTTGCGGGTGCAGCTCAAGCCCACCGTGAGCAATTCCATGGGTCTGGGTGTACGGCTGGTTCTGCAAGCCGGCGGGTTTACGCAATCACGGCCCGTTACCGCGGGAACCGGCGCCTTCGCCACCAGCTGGTTACCGGTACACTTCGGCCTGAACGAAGAGAAGACGGGAACTTTGACCATCCACTGGCCCTCCGGCCAGACCCAGATCATCCCGGTCAAAGCCAATACGGCCATCGTAGCGACCGAACCATCGCCACCCGACAGCGGGGACATCCCATGAAACGTCTCGCCGCGACGTGCGTGCTGGGCCTCGCACTGAACGCATGCCAGCCGGACGTGACCGAAGAGCCCGTGCTTTCCTTCGCGGATCGCGCGGTGTTCACGACGCCCCTGCAGACCGAACCCCCCGGCTCCGTCGTGATCGTTCTGGTGGACGCTCTGCGCGCTGACTGGCTGGGAAGCTACGGGTCGCAGCGTGGACTCACCCCGGAACTGGACAGGCTGGCGCAACGGTCCTTTGTCTTCGAAAACGCCTGGGCAACATCATCGTGGACCCGCGCCAGCATCGGATCGTTATTCACCTCGCGCTATCCGTCGTCTCATACCGCGCTTACCCGGGATGACGCCCTGCCCGACCGCAACATCACACTGGCAGAGGCGCTTGAAACCTCTGGGCGTTTCTGGAGCTTTGGTGTGACCACCAATCCAAACGCAGGCAACGCGGTGGGATTTGATCAGGGCTTTGATCATTTCGGGCGCCCGGACCCCGAGACCGCGCGCGGCTATGCGCACGACACCATCCGGCTCATCCCCGCTGAAGCCGTCACGGCTTACGCGCTGGAACTGTTCGATCGACAACCCGATGGTGATACGCAGATCTTTGGCTTTGTTCACTTCATCGATCCGCACGATCCCTACCTGCCACATCCCGAACTGACCGGCGACCCGGAACGCACTGAGGGCATCGATGGTTCCCGTCAGGCTCTGGACGATTTGAGAAAACTCGGGCGCGATGGCGCAACATCGGACACTATCGCCAGACTGAAACGTCTGTACGACGGCGAGGTGCGATACACGGACCAGTGGATCGGGGAACTGATTCGCGGGTTTGAAACACGCGGTGTGTTTGATGACATGCTGCTCATCGTCACTGCCGATCACGGGGAATCTTTTTTTGAACATGGAAAGCGCGGCCATGGTCAAAGCCTGTATGAGATCCAGCTTCGAGTGCCATTGATGATCAAGCTGCCGGGCATGCGACCGGGCGATGGCACGCGTATCAGCCAACCGGTCAGCCTGGTGGATGTTGCGCCGACGGTGCTGCACGCCTACGGCATCCCGCGCCCTGACGGCTTCCAGGGATCAAGCCTTGGCCCGCTGATGTTCGGCGAGGACCGGGGACCGGCTTTTGACTACGGATTCGCGGAACTGCAGATAAATCCTGCCGCCCGGCGCCTTGCCCTTCGTCATGGTGACTGGAAACTGATTCGAAACGACCTGATTCGCAAGAACGGGCGCGAAGACCGGGTGTGGGAACTCTACAATCTGGTCGAAGACCCGGGCGAGACCCACAACCGATGGGGTGGTCCGGATACCAGCGAGGTGGCGGAGCGCCTTGAAACCGCCCTGTTCCGGTGGGAAGAAGAGGTGGCCCGTCAGGCCGTGACCCGCCGGGTCAAGGCATCGGATGAACTGGATGAGGACACCCTCGAAGAGTTACGCGGGCTCGGGTACGTCCAGTAGGATAGGCGAGCCTTGCTGCGGATCCCGGCCCACGAACTCATATTCTGATTAAGGCGCATGCAATGACCCATCGGACCTTCAAACGCTTTGCTGTTCTTTCCCTGCTGCTTCTCATCGCCGGCGTCTGCGCCGCCGGGCAGTACCGCTGGAGCGGCGTGGAACGCATCGTCGTGTTCGGCGACAGCCATGGCGCTTATCCCGCGCTCGTGGAGATGCTCCAGAAGGCGAATGTTATTGACGCAGAATTGGCGTGGGCCGGTGGAGCGACTCATCTGGTGGGTCTCGGCGACTACCTCGACCGGGGACCCGAGTCACGCAAGATCCTCGATCTTCTGATGCGGTTGGAGCAAGAAGCCCCGGTAGCAGGTGGCATGGTGCACCCACTGTTGGGCAATCACGAGATCATGAATATGACGGGTGACCTGCGCTATGTGGCGCCGGAGGAATTTGCGGCATTCGCCACGGATGACATTCAGATGATCGCGGGTTTCCCCAAGGGATTCCTGGCGCACCGGGTAGCCTTTTCCCTGTATGGCCGATACGGATCCTGGCTCGCAGAGAAACCCCTGATCATCGTGATCAATGACAACGCTTTCGTGCACGGCGGCCTGTCCGAACAACTCTCCAAAACAAGCCTGGAGGAGATCAACCAGAGAGCCAGCAACGATCTTCGCGAATTCATGATTGCATGGCGGGATTTGTTCGATGCCGGCATTTTGACCTATGAGGACGATTTCCGCGGCGTCCAGAAAAAAGCGCTGGCCACGGCAGACAACGAGGAACTCGACGATGAGATCCGTAACGCGGCGAGCGTTTTCAACCGGACAATCCAGGGTTTTCCGTTCTCTCCACATGGACCGGTCTGGTACCGGCGCACAGCCATGTGTCATCCCTTCAACGAATACCCTGTGACAGACACGGCGCTCGAACGCCTGGGCGCAAAACGCGTGTTCATCGGTCACACCGTGACCACTTCTCACCGGGTCGGGCGCCGGCTGGATGGCCTCGTGTACAAACTCGACACGGGGATGTTGACCGCGCACTACGGTGGCATACCCGCCATGACGGTGATTGAGGGCGACCATATCCAGGTGTATTACGCGGATCGTGACGGTCCCAGCGACCCGTATGTTGAATCCAACCGGGAATGGGACCGGCCTTATGGCATGAGCGATGCCGAGATGGAGGAATTCCTGCGCACCGCAACGGTCATCGAGGACGTGGAACTGGGCCTCGGCGTCACCAACCCCCACCGTTTGACCCTGGAACAAAACGACCGGCGTATGCGTGCCGTGTTCAAGGACGAGGACTCGCATCCCGGTTTGCAAAAGGGGCGCTGGGAAACCTCCGGAGACAGCTCAGACCGCTATCAGTATGACGTGGCCGCCTACAAGCTGGACCGTTTCATGGGTCTGGATGCGGTGCCCGTGGCCGTGCTTCGCCGCTACGACGGCGACGAGGGCGTGGTGCAGGACTGGGTGGAAGACGCCATCAACGAGACGAGCCGGCGCGAGGAAGACGTGCCCTACACCGGCTACTGCGACCCCAACGCCCAATGGAGCCTGATGGATTCCTTTGACATCCTCATTCACAACGAAGATCGCAACCAGGGCAACATTCTGTGGGATCGCGGCGACTGGTATCTGTGGATGATCGATCACAGCCGCGCATTCCGAATTACGCGACGCGCGCCTCGCTATCTGAACAAGGTCAAGGTCATTCCCAACCAGTGGTACGCGACCTCATTGGAAACTCTGACCAGGGAGAACATGCAGTTCCTGAATGACTACCTCAACCGCTCTCAGATCAATGCGTTGGAGACCCGCGCGGAGAAAATGCTCAAGAACCGTTAGCAGGTGTTGAAAAAACCCCCAGTGAGCGCGAGACAAGACCCTGATTAAAAAAAATGGCTGACGAAAAAGCGCAGTGTACACGCGGCACATGAGCATCTTCGGCGGGTTTTCAACAAGCTATCGCGCTACCTCAGGGTTTTTCAGCGATCGACGCGTACGGTATGCCGGATGCAGAAAGTCTGTGTCACCGAAGCCCCATCCACATCCGTGGCGGTCACCTGAATCACCAACTGCTCCGTGAATTCTATCGGCGGCGTCCCTTCGAAAATCAGCCGGCCCGGATCGAATCTCACCCATCCCGGCAGGGGTGTACCGTCCATCTGGGCGGCGGTCAGCACCAGCACTTCGCCGGGATCCGGATCCAGGAATGTCTCCGGATGCAAGGCGTGCTGGAAAGCCTGACCGGCAACCACCTCGGCATCCGAAATGAGCCTGCCGAGCTTCGGTGGTACATTAAATGAGCCGGATGCAGCCATTGTCTTGTACTGGCGACCCAGCCTCCAAGCCAGCCACAGCATCAATACCGCCAACCACATGGTGAGCAACGCGACTTCGGTGAGCCCGAAGTCCAGCACGTTCAACACCACGAAAATGATCCCGGCTTGCAGAAGGTCCCCGAACCGCCAGAAAAACGAATCGATGGTGGTCTTGCCTTCGTATTTGGCCGACCGGCTGGTGGGTAGAAACAGGGCCCCACGGATTGTGTTGTTGAGAGAATAGTTGAAACCTTTCTCGGTGATCTTGTAGATCCAGATGAGACTGAATATCGGAATGAACTGGAGCCCCGGCGCCACGGCGATCAGCGCGTAACCCACCACCATGATCGAGGGCAGGATGAGAATCGCCCGACTGATTCCGAGCCAGCGAATCAGTCTGGACACGACCAGCAAAGCCAGCAGGAAAACCACCAGGTTCTGAATAAAATAGAAGTTGCCCATGTTGATGCCGATCTGGCTGGCGAGCGTCATGCCCCCATCCCCGTTCGCCACCGTTTCCCGGGCGTGCTCCTGCACCGCAGTACGGAAAACCCAGTCGCCAGTGCTGTCGATGATGTTCTGAACCACCACCCAGGCCGCAATTAGGGTGAGATAACGGTCTTTCAGAACGACGGCGAAGCCGCCCAGTATCGAGGGCTTCTCTGGCTCGTCTTCTGTCTCGCCTGTTCCGCGCGATCCTTCGGGTATCGCGTTGACACTTGGTTGTACAAGAAACACCGTCACGATCAGGGCCCCGGCTACGAGCAACAGCAAACCACCGGGCCCAATCACAGGGACAAAACGGCTGACTGTGATCGGGCCAGCCAACGCGCCCAGGGACACACCGGCCGCGAGCACGCCGAACAGACGCTGACCGCTCTTGACGTTGTAATGATCCGCAGCCAGCGCCCAGAACTGTGCGATCACCATGGTTCCGTAAAGTCCAACCCACACATAGAACGGGAAATAGATCGAGACGCCGGCACGATAGAGCACGTAGAAGAGCAACGTCGTGACAAAGAAAAACATTGTCACCGACTGCACCAGACGAATCTTGTTCAGGTGCCGGTAGAGAACGCCATAGAGCGGGATCAGCCCCATCAGGATCACGGCCTGAACCGCATTGCCATAGGCCGCCATTTCGGCATCGGCTTCGCTGAGAATAAACGCGTCCCGGATCGGTTTCAGTACCCACTGTCCGAACATGAAAGTGAAGCCGAGCCAGAACAGCAGAAACAGGCTGCGTCCCTCGCCGGGCCGCACTTTCGTAAAAAGGGAAAACAGTCGATCGAGCGGTGTGTATGTGGACGTTTGGGGGATCATCGGCGTCCTCCCGCGAAATTACTGTTCTTTGTTCTCTGCGGGAACGGTAATTTTGACGCGACAGACATTGCGGTCGCTTTCACGATTAATAGAGAAATCATCGCTCATCCGCCGCACCAGCAATAATCCTCGTCCTCCCAATTCTGCTTCTTCCAACGAGCCTGGTGAATCGGGTTGCCAGGAATCCGGATCGAAAGCGTCTCCGTCGTCTTCAACCGTCATCCGGACCGAATCATTGTCCAGCATGACACCGATACTGATCTCGTGCCGTTGGTCATCTGAGAAGGCGTGCCGGATGATATTCGTGGCCAGTTCTTCGAACACCAGCTGGGTGCAGTAGACCACGCGCGGATGAGCGTCATGTTCGTTGAGAAAGGTCTCGATCCTGCAACAGGCCGGCGTGACCTCTTCCAGACTGTTGGGAATCGAGAAACTGAGATTCGCGCCGCCCACTCGCGGCTTCAGCCAAGCCCGAGCAACGTCACGGCCTCTTCTTCGCTATACGCCACCGGGATCAGCATGTAGAGATCAGCGTTTTTCATGGTTTCATCCACGAACTCGTGGGGATTGAGCAACACCAGCTTCTCACCCTGCCCCGCCAGCTTCTTCGCGGCCGCGACGAGCATGCGGATGCCCATGGAGCCCATGAAATCCACCTCGGACATGTCGACCACCGCCGGTTTGCCGCCTTCCGCAGTCGCGGCAACGAAACTCGTTTCCACGAAATCCACGCCGGCGGTATCAAGTCGTCCTGACAATTTCACATGAGAAAACGGTTTGTCTTCGCTGATGATGCTGAGTTCCATTTCCATGCCTCCGGTTTTCAGAAGCTCACGACGAGCAGGGAAAAGTCGTCGTCGAATGCAGTGCCCGCCATCTGATCGCGTACGGCTTTCTCGATTCGTTCAGGTTCGCCCAATCCTGGCTGCTCCGGGCCTTCTATGATATCAATCAGGTCCTTGAGCGTTCCGTTGCGGCCGTCCTTGGTGACGATCTCATAAACGCCATCACTGTACACATACAGCGTCGCCGCCTCCGGTATCACGACATCGCTGGAGGTGTACTCCGCGTCCTCGATCATGCCGATAGGCAGCCCGCGTATGTCCAGTTCATCCACATGCTCACTATCGGCTTTCAGCAACAACGCCGGCGGATGACCGGCTGCACCGAACACCAGTTGGCGCGTCGATAGCTGATACACGCCGTACCAGATGGTGCAGTACTTGCCACCATGATCCTCCATGGGGTACGCGCGATTGAGCGCCTTCAATACCTGTTCCGGCACCGTGAAATCCACGTTGGGAAGCGTGCCGTTACGCAGGGTGTTCATGACCGACACGGTATGCAGCGCCGCGCCCATTCCGTGTCCGCATACATCCACCAGGTACAGCACCCAATGATCGTCATCGAGCTTGTGGTAGCCGAAGGCATCGCCTCCGAGTTGGGCGGAAGGAATGTAGCGCCACTGGGTCCTGACCGGACCGTCCAATAAGGGTTCGGGCAGAAGCGACAGTACATATTCCACAGCCCGGTCGACGTCTTCGGACAACTGTTCGTCCTGAGCGACTTCTTCCGGCGTGCGGACTTCATGCACCAGCAGCGTTTCGCCGACCTGCAGCATGGAACCCACTGGCAAAGACGCAGGTGAGGTGACTTCCTGGCCGTCGATAAAAGTGCCGTTGGTGGACCCCAGATCCTTGACGATCAGGCTGTCGCCGAACATGACGATTTCGCAATGCAGCTTCGAAACAGCCCGGTCGGCCATCGTGACGTCCGCTTCCGAACGCCCCATTTGCTGCCCTTCGGTGGTGACTTCGATGTGACGCCCCGCCTCGGGCCCGTTGCGGACCACCAGGTAGTGGGTCACGCCCCCGGCGTCGACCCGCTGGGTAAAAATAACCGTCTGTGCAGTTGTGTCGTTGCCCATTGTGCTCCCTGACCTCCGAAACCCGGGCTCTGCCACCGGGCCGGGTGCCTAGTCTACCGGTTTGGCGGCCGATTTCGCACCGCAGGACAAAAAAATGCCCGGCCAGGGCCGGGCAAATGTCAGGGAAATCCTGGGCTCAGGCCTTCCAGCACTCGCCGGTGTACTCCATGTACCGGGCGGTGCGCCGGGCCTGCTCCCGGCCGTAGTAGCGCTCCACCACCCGCAGGGCCAGATCAACGCCCGAGGTCAGGCCGCCGGCGGTCGATATCTGCTCGGTTTCCACGAAACGCAACCCTTCCCGCAGGTCCGTTTCGGGGAACTGCCTGGCAAAGGATTGGTAGAAATCGTGGTGGGTCGTGGCGGGCAACCCGTCCAGCAGGCCAGCCCGGCCGAGCTGGAAAGCGCCGGTGCAAACGGACATGGTCAGGTCTGTTTGCCCGTGGGTCTCACGCAGCCACTCGTGGAGTTCGTCGCTGCCGCTCAAGGCGGGCACCACGATCACATCCGGGTCGGGGCAGTTATCAAAGATGTATTTGGGGATGATCTTCATCCCGCCGGTGGCGGTAATCGGCCGGGTGGAAGCCGCCACGCGTTCCATGTCTGCTGCTCCTTTTTCGTGAACCGTCTCCGGCGTCAGCGTCGGCCACAAGACCGTACGGCTGCACCCCGGAGCGCACTTTCAATAGCGAAGCACAGTACAACCACCAGTTTTCAATGGTGTCTGACACCGTTGATCACACCATTGATCGAGTCAGTCGGAACGGTGGGCGGTCATGAGTTCCCGGAAACGGGGATGCTCGTGGATCGAGCGGAAACCCGGCTCGATCTCGTACCAGGGGACACCGTTGGCCGCCGGCAGCGCCAGACCCTCCTCGATCAGATCCAGCGCGCGGTCCGCGTCGCCCGCCATGGCGAAACCGATGGCGGCGTCGCGCCGGAACCGTTGAGAAACGATGGCGTCCACCGGAGCGAGTTCCAGGGATCGTTCGCAGACCCTGCGCGCCGCATCCACGTCGCCCAATCCCGCATACACCCAGCACAGGGCCCGGTAGACTCGGGCGTCGTCGGCCGAATCCGACCGACGTTCTTCGAGAATTTTCCTGGCCTGCTCCAACTCCGCCCGCGCATCGGATTCGTTTCCGGCGAAGAAGTGCGCGAGGCCCCGCATCATCTCCGGCGGAGAAAGGCTATTACGCCCCACAGCGGCACTCCCGAAGTCCGACATTTCCACCGCCGCCTCGTATTCCCCGGCGGCCAGTTCGAGCCGCCAGCGACTGAAGGCAATGAAGAAATCCGCCACACCCGCCCGGCCGAGGGCTCGCCGCGCCGCATCCACGTCGCCGTCACGTTGCTCCAACAAGTCCGCCCGGACGCTCAGGAGATAAGTGGAAGCAGGGTCCACGAGTTCCCCGCGTTCGATCCATTCTTCCATCGCACCCCAGTTCAGAAGATAGCCGTAGGTTTCCGCTACCGAGAGAATCGTGATGATGTTACGGGGATCCAGTTCAGCGGAACGTTCTATCTCTTCGATGGCGCCCTCGAAATCGCCGTCCCTGCGCATCACCCAACCCAGCACGCCGTGCAACTCAGCATCGTTTGGCGCTTTTTCTGCCGCCCGCGCCAACATTTCCCTCGCCTTGCCGTAGTCGAGAAAACCCCAGTAGTAGTAACGTCCCTCGGAGATATCCAGTTCCGGCAGAGCCGGGTCCAGGGCACGGCCCTTTTCGATGGCTTCCCAGGCCAGGTCCCGGTGCTTCGGGTCGGGGACTTCGAACCAGTAACGGGCCAAGTGGATGCGTGCCCGCATGGCATAGGCGGCGGCAAAATTCGGGTCGAGTTCGAGAGCGAACAGCAGTTCGCGTTCAGCCTTATCCACATCCCCGATTTCCAGGGTATTCAACAAGTAATCGGCCCGGCGATAGGCCTTCATCGCCTCGAGATCATGGGTCAGCGGGGTTTCGAGCCGCGCCTCTTCTTCCGGGCTCAACGTCGTTTTGAGCGCTGCCGCGATACTGAGGGCGATTTCGGTCTGGATCTCGAAGATGTTGTCGGCGCTGAGCTCCCGGTCGAAAGTTTCCGCCCAGAGATGTTCGTCGGTGTTCGCATCAATCAACTGGGCGTTGATGCGCACCCGCGTACCCGCCCGTTGCACCGCGCCTTCCATCACGGTCGCAACGCCCAACTCACGGGCGATCTCGGGGATCTTCTTGATGGTGTCCCGGTATTCCATCACCGAGGTGCGCGAAATGACTTTCAGGGAACCAATCTTGGCCAGTTGTGTCAGCACGTCATCGTGCACGCCATCGGTGAAGAACCTGTCTTCCGGATCAGAACTGCGCGTGGTGAAGGGCAACACCGCCACAGACGCTTCCAGGGTTTCCGCATCAGCTTCCTGCGCAGGCTCAGCGGGCTCTGCAATATCTGCGTCGGTCGTGGCCACCTGAACAGTTTCCGCAGGGCCCTCGCCAGTTCGACTCAGCCACAATTTGTCCGCCACCAGATAACCGATTCCCAGCACCAGTAAAGCGACGATGACGTAATCCAGCTTGCGGCCGGTTTCCGGGGTAATGGACTGGGTGCGATCGACGTCCTTTTCTTTCTTGATACCTTCCGGCGTGATCTCGAAGGCCCAGGCAAAGATCAGCGCCACCGGCAAACCCAAGGCGAGAAACATCAGAAACGCCTTGATCACCCAATCCGGCGCATCAAAGCTGTCCAGCGCCAGTTCCGCCACCTGCGCGAGAATCCACGCCACCACCACGTAAACCAGGCCCACCCGGAATACGTTGCGTCGTTTCAGTTCTGTAAAAAGATCACTCATTCTAATTGGGGTCAGACCCCATTTTACTCTGTCTAAATTCCAGACCCTGTAAAATGGGGTCTGACCCCAATTATAGGTCGGCGGTGAGGGCTTGTTCCGGGGTCAAGAGCAATCCCTGTTCTTCGAGGCGCGCCCGTTGTCTGGCCACGTCGGCTTCCACTTCTTCCACCAACGTAATGAATCCCAAGTCATCGCGCAGAGACGCAAACACCGGCTGGGCTTTCCACCACCAGGATGCCCTGTCACCATCGGCCACGGACTGGCGCAAGGCAGCCAGCGCGCGCTCCCGCTCGCCGCGCACGGCGAAATTAGCCGCCAGTGCCCGATAAATACTGTTGCGGAGGAGATAGCGGATGCCCTGGTCCTGCTGCTGTTGCAACTCGGCAATAGCCGCATTGGTAACCTCCATGGCCTCGGCGGTACGGCCCGCTTGCATCAATGCCGCGGCATACGCGGAGCCGAAAACCACCCTGAAACCCCCAATGGTCAGTTCCCCGGGCCCCTCCGGGCCGGGCTCGCGTATTTTGGATTCGTAGAGTTCCACCGCACTGGTGATATCGCCGCGCAACATCCGGGCCAGCGCCACACTGAATACGATAGGCGGAAACCCCGGTTGCTTTTCCAACGAAGCCCGCGCGTGCGCTTCCAATGCCGCCAGATCATCCTGGCGCAAATGCCACCGGTGCCGCCCCCACAATGTCGAGGTGCTGTTGGGCGCCAGGGTCTCGGCTTGCCGCAGCCAGGAATCGGCGAGCTCGATTTGATTCAGATCCACCAATACGTGTGGCAAAAGGACGAAATTGTTGATGCGCTCCGGCGCGGTCCGATACGCCTTCAAATACCAACTCACGGCGTCGTCAAGGCGGCCTTCCTGATAGGCGAGGTGTCCGAGATTTGAAGCACCGTATCCGGTTTCCGGATGGATCTCTTCCAGAATCTCTGCCGCCTTGCGTGCTTCGTTGGTGTTCCCGCTATCCAGCATGGTCGAGACATAGTTGCTCAGGATCACGAGGTCCAGCGGATCGAGTTCGAAAGCCCGCTTAAAGGCTTCGGTTCGCCGTCGTCGATCGAGGACCGCCAGGGCCCCACCAAGCCAATTGTGCGCCATGGCGTGGTTCGGGTTCAGCTCGATCGCCTTCAACAACGCCGCTTCGGCTTCATGAAACTGACGCGTGTCGGTGAGCAGCAGACCGAGCGCGGCCCAGGTATCCGCATCCTGGTCATCAAGCTCCATGGCCCGCTGGATCGCTTTTTCGGCCTCGGCGTGACTCACATCCGGGGCAACGTCGCTGTACATGCTGGACAGCTCCCAGGCAACGGCCAGCCCGGACCAGGCAGGGGCATAGTCCGGGTCCATCTCGATGACCTGTTCGTAGTAGTTGAGTGCGCGCTTGAGCGATTCCGGCGTGCGTTTGTGCATCTGGAACTTCGCCCGGAGATAAAGATCGTAGGCCTCGGTGTTCCCCGCCGGCGTAACGGCCATCCGCGCGGTTGCCGGTTCCTCGCCCAGTAACGTCGCTCTCAGCGCAACTACGACCGCCTGGGCGATTTCGTCCTGTACGGCAAAGATGTCGTCGAGGGTGCGGTCGTAGGTCTCCGACCAGAGATGAAAACCATCGTCGGCCTTGACCAGTTGCGCGGTAATGCGTATCCGGTCGCCGGACTTGCGCACGCTTCCCTCGAGAATATTCTCCACACCGAGCATTTCGGCGATCTTCCTGAGGTCCTGCTCCTCGCCCTTGAAAGCAAAAGACGACGTCCTGCCCGCCACGTGAAAATCCGGGACCCGGGCCAGGACGTTGAGCAACTCTTCTGAGATCCCGTCGGTGAAATATTCCTGGTCCTGTT
>Ga0114949_10000901_pt1 | contig 17342 bp, 14 predicted proteins | sample N074metaG_FD_83505 | JGI IMG/M metagenome (GOLD analysis project Ga0114949, IMG submission 83505) | Deep subsurface microbial communities from Kermadec Trench to uncover new lineages of life (NeLLi) - N074 metaG | ecosystem: Environmental > Aquatic > Marine > Ocean trench > Sediment | place... | reverse complement strand
TCCAGAGCCCCGTCTTACCGGCCATCTAGCGATCTCCCGTGGCACGGCCACCGCGGGCAATGGCGAAGGTTCGGTGTTCCGAAGCGCTGCGCACTGCTTCACCCGGGGAGGCGGCTAGAGGGTGTCGAGCACCCTCGCTTGAGAGTCTGTTTCGGGCAGACGTGTGGTAGGCGAAGTGACGGAAGTCACACAGCGATGTTGATTGCAAAATTTTTGCAGCCCCAACGCAAAAATCCACGCCAAGCCCCTCTCACCTCGCGGTGAGGAATGGTTTCAAGGGCCTGAAATCAAACTGCGTTTTAATTTTAAAGGCGCAGTCCACCGAGGGACTGAGAGGGGTTTCGGATCAAGTCATACGAATAAATTTGGATGACAGCAAGTGGGGAGTTCTCCCCACCAAGGATCCGCGTGCGCGACCCGGGAGCCACAGCCACTGAGCCTGCGTACGCAGCCTCCGAACGGCCAATGCTGAAACCCTCAGAGTGGCCGTGGAACCACCACTACCCCCCGCACGCACACGCGAAACCAACGCCGTGAGCGTGATGAAGCGCACGGCGCCGCTCGCCCCATCGCCCGATAACGAACGAGAAAACCGCATACGCAATCGCCCGCGACCTGCAGCGAACAACCACGAACCTTCTGGGAGGACCACCAACATTGGGACTCATCCGCCGACGCCTTGATTACGATCGCAAATGGTTGCTCGCGAGGGCCGAGAAGGCTCGGGTCCGAGGTCGGAAGCGGAGCGCAATCGACCTCTACCGCAGAATTCTCGCCGCGGAGCCCCACGATCCAAACCTGCATGCCCGCGTCGCCCCCCTGCTCGCGGCAACGGGTAAGCGATTCGACGCCTGGCAGAGTTACCGCCAGGCCGCCCAGGTGTACCTGAAGAACAAGAGCCGGGATGAAGTGCTGGCTCTCTATCGAGACGCAACCAAGACATTGCCCCTGCAGATCGAGGCCTGGCAGTGGGTGGCGAAACTCGAACTGAGACGCGACAGGCGCGATGCGGCAATCAATGCGTTGCTGGAGGGCCGCGCAAAGTTCCGATCGCGGCGCCGTCGACCCGAGGCCATTGCACTGCTTCGCGAAGCGAGAAGCATCGATGCGTGGCGCATCGACATCGTGCTCGACTTGACGCGACTGCTGCGGCGCTCGGGGCAGTCCCCTGAAGCGCACTGGATCCTCGGCCAGCTATCCGAGAAACTGAGCGGCCGAGATTTGCGAATCGTGCGCGGTGCACAATGGCGAATCGAACCGAGCCTCAAGCACAGTTGGTATTGGCTCCGCGCCGCATTCGCAGCTCAAAAAAGCGTCGGAAGTCGCATTCCCGACCCCACACCCTAGCCTCCGCGCAGATCTCCCCGTTCATGGATGGTGTTTTCCCGCGCGCTTCGATAGCGTTCGCTCCCCATGCGCTGGAACTCGCCGATCAGAGCCAGTTCGTTCCTCCTGGCGTTGCTGGCAGTTTCGCCGCCACCGGCCGCCTCAGAGGCGGCTGTCGACCAGATCACCATCAAGGACGGAAGTGTTCTCAAGGGTGAAATCAAGCGCGTCGAAAACGACGAGCTGATTCTCGATACCGAATTTGCCGACGACGTGGTCATCGACGTCGAGCACATCGTCAACATCCAGTCGAAGCAGCATTTTTCGGTTCGACTTCTCACTGGAGAGATCATTTCCGGCTTCCTGACGGTCTCCAACGGAAAGATCGTATTGCGCGAAAGCCTCCCGGACCCGGGCGAGCCCAAAGCGGCGGTCGCAGCCGAGGAAAGCGACTTCGAGAAGCGCTCACCCAAAGCGGCTCCCGAGAAATTCGATCCCGAAGTCGATGGGGTCGTGCAGCAGGCGACCCTCGACGATCTACAACAAGGCGCCGCGACGCCCGAGCTCGCAGAGCCGACGGATAGCTGGTCAGCCGAATTCCAGTCCGACGGCGAGAGCTCTGACGGTCGCCAATTCAGCTTCGACGATGTCGACTGGATTCGCGAGAAGCCGACCTACTTCCGGTACGATGCAGACCTCAATGTCGCCATCCAGCTGGCAAGGGGCAACACAGACACCACCGATCTGCATTTAGACGCCCGATTCGAGCCCAGTTTCGGCTGGAACACGCTGCGGCTCACCGGTATTTACGACAAGAAATCAGCCGACAACGACACGACGACGAACCGCTGGAAGGCCTCCCTGATTTACGAACGGAACTTCCGGAGACGTTGGTTTGTCGGCGCGGCCAACACCTATGAATCGGACGCGCAGCGAGATCTGGATCTACGAGCCATCGTGGCCGTGGGTGTCGGTTACCGATTCTTCGATGAAGATCCGACCCACCTCAGTGTTCTACCAGCCATAGCCTATGTGAACGAAAACTTCGCAGATGACACGGACGACACCAATTACGCGGCGTTACAATTGACTTTCGATTTCTCGAAAGATCTCTACAAGGACGACATCACGTTCTTCAACAAACTCATGTATCTAAACAACCTTCAGAGCTTGAGCGACATCATCATCGAGACCCGGACCGGCATCGCATTCGACATGCCGTGGGACTTCGTACTCTCCGCAGAGGTCGAAACGGATTGGGAGAACGAGCCCGCGGAGGACGCCACGAAGTGGGATACCCGCTACATGCTGAAAATCGGCTTCGAATTCGAAGGCGACGAATACGACTGGTTCAAGTAAGAAGAGCGGGCAGCGTGCGAAGTTCCTCGCGATTGGACCACAGCCTCTCGCGGACCCGGCGACCATTCCCGGTGGCCTGGACCTCGCATGATTCGCTATCCATTGCCCGCATGATCGGCCACACGACAAATTAACCCAGGAGGGAACCTTGAAGAATTTTGCAAGAATCGCAGCATTGGCAGGAATCCTCGCGCTCATCCCTGCAGGTACGTCGATGGCGGCCTGCGGCTTCGGCACGTCGCTCTGGGAGGGAAACGACGGCATCGGCGCAAAGATCCTCGCGTTCACCACGAATGTGTGGACCATGAAGGGGATCTCCACAACGTCCGAGATCTCGGGCTGCGGGGAGGAAGACAACATCTTCAAGAAGGTCTCCAGCGCCAAGCTCCGCTACTACGCGAGCCAGAATCTGGACCACCTGGCCGCCGATTTCGCGCGCGGGCGCGGCGAGCACCTCGATGCCATCGCCCACCTGATCGAGATCCGCGCGGAAGACCGCGACAATTTCCAGGCACTTGCACAGAACCACTTCGAGTCCCTCTTCCCGCACGACGACGTCACCGCGAGCGAGATGCTCGAACAGTTGAGCCGGTTCATGACCGAGAACGACGCCCTCGCGAGCTACGTCGAGGGCTGATCGCCACCGACTTCCGCTGCCCATTTCGCGTACTCGCGGGATGGGCAGCGGCGGCCCCCCGATCCGTATCACCCACGCCATGCGCGACCTCCCCCACGTTTTTCTCGCGATCGCATTCGCCTCCGCGGGGATCTCGAACGCAGCCGATCCACGCCCCCTCACCGATGATCTCTCGTCAGCCCTAGAATCCCCCCCGCAACTCGCCGCGCTGCTGGAACTCGCCGATCGAGATGCTCTCCACGAAGACCCTCAATGGTTGGCGCTCGTCCACTATGAAGAGAATCGAATTTCGCCAGGCGTCCACAGCCCTGCCATCACCCCGGACTTTTTCTTGTCTCCGCTCGGCGACCGAGATCCGCGTGCGGAGCTGCACGCCACACTGCTGCGTTTCTTCGATCCATCACCGGTCGTAGAAGGCGAGGAACATCCACAGTGCGCATTCGTCGCACGCCGCCACTGGCTAGAAGACAAGCTGGACCCGCTTGCGGACGCGCTGCCGGCTGTCTCATGCCCTGATTACGATCAATGGCGCGCAGCGCTAGATGCCAGGGGGCTCACCTTGATCTTTCCCGAGGGGTTCGTGAACAACCCCGCATCCATCTTTGGCCACACGCTGTTGCGAATCGATGCTTCGCGGGAATCCGCAGACGATGAAATCCTCGGCTACGCGATCGACTTCACTGCGGAAACCGGCGACGACGGAGGGCTCGTCTACATCGCCAAGGGAACAACCGGTTTCTATCCCGCTTTCTTCAACCTCAGCCCCTACTACCAACAGCTCAAACGCTATGCGGATTGGGAAAACCGCGACATTTGGGAGTACCGGCTCGGTGTGGACCAAGATCAGGTGGACTTCTTACTGATGCACCTCTGGGAATTGAAAGACGTCGAATTCCCCTACTACTTCTTCACGAAGAACTGCTCCTACGAACTGCTGCGCCTACTCGAAATTGGCATTGCAGATTTGGAAGCAAGCAAGCGCTTTCGAGGCCCGGTTCTCCCGGTGGATACGGTGCGAGCCGTGGCCGATCAGCCGGGGCTCGTGACGAGTACCCGCTACCGCCCCTCGCCCGAAACGAAGCTTCGCGCTGCTCTCCGTTCGCTGTCGCGCAGCGACCGCCGCCTCGTTCGTAGAATCGTCGAGGGGCACCTCACACCCGATGACGGAGCGCTCGAAGAAATCCCACCGATGCGCCGTGCGAGAATCCTCGAACTCGCGTACGACCAGCTTCGCTACGACTACCTGGCTGGGAACGTCAGTGGAGCGGACTCGCGGAGCCTTTCACGGCAGATCCTGATCGCCCGCAGCCGAATCGGCGAACTCGCGCCAGGCGCAGCCCCCGCCGTGAGCGACGTCGTGGAACCGACCGTGCGCCCCGATCAGGGCCACGATACGTCGCTCGTGGCGTTGAGCGCGGGATGGCGAGACGATGAAAGTTTCATCGATTTTCGACTCCGCCCAGCGCTCCACGGACTGATCGAAAACAGCGGGGGGTATCCGGAATTCACGGAAGTCCGCATTCTGGATACGCGCCTGCGCGTTTATCCGGAATCGGGCCGCGTCCGACTGCAAGAACTCACGCTCTTCGAAACCGTCTCTCTGAGCCCGAGAAACCACGCCTTCAAGCCTTGGGCGTGGAGCACGGGAACCGGCTTGCGGACGCGACGCGTACGCGATGACGGCGACCTCGATGACGCCGCGGTCTGGGGAACCCACATCAGCGTGGGGCTCGCCTGGGACCCCCACCCAGAAATCCTCCTCTACGGGTTGTCGGATTTGCGCCTCGACGTAGGCCCCGATCTCGAAGACAACGTCAGCCTCGGGCCCGGCGTGCGACTCGGCGTGTACGCGGGACGACGCGAAGCGCACTGGAGGGGGCACCTCTTCGGCGAGCTCAACCACTTCGCGGTAGGCGACACGACAACCTGGATTCGAGGAGGCGCGGAGCTGCGCCTGACGATCTCGCGCAACACCGAGATCAGCATCGAGGGAAGCTTCAACCGGATCCACGCAGAGAGCTGGCTCGACGGTGCCCTTCGCGTGAATCTCCATTTCTAATGCGATCACGCGTACCCTCTGAGTTGGCGATTGCGCGCGCAGCCGGCCAATCCGCGGCCGGCACGCTCGCGGCCTCAGCGGCTTCAATCGAGATCTCTTGGCTTCGTACAGACGGGAAGCACTGGTATTCCGCAGGGCTTTTCGGCAAGCTCGACCGCCTTGTTCGATTTTGATCAGACTCCCAGTGCAGCCAGCTCGCGTATTCTCGCGGCGCTCGAGGCGGCTGGCTGTGCGCGAGTGATTTCAGCCGAAATCAGACAGATGGCCCGGGCGCTTGCAGCTACCAAGACGGCTGGAGCCTTTCTATGCATGGGAGAGGGCGCCGGGGAAGTCGGCGTCTCGATCCTCGAGGGCATGGATCATTCGAGCGGCTTCGTGGCTCTCGTGCAGGACGAACGCGAAGCCACCGTAATCCGGCGAGAATTGGATTGCGATGTACGTGCCTCCGTACACCTACAAGATGCAGCGTCATTCTTGCTCGATGTCCGCGCCCACCACTTCGATCTGATCGTGGATCTGATCGCCGACGAACATCCGAAGACCCTGCGACTCGGACTCGGTCTGCTGGCAGCGGGCGGCGTGTATCTCGCGTCGAATCTCGAGAGCCTTTCACACGAGACCCTCGCGCGATGCGATCGACAGCCAGACGAGCGACAGTCGCCCCTCGATCCCAACGATTTCGAGATTGCGCGGTGGGGCGATCACCTGAATTCGATGATCATTGTCCGCCGCACGGAGCGAGTTCGAAAGAAGCGTCGTTCGAGACCACCGGCTCGCTAACCACGTCGTGCGCGGGTACCAACGGAGTACGGATTCGTTGGAACGAATGACCCTCGGGTCGAGATCAGGTCTTGGGGTTCGGCCTCGCGGTCCGTTCTTCCAATTAGGCCTCGCGGTCTGTTCTTCGCATTAGGCCGCGCGATCTAATCTTCGATTTCGATCTCGAGGTCGCGCTTTCGCTTTTCAAGATTGAGGTCCAGGCACAGATCTCGAGGGAAGAGTGCCGGGCCGTCCGCGGTCTCTTCAATTTCGAGCACCACCATCGTGGGCTCGTAGCCTTCACCCTTGAAGAAGAGAACGTGGGGCTCGCTGGTGCGGAGATCGATGGAATCGGGCACCCGCTCGAGGGGTACTTTGTCGAGGTAGATCGTGACATCCTTGGGAACGCAATCGAGGCGAATCGTCTGTTTGTGCGCGCAGGCCGAGACGGCGATCATCGCGAGAGCGATTGAGCCGGTTCGAATCGAGATGCTGAAGTTGGCCCCCACGGCCGCAGTGTAGCGTGGGCGATCCGGGACGCAGGGTAAGACGACCATTCTGGACAAGGCTGTGCGCACAGCAGCCGCAGAGCGACCGAATCACCGGGCGGCTAGCATCGGAGCCGGCGATTATCAGAATTGGCGTATTCGAGGAGCAACAGAGGAGTCGGTATGGACGGCGTGGCTTTGATTCTGTCAGAAGGAGTTTTCGGAACGGGAGACGGCAAGACCGCGAATGGGCTCGTGCGACACACCGATCGCTATCAGATTGCGGGCGTGCTCGACTCTCGTTTAGCGGGCCGGGACGCGGGCGAAGTGCTCGGCGGCGATCGATGCGAGATTCCGATCTTCGCGTCATTCGGGGATGCAATCGCGACGCTCGCCGATCGGCCCACGCATCTCATCATCGGACTCGCACCCGAAGGTGGCCGCCTACCGGACGCCTATCGAAAGGTGGTGATCGAAGCGCTGCGCGCCGGGATGAACGTCGACAGCGGACTCCACGAATTTCTCTCCGATGATCCCGAGTTGTCGAAGCTCGCGGAAGAACATGGCGTTGTAATTCGCGATGTTCGCAGAACGCCACCGCGCGACCAACTGCATTTTTTTTCGGGCGCCATCAACGACGTCAAGGCGACGCGCATCGCAGTGCTCGGAACCGACTGCTGTTGCGGTAAGCGCACCACCTCCACATTGTTGGCAGAGGCGCTCAATCGCTCGAAGACATCAGCCGTGCTGATCGGTACCGGCCAGACCTCTTGGATGCAAGGCGCGCGCTATGGACTCCTGCTGGATTCCCTGATCAACGATTTCGTTGCCGGCGAAATCGAGCACGCCGTCGTCAAAGCCGACCGTGAGGAATCGCCCGACGTCATCATCGTCGAGGGACAAGGGGCGCTCACACACCCGGCCGCCCCCGGCGGCTTCGAGATCCTGACGTCGGCCCGACCGCACGGCGTCATCTTGCAGCACGCGCCGATACGGGAGACCTACGACGGTTACCCCAATGAACCCATCGCTCCACCCGAAATCCACATCCAGGCCATCAAATCGGTGTTCGGCTCGCGCGTCATTGCGATGGCCTTGAACTGCGAGGGAATCGAACCGGCGAAGATCCCCGACAAGGTGGCGGAATTCGAACAACGCTACGAAATTCCTTGTTGCGATCCACTCACACAGGACCCTCAGCGGTTGGTCGATGCGGTGCGCTCACTCTTGTGAGCCGCGAAGATTCGCACACCTGAAACCTGGAGATCTCGTACATGAATAGAGGATCGTGTTCATGAAAATTCGCTCCTTCGAAGCCATCAGCGTAGATCTTCCCCTGCGCGAGGGTTATCGAATTGCCAACCATACGATCGAGTTCGCCCGCAATATGCTCGTACGCATAGAGTCCGACGATGGCGTCATCGGAATCGGCGGCGCTGCACCCGCTAACAACGAAGGCGGCGAGTCAGATGAAAGTTGCCTCGCCGCACTGAATGGCCCCCTACGCGAACTCGCGCTGGGCGCGGAGGTTCCATCAGATCCCTCACCGCTCTCCGACCAGGCACTTCGCATCGCCGCAGATGCGCCCGCGGCCTGCGCCGCGCTCGACATGGCGCTCTGGGATCTCGCGGCCCGTAAGAAGGGAGTTCCGCTCGTTCGCTTCTGGGGCGGCGAACCCAGGCCGCTGCCAACTTCGGTGACGATCGGCGTATGTGGCGTCGAGGAAACTCTCGCCGCCGCGCAAGACTGGGTGGCCCAAGGCTTTCGCATCATCAAGGTGAAGATCGGCGAGAATGTCGAACTCGACGCGGAACGACTGCACAAGATGCGGGACGCGATCGGCTCCGACATCGTGCTGCGGGTAGACGGCAACCAAGGCTATTCGCTCGAAGACGCGCGGACCCTGCTGCGCAAAACCGATGGACTCGATCTCGAGATGATCGAACAACCACTGGACGCGCGTGACCTCGCTTCCATGTGCACGCTTCGAGGCGAGAGCCGCGTACCCATCGTCGCCGATGAGGCCGCGGGAACGGTCGAGGAGTGCAGGAAAATCGTAGATCGGGGCGCCGCACACGGCATCAACATCAAGTTGATGAAATGCGGCGGGCCGAGCGCCGCACGCACCATTCACGATTACGCGAACGCAGCCGGACTCAGCCTCATGCTCGGATGCAACGATGAGACGCGCATCTCCATCGCAGCTGCCGCTCATTTGGCTCTCGCGATGCCGGGCCTGAAATACGCGGACCTCGACGGCCACATGGACCTGGTTCGCGACCCAGCGTCGGGCGGCTTCGAAATGCGCGACGGCTGTCTCTGCATCAGCGAAAAGCCCGGCCTTGGCGTCGAGGTCTCGTTCTAGCCGATGAGCGGGTGGGCCTGATGCGCAAAATCCTGATTCTTTGCGCGGTGCTGCTAGTTGTTTTGGGCCTCGGCGCGATCGCCGTCTACACCCTGAACCACCCAACCGCTCCAGTTGCGGATCGGGTGCCGCTGATGCTCAAACGAGTGACGGAGGTCGCCCCTGCGAACAGGGCCCCAGTACAGCTTGAACAGACGGCCGGGATCGACGCTCCCTCCGCGCTGCTCAAGGATTTCAACGTTCTTCTCATTACCATGGACACGACGCGCGCCGACCACCTACACGCCTACGGCCACACGGGCGTGGAGACACCCCATCTCGACGGCCTCGCGCAAAATGGAGTTCTCTTCTCACACGCGATCACTCCCTCCCCGTCTACCTTGCCCGCGCACAGCTCGATCCACACCGGCCTCTACCCATTCCACCACGGCGCGCGTGCGAACGGAACATTCCGCCTGACCGACGACGTTCAGACGCTCGCCGAGACCTTCCAGGCCGCCGGCTATCAAACCGGTGCCGCGATCTCGGCGTTCGTACTCGACGGGCGATTCGGATTGCCCCAGGGTTTCGACGACTACAACGACGACCTCACCAAGGGTGTCAAACACTCACCCCACATGTTTCGCGAGCGCCCGGCCGAGCTCACCAACGAAGTCGTCTTCGACTGGCTCGACGAACACGCCCAAACTGGAAAGTTCTTCTACTGGGTCCACTTCTTCGATCCGCACGCCGCCTACCTCCCGCCGGAGCCCTACCGATCGAAGTACGCCAGCGATCTCTACACGGGCGAGATCGCCTACACGGACGCACAAATCGGCAGACTGCTCGAGAAGCTCGAAACTCTCGGCGTTCGGGACCGGACACTCGTGGTGGTCACTGCGGATCACGGAGAGGGTCGCGGTGAACACGGCGAGCAGACCCACTCCCTGCTCATGTACGACGCCACACTCCACATTCCGATGATCTACAGCGCGCCGCCACCCTTTCCCCAGGGCAAGCGCGCAAGCGATCAGGCGTCGCTCATCGATGTCATGCCCACCATCCTCGATCTCGTCGACGTCACTGCACCTCCAAATCTCGACGGCCGCAGCTTGCGCGAGCCCGCTCCGAGCGGTCAGCGCTCGCTCTACATCGAAAATCTCTCCACCCAGGTGCTCCCCGGCTGGGCACCGCTGCTGGGCGTGCACCGGGGTGACTACAAGTTCATCCACGCTCCGATCCCCGAACTCTACGCGCTGAAGAGCGACCCGCACGAGCTCGTGAACCGCTACGAGGACGAGCCGGTGATCGCGGCGGAGCTGCACGAGCAGCTACTGGGCTTCGTCGGCGACGACCCCTACATGGGCACTGCGGCCCAGCAAAACCTTCCCCTCGACGCCGAGACCGAAGAGTTGCTGCGCTCACTGGGTTATGTGTTCACCGCCAAGGACGCTGTCCCCGCGCCGCCCGACTCCTACCACCTCAACCCAAAGGACATGGTCTCCCACTGGGAGAAAGTGCAGGCGGCGGTACACCAACACATCACCGGTGAGGTGCTGGAGTCGATTCGCAACCTCGAGCAGGCCCTGACCGAGGTGCCCGAAGACCGCTGGGCGCGACAGGTCCTCGCAGGCGCCTACCAGACCTACGGGGAGTACGAGAAAGCGTACGAGATGATCCAGAGCGTCTTGGAGCGGCAACCCGACGATGCAGGCACGCTGAGCTCGCTGGGTTCGGTGTTGCTGATGCTCAACCGGGTCGACGAAGCCGAGGGAAATCTGCGTCGCGCACTCGAACTCGACCCGCGATCGGGCCACGCCCGCCTGGCGCTAGCCCGCATCGCCGGGCGTCGGCACAACGAGCAGGCGCAGCTCGCGCTGCTCCACGAGGTGATCGAAATCGATCCCGGCACCAGCGGGCCCGCCGCCTACAACGCCATCGGCCGTCTCCAGCTGAAAAAACGCGAGCTGGAGCCCGCCATCCAATCTTTCCAGGCAGCGCTCGAGATCGACCACATGAACGCGGGCGCGTACGACGGATTGGCGAATGTGTATCTCGAGGAGAACCGGTCCGATGAGGCCATCGGCTATTTGCTGACCTCGCTGCGCTTCCGCCCCGCGCAGCCCCAGACCCTCACCACGCTCGCCCAGGTGCTACGCGATCGGGGGGAGTTCGGCCCTGCGATTGAACTCTGTGAGCGGGCCCTCGCGATGAGTCCGAAGCTCGCCACCGCCTACAACACACTGGGGCGCATCTACCGCAAGCAGGGCGACGAAGAGCGGGCCCGCGAGATGTACCAGAAGGCCATCGAGTACGCGCCGCGCTTCGACGTGCCGCATTTGAACTTCGCACAACTCCTGCTCGGTGCCGGGAGCGAGGAGGAAGCGCTGGAGGAATTTCGGACGGCGGCGCGCCTGAACCCGTTCAACTACATCGCGCTCGCCAACCTCGGCGTGAAGGCCTTCAAGGATCAGGAATGGCAGCCGGCGACCGTGATGTTCAACCGCGCGATTCGCATCCGCGACGACTACCCCATGGCCCACAAATACCTGGGGTTGATTCACGCAGAACGCGACCAGCCGATCGCCTCGGTGCGCCACCTGGAGCGGAGCCTCGAACTCGATGACCAGCAGTCCGAGGCCGAGCAAATGCGTTTGTTGCTCGAAGTGATGAAAGAGCGAGCCAGCGAGCGAGGTTGAGGGCGGCGATCGCAGCGTTCGTGACCGCGGTCGTGCCACCCCTCCCTCTCTCCCCACACCCTCTCTCCAAGGGCAGGAAGTCCGGTCATTCAACCGGGAGCCTCCCGTGTCGGTGGCGTCAAGCGAAAGACGGATAAATCCTTGAAATTAACGGGGCGAAGCTCCCACCTTCGGCTTACTGGTGCCCTAAATCACCCAAAATTATGTAATTCAGGTGGCTTACGCGCGGCGAGGTCGGGCGAAGCTTTCACGGAAGGGAAATGGCCCAAACTGGCCATTCCAGGCTCGACCAGCCGTGGTGTAAAATGGATCTTTCGCGGACCTGCGGGTCATCCGCGTGAAATCGGACCGATGGAGCTGCTGTGATCGCTGGAAACCCTCTTCGCCTCTGCGTGTTGTCTGGCCTGATCGTACTCGGCGTTGCTAGTGCCCGCGCTGCTGACCCCGTCCGACGGGTTCCCGCTGAATTCGAACACCAGGCGGCAATCTGGCTGCAGTGGCCCGGCCGCTACGAGAAGACCTACGAACCCGCCTACGCCGAGATTTCGAATGTGATCGTGCAGTACGAGAAGCTTCACATTCTGTACGACTCGACCCGGATCCGAGACGAGGCCCGCGACGCCATCAGCCTTGCGGGGGGTGACCCGGACGACGCCAACATCGTCTGGCACTCCATTGCGAACGAGAACGCCTGGATGCGCGACAACGGGCCGGTCTACGTCGTCCAGGACGGTCAATTGAGAATTCAAGACTGGGAATTCGACGCCTGGGGGGGCGCGTTCGGAAACTTTCCCTATGCGAACGACAACGCAGTTCCCGTGCAGGTGGGCAGCGTGCTCGGCATGCCGGTCGATTACGTGAACATCGTGCACGAGCGCGGCAATCTGGAGTTCAACGGGGTCGACACCGTGGTCCTGAACTGGAACGTGATCGGCAACCCGAACCGAGGTAACGGCTACGCGAACAAGTTCGAGGCCGAAGTCGATCTGACGAATTGGTTCGGCGTCACGAACGTCATTTGGGCCGACGGTCCGATCACGGGCGACGACACCGGTGGCCACATCGACGGCATCGCGCGATTCATTGACGCGAACCGCGTGGTCGTGGGAAATTGCACGACCAACGGACATTGCCAACCCGGCGATTCGGATGACCAGGTCTACGACGGTGCCGCAGCAGACCTGGCGGCAGCAGGTTTCGAGGTAATCCGTATGGATTTCGATGCGGAGATTACCTACAAGGGAAATTCCTTCGACTCCGACTACATGAATTGGGGGATCGGAAACGGCTGGGTGATCCTCGTGGGCTTCGACAATCCCACGACCGACAATGCCGCCAAGGCCCAACTCGAAGCGTGGTTCCCGGGCCGGACCGTTTACGTGATCGAGATGCTCGAATCTTGGATCGCGGGTGGCGGCGTCCATTGCCATACCAACGATCAACCCGCGCTGTCGACGATCGGCACCGCCCCCACAGCAGCATTCAGCGCGGCGGCGACCTCAGGACCGGCGCCCTTCGAAGCGCAGTTCAGCGATCTGTCGACCGACGGCCCCACCGTGTGGGAGTGGACTTTCGGAGACGGTGATACATCGACCGATCAGAATCCCGCACACAGCTACGACACCGGAGGAACCTACACGGTCACGTTGACGGCCCGGAGCGCGTCGGGGTCAGACACGGTGGTCCAGACGGATCTCATTACCGTGCCTGAACCGGCTGCGTTGCTGCAGCTCGCATCCGGTTGGATTGGATTGTTGGCACTGAAAACGCGTGGCCACAGACGACATTCGTAAGCGAGATCCCTTGCATCTGCTCGGGTAGCTTCCACTCACCCGCCCGAAGCCTCGAACCGGGCCTTGGCGTACGGCCCGGCTACGCGTTCAGTGGCGTGCGGGTGGCGGCACCATGAAGGCTTCGCGCTCGGCCGCGAATGGCCCGCGGACCATGAAGTAGTCCCCATCGGATCGGAAGGGCTCGGGCCGTGCATCGACGTTGAAGCAGTCTGGGCTGAAGTGAAATTCGATCGCCTCGATGGCCGGCGGCAGTTGAGATAGCAATGCGTCGAGCGAAGGCAACTCGCGAGCCACGACGTCGAAGAGCCTCAGCTGAGAGCCCCGCTGCTCGAAGGCTGCGAAGCAATCGAGTTCCTCCGAATAATACAACGCATCGCTGCCCTGGCTGAACTTGAAGACGTCGTGTTCGTCGAACACACCGACGCGTTCTGAAACCGGCGTTCGCTCCGCGAGTAGGCGATCCAGCCGCGCGATCTCGCCGTCTCGTGTTGAATCGAACGCGCGAAATCCGTCACGTCCACCCACCGAGGCGACCTCCGCCACAAAGCGACGTTCCGGGAGGATGCGAAACCCAAAAGGTTCGTAGTACTCCGGATTTTCAGTGCACAGTTCGAGGGTTTCGAAGCGCCCGTCGCAGTACACCAGCAGCTCTTCCATGATGCGACGGAAGTGGCCCTGGCGGCGCTCCGATTCGAGCGTGCAGGCTGCGTGTACGCCGCCGAGTCGATGTCGCTCACCCTCGATCACATAGGGCATCTCGAGCAGGCCCACGTGGGCAATGATCTCGCCGCCTTTCTCGCAGACGAACGGCGTAGAGCATTCCTCCCACAGCGAACCAAGCCGCGCTGCTTCGCGCCGCCTGGCCCCAATTCCCGTGAACCAGGTTTCCAGGAGTTCGAAGATGCGATCGGCGAGCGTTGGGTCATCGGCGTAGCGACGTCGAAAGCCGGCGGACGACATAATCGGAAAGGGTATCAGCTGTCGCGCCTTGGTTCCCCGGAAGAAGTAGCGGAAGAGCGATTTTCCGATCGAGAAAGCACCCATCGATCTGAAACCAAAGTCGGATGGCGTGCGCTACCGTGCCGATCGCCGAAGAAAGGATGATGCTGATGATCGAGATTCTCGTAGATGGCGATGCTTGTCCGGTGAAGGACGAAGTCTACGTGGTATCGACGCGATACGGAATTCGGGTGGCGCTCGTCGCGAACTCCCCTCTCTATGTCCCCGACGGTTTCGGCGTCGAAATGATCCTGGTCGAACAGGGCCCCGATGCGGCGGACGACTGGATCGCAGAGAACGTACGGACGGATGACGTGGTCGTGACGGCCGATATTCCGCTCGCAGCCCGATGCCTGGAAGCGGGCGCACGCGTACTTGGCACCAACGGACGGGCCTTCAGCGAGGACTCGATCGGAAATCACCTCGCCTCGCGAGATCTGAACGCCTCCCTGCGCGAGGCGGGTGTGATGTCGGGCGGACCTCCCGCCATTTCGGCAAAGGACCGATCCCGCTTTCTCTCGAAGCTCGATGAGTTCGTTCAGGCCGGCCTTCGGGCAACTCGATCCTGATCTCTCTCGATCACCAGCTTGCGCGCCCGGCTGCCAGCTGCATCATCTCGATCACCGGCTTGCGCGCCCGGCTGCCGGCTGCGTCAGCGAGCGCTCACTTTGATGAATCGGTAGACAAAGCGGTCCGTCTTTCTGCGAATTCGATCGTCGAATACGAGCATCGTCTTGTCGTCACCCGGATTGCGCAGGGCGTCCGATTCACTCTCGAAAACGAAATCCGCGGATTCAATGTCCTTCCTGGCGAACGATTCATCGATCCGGTGCAGTTCTTGCGCGGCGCGCTTTCCCGTTCCCGCTCTTGCTGAATGGTCGACGATCGCGAGGACACCCCCTGGCTTCAGCGCGCGGTGAATCTGTGCGAAGAAACGAACTCGATCGATTTCAGGGTGCTTTGGGTTGGACTCGGATACGTAGTAGATGTCGTGATAGACCAAGATCATCAAGATCACATCGAACTCTTCACTTCCGAGTTTCAACTCGGGAGGATTCGAAATCAGGCGATCGACGTTCGGAAGTCGATTGTCCCGGTAGCGCGCGGCGATCTCCTCTGCGTGATACTTCTCGTAGATGTCATTGGTGTGCGCGACAACACTGCCTCCGGGTCCCACCGCATAGGCCAGGATCTCGGAGTAGTATCCCCCGCCCGAAAGAAGATCGAGTACCCGCATTCCCGGCTTGACGCCGAAAAAATCCAGCACTTCGACGGGCTTGCTGGTTTCGTCGCGCTCTCGATCCGCATCGTTTCTTCGCTGATCGGAGACCGCAGCTTCGATTTCACTCTGAGAAGATCGGGCTGGAACCCCAGCGCTTCCGATCGCCGTTACGGTCAGTAGCGAGGCCAACACTACCCGCTTCACCCTCGGGTGAGCGCCTGAGTTCGCACGGTCGGGGCGCAGCAATACGGACCGGCGCTCGACTTCTCGCGGAGTGATGTACCCACGTTGCCTCCTCCGCACACCCTTTTGCCCGGGTGAACAGCCGGCGTTGGTCGGAGCGTTCGAATCTGAACCGGCGGCGGTGATCGCCTACGGAATCTTACGGTCCAATCCGCGCGGGATGCGTTTCTCTGCATCGTAGAACGGAAGATCGACGATCTCGCACGGGTGAGAATCGCCACTCTGGTCGCGCAAGCGCAGCTCTTTACCCATCCAGGCACCGCTTTGGTGGAAGCGAACATATCCGATCCCGCAATCGAGAAATGGCGACCACGCGCCAATCTTCATCGCGGCAACCGACTCGTCGGCGTCGAAGACCTCGAGGCCCACCAACGGCACCGCAGTCTTGCACTTCAGTCCCACCAGGAGCGGTTCTCGACTGGCGTTTTGCAAAGCGTCCCGCCCGATGAAATCTCCCTTGTCGAGATGAACAAATGCGCCAAGGCCCGCCTCGTAGGGCGTCATGGAGGAATCCATGTCGGTGCCATTGTCCAGGATTCCACCCTCGATCCGCCGGATGCCCATGGAATCGAGCGTATTAAATACCATTCCATGAGGTTCGCCGTGCTTCATCAGGTGCGCCCAGAGCGCGTCGCAATCGGTACCGGCTCCCTGGGTATAGATTTCGAAACCCAACTCCTTGGTCCAGCCTGTGCGCGAGACGAGGATGTTCTGACCTCCCATGTCCACGATTTGGGTATGGAAATAGCCGAAGTCATTTTCGTCGAGCACACCGTTCGTGACGGCTTTCAAGACGTCCATCGATCGAGGGCCCTGAATTTGCAGAACCCACGACTTCGGATCGCTGATCTCGACATCGAGCCCGTGACCGTGCGCGACGAGCCAATTGTCCATGTCCCCGTTCGCCTGGACGTACCAATACTCGTCGTCGGAAAGCCGAATCAGCACGCCGTCCATGAAGAGTCCGCCCGTGGGCAGGCACGCGATGCCATAATGTGCGCGCCCAACCTTCAGCGTTGAAATCTTGCGGGTGAACACCTTCTCGAGAAGCTCCAAGACGTCCGGCCCCTTGATCCGGATCGGGCGCTCGGGGACATCGAACAAAACCACCTGCCGGCGCAGCTTCCAGTAATTTTCGAGCACATCTTGGCCACAAAAGAGCGGATAGAATCGGCCCGCATAGGCACCAAAAACCATCTCGTCTGTCTGATAATGCTTCAGGAACGGCGAGATCTCGTAGCGCCGCGCACTCAGCCGCACTGTCGGATAGGACGCACTGAAATAGTTGGGGTCCATCTGTCGCTCCGGTCGAAACGAGCCGCAGCGGATTCCTGCGGTCGGCCATTTGAATCTACCCAGATATCGAACGGTTTGCGAGCAACCAGGGCCGTTCGCAGGCCGATCCCGCGTACCG
>Ga0114949_10000899_pt1 | contig 17356 bp, 14 predicted proteins | sample N074metaG_FD_83505 | JGI IMG/M metagenome (GOLD analysis project Ga0114949, IMG submission 83505) | Deep subsurface microbial communities from Kermadec Trench to uncover new lineages of life (NeLLi) - N074 metaG | ecosystem: Environmental > Aquatic > Marine > Ocean trench > Sediment | place... | reverse complement strand
GATCGTGTGGGCGATCGCCGAAGGCCGCTCGGCTGCCCGGGGTATCGACGCCTTCCTCATGGGACGATCGGACCTCCCCGCCCCCCTCGACTAGCCGCCCTGTCGGTCGCCGATCAGCCCCTGCCGTGGCAACGAATAATCGCTTTTTACGCGCGCTCAATCGGCAACCGGTGGATCGCACGCCGATCTGGATCATGCGCCAAGCCGGCCGCTACCTGCCGGAATATCGAGCAACCCGCCAACGCGCCGGTGATTTCCTCACGCTGTGCAAAACTCCGGAACTCGCTTGCGAAGTGACGTTGCAACCGCTGGCCCGGTTTCCACTTGATGCAGCGATCGTATTTTCCGATATTCTCACGATACCCGATGCGATGGGTCTGGGACTCGTCCTCGAAGAAGGCATCGGTCCCCGCTTCGCGAAGCCGTTGCGCGTGGCCAATGACATCATGCGTCTCGGCGAACCTGATCCAGAATCCGACTTAGGCTACGTGAGCGAAGCCATTGGCTTGATCAAACGGGAACTGGACGGCCGAGTCCCCCTGATCGGTTTCTGCGGTAGCCCATGGACGCTCGCCACCTACATGGTCGAAGGTGGGAGCGGACATGATTTCCGCCTGATAAAAAACATGCTGTATGAAGAGCCAAAGCTTTTACATCATCTGCTCGGATTACTCGCGCGCACCAGCGGCGAATATCTCAAGGCTCAGATCGCCGCTGGGGTCGACGCCGTCATGGTCTTTGATACCTGGGGCGGCGTTCTCACAACATCAGCCTTCCACACCTTCTCTTTGGCCTACATTGAACAAATTATCGCCGCGGTAAACCAAGCGGTACCGACGATCGTCTTCACCAAAGGAGGTGGACTGTGGCTCGAATCGAGCGCCCGCCTAGGGTGTTCCGCACTCGGCATCGACTGGTCGGTCGATATCGCCGAGGCGCGACGAAGAGTGGGTACGGGCGTCGCCCTGCAGGGAAATATGGACCCGGCGATCTTACGCGCTGGTCGATCGGCGATCATTGCCGAAGCTACCGCTATCATCGATGCTTTTGGCGCGCACCCTGGACATATCTTCAATCTCGGTCATGGCATCACACCGGACATTGATCCGGAAAATGTTGCGCTGCTGGTCGACACCGTACACTCGCATAGTGCGTCGGTGCTCGCGCCACGCTGATGCCGTCAGGCGACAATGAAACGACGTTTCAAAGCTGCTGTAGTGCTATTGATAAAAGGTTTTTGCATGGGCGCAGCCGACGTCGTGCCGGGCGTGTCAGGCGGAACGATGGCGTTCATTCTCGGGATCTATACGCGTCTAATTGACGCGATTAGATCGTTCGACAGCACCTGGATAGCGGCGTTATTGAAGGTTGATATACGCACCGCCGCGGCGCGACCGCATTTTCCGTTTTTGATCCCACTAGGGCTCGGGATCATCGGAGCGGTACTGTTTTTTACCCATATCATCCCGATCCCCCGATTGCTCCAGTCGCATCCCGAGCACATCTATGGCTTGTTTTTCGGATTGATCGTCGGATCGATCGTCATTCTGTTTATTGACATCGGCCCGAAGTCCGCCTCGGACGGTTTTGAATTACTCCTTGGGATCGTGATCGGCGGCGTCGTCGTCAGCGCCGTACCGACCCAAACACCCGATACCTGGTGGTTCGTTATGGGCAGCGGCGCGATTGCGATTTGCGCGATGGTATTGCCGGGAATATCCGGCTCGTTCATTTTGCTGCTCCTCGGCAAATATGCCTACATACTCGATGCTGTGGGTAATTTCGAACTCACTATCATCGTGCCCTTCGCTATCGGTGCGGCCTTCGGGCTGGCGGCGTTCACACGCTTGCTCTCCTGGTTGTTGCACCGATTTGAACGTCCGATGTTGCTCGTAATCGACGGGTTTTTGATCGCATCGTTATGGGTGATCTGGCCGTTCCAGCAACGGAACTATATCTTCGTGCGCGGCAAACAGCGCTTGGTAGAATCGATCCCGGTCGCACCACCGTGGGACAGCGTGGCGCTCGAGGCGCTACTGTTAGCGGCCTGTGGGATCGCCATTATACTGGTCGCGAACTGCTATAGCGGGCGACGCACCCGACGGCGCGGGCCCTAAGCAACAGGGCGAGGCGAAAAAACCTTCCGTTTCCACGCATCTCCGCGCTACTCTTAGGCGCATGGTTAAGGTCGCGCGAAAGCTGCCAACCGATTTCATGAAGGCTGCGCGTCTCTACCGACAACAACACTATAATCGTCATTATGCCGGTTACTGATCTGGTTCTAGTCGTGATGGGTTTGCTGACCGTGGCAATGCTGGCGGCCAGCTTGTGTCGAAATCTACCGATCCCCTATACCGTTTTTCTCGTGCTGATCGGGATGCTGCTGTCCATGCTGACCCGCGACATACCCGCCCTGAGCGCGCTGCACGAGTTCCGCCTGACCCCCGATCTAGTTTTCTTCATCTTTCTACCGGCGTTGATCTTCGAGTCGGCGCTGAATCTCGACGCGCGTCAACTATTGAAAGACATTGCCCCAATATTCGCGCTGGCGGCCCCAGCATTGCTGATCTCGACCGTCATAATCGGGGTCGGTGTATGGTTGTACACGGATCTGGATCTGATCCTCGCGTTGGTGTTCGGCGCGCTGATCGCCGCCACGGATCCGGTCGCCGTCGTGGCATTGTTCAAGGAGCTCGGTGCGCCGGCACGATTAACGACCTTGGTTGAAGGCGAATCGCTTTTCAACGACGCGACCGCGATCGTGACGTTCAAGGTCCTGCTCGGTATCGCACTTGCAGGTAGCTTTACGAGCGGCGATGTCGGACGCGGCATCGTCGAATTTTTTCAGGTGTTTTTCGGCGGCGTAATCGTCGGTACGATCATCGGCTTCGGCATTGCCGAGCTGATGCGGCGGATCCGTGGCAGTGAGATTGCTATCCTCGTGATGTCGCTGGTGATGGCCTACGCCAGTTTCGTCATCGCCGAACACCTCCTGCACGTTTCCGGCGTCATGGCGGCTGTGTCGGCTGCCGTTGCCATGGGGATCTACGCTGTCACCCGTATCCCGCAAGGAGCGCTTCGATCGATCCGCGAGACTTGGGAGGTAATCGCGCTGGTCTGCAATTCACTGCTGTTTCTCATGATTGGTTTATCGGTCGACCTCGGTGTGCTTGTCGAGAGTCTTGACGGGATCCTCGTTGCCGCACTTCTCGTCCTGATCGCGCGCGCCGCGAGCATCTATACCTTGATTCCGGCGATGACCCGGCTGTTCGCCCTGCCACACGTCAATATGGGGGAACGTCATATTATGTGGTGGGGCGGGTTGAAGGGCGGCCTGGCCATTGCGATTGTCCTGTCCATACCAGAGTCTCTGGCAGGACGCCAAACCCTGGTGGAGCTAACCCTCGGCGTGGTGCTGTTTACGCTGTTGATCAATGCGCCTTCGATCCGCCCGCTGATCAAGCGCTTCGGTCTCGACCGTATGTCCGACGAAGAACTTGCGGAACTACGGCGCGGACTGCATGACGCGCAGGAGCACGCCAATGCGGTCGTCGACCGGCTAGCGGCCGCTGATCTGCTGACGACGGAAAATAAAGCCTCGATTAACGAATCGCTGGTCGGGATTTTCGAAAAAGAATCCCCACATTCCGGCGCTGGGCGACATTTGCGGCGTGCTTATATGGAGGCCCTGCAACTAGAAACGGAAGAACTCGACGACCTCTATCGTTTGGGATTGATCCAGGAATACACCTATCTCGACTTACGGGCGCGCTTGCGACGGGACCGAGATGCCTGGGCGTCGGCGCCTGACGATGCGAGCGCACTAACGGACAAACCACCGAGCAATCCATTTCTCCGCGTAGAACGGGCCGCGCTGCGCTGGGTGCGCGAACGAAACTTGTTAACCTGGTTTCTGGCCCGTTTTCAACGGGCGCGTCTTAGCCAGGGCGTACAGCGCGACATCGCCGGCATTCTCTGCGGTGACGCGGTTATGACCGCCCTACCCCTGCGCGCCGGCCTGGAGCAAGCCGATGTCGGGAAGGTCATTGCGCTTTATTCCGAACGAGTTCAGCGCAAACGCAAAAGAGTCGCCGAGATACGCTCGGACTTCCCTGAGTTCTTTACGAGTCTCGAACAACGCCTAGCCCAAGCCGCTGCTTTGGCCAGCGCCCGCAATCACGCCGCGGCCAGCTTTCATCACGGCGATATCGGCGCCAAGGCGTTTACGCATATTGAGCGGCTGCTCGACGCAGCAATTACTGAGCTGCCGCCCGTTGGTAGCCCCGACGTGGCTTTGAGCGCGGCGGAGTTGATCGAACGGGTGCCGCTGTTCGGAGGATTTTCATCCGACGTAATCGAGCGGCTCGCGGATCGGGCGCAAACCATTACCTTCCTCAGCGGCGACGTGGTGATCGGACAAAATGAAAAGGGTAATGCGTTGTACATCTTGATGCGCGGGACGGTCAACGTCATGCGCGAAGACAATGGGCAGCAGAGCCGCGTCGCCAGCCTATCTCAGGGCGAATTTTTCGGCGAAGCCGCTCTGTTGGGTGACGAGACCCGCACCGCAACCGTCACCGCCGCAACCTCTTTAACCCTGTTAAGATTGACCCGGCGCAGCGTCCTTAGTCTGGCCGACAAGCACCCCGAAATCGCGGCGCGCCTTAATCAAGCCTATGCCGATCGCCATTAGTACTCCATTAGCCTGGTTTTGATAGAGGTCGACTACGGCGCCACGAAGCGACCAGGCTTAAGAGCGCGAATATGATCAAGCACAGTGCCACGACGGGCGTCACTCCGTACTTCACCGCCGGTGTCGATCCGGCACGCGGAACCATTTCCCCGCTCACCACCGCGGCGATAAATTGCTTAGACGCCGCGACTATTTTCCCGCGGTCGTCAATGATCGCCGAGATCCCGGTGTTGGTTGCCCGCAGCAGATAGCGCCCCGTTTCGAGCGCGCGTGTGCGCGCGATCTGCAAATGTTGGTGGGGGGCGATGGACTCGCCAAACCATGCATCATTGCTGACATTGACCAACACGTTGGCTTGCGGCAAGGCGCGCGCGACCTCGCCAGCATAGGCGTCCTCATAACAGATCGATACGCCGATTGAATAACCGTTGACGGACAACGGCGGCTGCACGGCGGGGCCGGGGCTGAAATTTGACATGGGTATGCGAAGAAATGTTGTGATCGGTCTGAGCCAGCGATCAAACGGCAGATACTCACCGAACGGTACGAGATGCCGCTTGTCGTAGCGACCAGACACGTCCCCGAATTGCACGACGCTGTTGAAATAACCACTGTCACCCGAGGGATCACCGGTTGGCATACCAATCAAAAGCGTGGTGCCACTATCTTTTGCGCGGGCACCGAGCGCCGCGATCGACGCCGGAACCTCCTCCGCAAACGCCGGGATAGCAGTCTCCGGCCACACAATTAGCGCCTTACCCCAGTGCGGTTCCGACAGTTTGGCATAGAGGTCGATACTCGGTTGTCGATAGGCGTGATTCCATTTAACCGCCTGGGGGATGGCACCTTGAATCAGTGCAACGGGCGCGGCGTCACCGATAGTTCTTGTCCAAGAGATCTCACCAAGCGTCAATGAGCCGATGATAATGCTGGCGAGGACGAGCGCCGCGACGCGACGCCCGACGACAGTCCCGCGCAGTAGAACAACCGCACTCGCAGCCGCAGTGACGGTGATAAAGCCGACGCCGTAGACCCCAAGTAGCGGTACGAATACCGCCAACGGCGAATCCACCTGAGAATACCCAATTAGCAACCACGGAAACCCACCGAACAACCATCCGCGCAATAGTTCAGTCGCCGTCCAGGCCGCCGGATAGAGCAATAGCACTCGAGTATATCGGCACGGCGTTGGTAGCACCGCTCCCAGATAGCCGCACAGTGCCGGGTAGACACTCATGAAACATACAAACGCCGCCGTCACGGCAATCGAGAATGAATACAACGGCAACCCAAATTGATGAACACTGATCTGGATCCACCAAACGCCGTGGCCGAACATCCCTAGCCCAAACGCAGCACCGCTGATGAACGCCGATCTGCGCTCGGCACCATCCCACAAATGAAACAGAACGCCGAGACAAAGCAACGCCAACGGATAATAGCCGTACGGTGCGAACGCAAACGGGAGCGCTGCGCCGGCAACAAAGGCGACGATCAAACGGCCGATGTTTAGCGGCGACGCGGGCATTGGATTAAGTCGTATCGCAAAGCAACAATTCAATCACAAGATTACGTGAGCCTAGAAATGCCAAACTTAACCACGGAGAACACGAAGGACACGGAGATAATACAAATTTTCTTTTACAAGATTATAATATTCTTCTCGTGTACTTCGTGTTCTCCGTGGTTAAAGTCAACCCTTCATGGGTGCTTCACGCTGCAACACATTTACGACCAATGAGTGAAATCTGTTTCCGACGATGGTGAACTGTATTCGATCGTTATGAATTAATCGGGCTCACGACCTTCCGCCAAACGAATAACGCGCAGCACATGGATGCGCCGTTTATCTGCGCGCAGCACCTTGAATTCAAACCCGCCGAACTCAATTTTTTCCGCACGTCCGGGTACGTGACCGAATTCGTCGGTAGCCAGGCCGCCTATCGTGTCGAAGGTAGCGTCGTCGAATTTGCTAGCAAAATATTCATTAAAGGTATCGATCGGCGTATGCGCTTTGACGGTAAACCGGTTGCCACGATGCTGCCGGATGAACTCTTCGTCTTCAATATCGTGCTCATCATCGATCTCGCCGACAATTTGCTCGATTACATCTTCAATGCTGACCAGGCCGTCGATTTCCCCATATTCATCCAATACGATGGCGAGATGATTGCGGCTTGCTCGGAACTCGCGCAAAAGAATGTTCAAGCGTTTACTGTCGGGAATAAACACCGGCGGCCGCATAATGTCCTTGATGTCGAAGGAACTTTCGGTGTTTATCGGGATCGCTAGAAGATCCTTTGCCAGCAGGATCCCCAAGACCTTCGCGTGCTTATCGTCCAATACGGGGAAGCGCGAATGGCCCGATTCAATAACCTCCGGCAGAATGTCCGCAAGCTTTGCATCTTCTTCGATAAACACCATTTTCGATCGCGGTACCATTATGTCGCGCACCTTCAATTCGGAGACCAACAGCGCGCCTTCCATCATCGCCACGGTCCCCGTATCGATAAGGTGATGGTGTTCCGCTTCATGCAACAGTTCAATGATGTGTTGGCGGTCGGTGGGGGCCGGCGTTAGGAACTTCATGCTGCGACGCAGCCAATTCGACATGCTGCCCGAATACGGGCGACTAGATTGTCCGTCGTTCATAGGTAAGGATCAGGATAGCCTAGTTTCCGCAATAATGTGCGTTCCACTTCCTCCATTATCGCCGCGTCGGCATCGTTCAAGTGATCGTGGCCCAGCAAATGCAGCGTGCCGTGGATCACCAAATGCGCCCAGTGCGCGTGCCAAGATTTGCCCTCACGACGGGCCTCTGAATTCGCCACCGGCGCGCACACGACAACGTCTCCCAACAGACTAGGAAACGCCTCCAAACCCTCGATCGGAAAGCTTAAGACGTTGGTCGGACCGGAGCTATGCCGCCAGCGTTCATTCAACCGTCGACCTTCCTCCAGGCCAACAACTCTAACGGTCATTTCTAGCTCCCCAGTGCGCATGCGTAGCGCGCAGTCCGCCCACTCCGCGAGTTTCTCTACACTCGGCGTGTCATCGGGATCGGCGACAATTTGAACGTTAACCGACATACATCGCGCGGTGCGCGGCGCGCCTGTGCAACTCCCAGAAATTTCCATACCCACCAAGCGTTGGCCACAACGACGGCCATCGTAGGCGATTGCGTGCCATCATTGCGAGGGGCCCGTCGGACCTAGGTGTTTGTCGCGAGGCAGGCCACAAATCGAGGTCATTTTTTTGATCGTTTGCGGCCAATAACGGGGCTACTTAACGCAAAGGATCAGAAAAATGGACCGGTTTCGCGCTACCGTAAGAGCACAACCCTAAGTCCATCTGGCTCCTAGGACCGTCGAATGGCACCGGCGACAGCGATGGCGCGTGCGTCAATCCGCCATCATCCAAACACTCAAACCGACTCGACATTCAACGATCGTCGCTCGATGAATTGGTCTCGTAAAGTTCGTAGGCATCGAGAATTCGGCCAACGAGACGGTGTCGTACGACATCGCGGGATTGAAAAAAAGTAAAACTGATCCCCTCGACCCCTTTCACGATGTCGGCCGCATGGCGTAAACCGGAGGGCTTACCGCGCGGCAGGTCGACTTGGGTAATGTCGCCCGTTATTACCGCTTTTGAGCCGAAACCAAGCCGAGTTAAAAACATCTTCATTTGTTCGATGGTCGTATTTTGCGCCTCGTCGAGGATTATAAAGGCCTCGTTAAGCGTGCGTCCGCGCATGAACGCGAGCGGCGCCACTTCGATAACATTACGCTCGATAAGTTTTGCGACCCGCTCAAACCCCAGCATTTCGTAGAGCGCGTCATATAACGGCCGCAGGTAAGGGTCGATTTTCTGCGCCATATCCCCGGGCAGAAAACCAAGGCGCTCACCGGCTTCGACCGCAGGGCGCACCAAGCATAGACGTGTAATCTGTTCAGCCTCGAGCGCCGCAACCGCGCAAGCGACGGCAAGGTAGGTCTTACCCGTCCCGGCCGGTCCGATGCCAAAACTGATGTCGTGATGATTGATATTCTGGATATACGCGCGTTGATTGGCGCCACGCGCCTTTACGACAGCGCGCTTCATACGTACGGTTACATCAACGACTTCCGCGTTTTCGGTGATGCTGTCTAGTTCAGACTCTTGCAATTGCAGGTGAATATCCGCGGAAACGAGCACTTTTTGCCCGGTGAGGTCGTACAGATTGCGCACGATATGATCGGCCAAATCCACCGCTTGCGGGCTTCCGTTGACCGTGAATTGGTTGCCGCGCTGGGTTATATCGACGCCCAAACGATGCTCTAACAAACGGATATGTTCATCGAATTGTCCGCACAGGTTTGCAAGGCGCTCGTTTTCGAACGGATCCAACACGACGACTAAATTGCACGCCGCTGTCACTTAATGTTGGTCCCTCGATTCGAGTAATACGCCGCGCAGCGAGTTCGGTAATATCTCAGCGATAGTGACATCAGCAAAGTCCCCGATCAACGAATCGGGACCAGCAAAATTGACCACCCGATTATTTTCCGTTCTACCACAAAGCTCTGTGCGATCCTTCTTAGCATTACCGGTCACCAACACGCGCTGCGTCGTACCGCACATCGCTGAACTTTTCACCGCCGCTAATTCGTTGATGCGACGCTGTAGTATCGCCAGGCGGTGCTTTTTTTCGTCTAACGTGACAGAGTCGGTCAAGCTCGCCGCCGGAGTACCAGGTCGCGGGCTATAGATAAAGCTGAAGGAATGGTCAAATTCAACTTTATCAATCAAGGCCATGGTCGCCGCGAAATCCTCGGCAGTTTCGCCGGGAAAGCCAACGATAAAATCAGAGGATATCGAAATATCAGGTCGGACCCTGCGCAGTTTGCGGATCTTCGCCAAATATTCCAGCGTTGTATGCCCCCGCTTCATCAACGCGAGGAGTCGGTCCGATCCGCTTTGTACCGGTAGATGAACGTGGCTCACGAGCTCTGGCACCTCGGCATAGGCCTCGATTAGGCGGTCACTAAATTCGACCGGATGTGATGTCGTGTAGCGGATCCGATCGATACCTGCAACCGCGGCAACGTAGCGGATCAGGGCTGCGAGATCGGCTATCTTGCCGTTATGCATGTGTCCCCGGTACGCATTTACGTTTTGTCCCAGTAACGTAATCTCGCGAACGCCTTGTTCGCTCAAGGCGAAAATCTCGGCAATCACATCATCGAACGGGCGGCTAAATTCCTCACCGCGCGTATAGGGTACGACGCAAAAACTACAATATTTACTGCAACCTTCCATTATTGATACGAACGCGGTGGGGCCGTCCGCACGCGCTGGCGGCAGCGAATCGAACTTCTCGATTTCAGGAAACGATATGTCGATAACGCGTGTCTTGCTGGTTCTTACGGCGTCGACCAGCTGTGGCAGGCGATGGAGTGTCTGTGGGCCAAAGATGATGTCGACGTAAGGCGCCCGTTCCCAGATCAACTCTCCTTCCTGGCTCGCCACACATCCACCTACGCCGATGATCACGCTTGGCTTTTTTTCTTTTAATATCCGCCAACGGCCAAGCTCAGAGAACAATTTTTCCTGCGCCTTCTCGCGGATCGAGCAGGTATTCATCAACAATACGTCGGCATCTTCCGGCCGCGAGACCTGCTCGCATGCCCGCTTATTCGTCATCAACTGAACCATCTGATGCGAGTCATAAGCGTTCATCTGGCACCCAAATGTTTTGATATATAAACGAGTTTTTGATTCTTCTGGCATCGAATGCGACGACAATAAAGCTGCGGGGCGGACATCTTAGCACCGCGTGGGAGCGGCGACATCCAAACCCCACGTGCTTGCGTCCACCGATCACGCCGAATCAACACATCCAGTCACGTTAACGCCGGCGTGGCGCAATTTTTCAAGCCATTGAAGTACCTGCACGGATGCGCGCCGACCATACGTAGATCAGTAGAAATATGGCGATATAAAGCTCCTGTGATTCCTTTAAATTGACCGCGATGATGCTCCAATCCAGATCAAACCACGTCTTGAAGCGCTCGATCACACGCACGCCGAGGACGAATACCGCGGCCGGAAAACACGCATAAGTGGGTGCAATAATATTCAAGAAACGCCTGATCTGGGTCGGAGGCGCTGGGTCTCGGCGACGCCAAAAGGGCGCAATTAAGCCGCCTACGACAATAAGTAGGGTCAGGATCGATTTGACAATGCGGCCAAAATGAATGTTTAAATTATGAAAATTGGTCTCCCCTTGACGATTGTACTCGGCGAAGTACTCTGGGGATTTCCAGCCCAACCAATGCTGGCCCCAGCTGATTTCTTCGCCGGCGAAGCCTAGGCAAACGAGCGCCACCACCGAAAACCAAATGAGGTAGGCAACACCATAGCGACGATAGAATTGCACAGCGAGTCCGAACGCAAGGATCGTAGCCGGAATCAGCACGAGTGCCGTCGCATTTTCTATCACGCCTGATTCCGACTCGATCCAGCGGGCGAAAAATTCGCCCCGCCGATCGAGCTGCCGCGCGCTTAAATGGATCAACAATGGCAGTGGAATTCCCCACAACCAGATGGACCGATGCAGATCGCCGGTCTCAGCCGCCGTCATCGAGTTTCACTTGCACGTTATCGATCAAACGTGCGTTGCCGATCCATACTGCGGTGAGTATCGAAAGTTCACGCTCCCCAAGCTCCGCTTCGACCAGGTCGGACGTTCGCCGAATGCTGAAATACTCCGGTTTCAGGCCCACACTTTGCAGACGCTCAAGACAAAGCCCTTCGACCTGCCTGAAATCCGCATTGCCACCGGTTAGCTCGCGCGCGGCCGCTTGCAGATTCTGATAGATGACCGGTGCCACCGCCCTTTCCGTGGCACTTAAATAGCTGTTGCGCGAACTCATCGCCAACCCATCGGGTTCGCGCACTATGGGTTGCCCGATAATTTCGATAGGAATGCACAAATCGTCGACCATGCACCGAATAACCATCAATTGTTGCAGATCTTTCTCGCCAAATAATGCGTAATCCGGTTGTACACTAAAGAACAGCTTGGTGACGACAGTCGCGACGCCGGAAAAATGGTCAGGGCGAAATTTCCCACACAGGATCCTCGACAGCCGCGGCACGCTAACACGCGTATCTTCTTCGGTCCCAGCTGGATACAGTTCGCCCAAATTGGGAACAAACAATACATCCAAACCGCGGCGGCTTAGTTTTTCCTGATCGGCTTCGAGCGTACTGGGGTATGTTCCGTAATCCTCCCCTCGGCCAAATTGGATCGGATTGACAAAGATGCTCACCACCGTGCGGTCGGCCACTTCATGAGCCCGCGCCAACAAAGCAATATGCCCTTCGTGAAGATTACCCATGGTCGGCACGAACGCGACTCGCTCGCCATCGCGCCGCCATTCAGCAACGATCTCACGCAGTCTGGCCGTGTTGAATATGGTTTCCATGACGTTCAAATAAATACTATCACGACCGGCAATGCGGACCGTTAAACGGCTTGATTACACCGGTTACCCCTGCGCAAGGCGCGTTAGGTCGGCGGCCGGCACGCGTCGCGCTAAATCAGCCACCGATAGCCCATTGGGCAGGATTAAATCGGGCGCGATTTCTGTCAGCGGGACGAGCACAAAGGCACGTTCGGTCATGCCCGAATGCGGGATCGTAAGCCTATTACATTCGATGGTTTCATCGCCGAACAACAAAATATCGAGATCCAGCGGTCGTGGTCCCCAACGGACCCCGCCGCGAACACGGCCATAATCTCGTTCCATCCCTTGCAGACGATCGAGCAACGCGAGAGCAGTGAGAAACGTCTCAATCATGACCACGGCGTTAACGAAATCGGGTTGATCCTGCGGACCCATGGGCGGACTCAAATACAGCGACGAACTGCGCATGATCCGGATAGCCGCCAGCGTACTAATGTCGGTTATTGCACCACGTACTTGGTCCACGGGAGTGTGCAAATTACTCCCAATTCCGAGGAAAGCGACGGTGGGCTTGGAGGTCATCTAAACGAAAAACCTAACTGGCTTGGTTGCGCTGCCTCGTCCGTAAGCGTTTTGGTTTGGCGCGTAATTCGGACAACATGTCGAGGCGGTCTTGTCCTTGCGCCGCTTGCAGATCGGTCCACCACTGTCCCAGCTCCGCCAATGGTTCACCCCCGTTTGCGCGTAACAACAGGAAATCGTAAGCGGCGCGAAACCGCGGATGTTCAAGCAGTTTACCCGCATGCTTTCTCGTGCGTTTCGCCAACCGTGGTTGCAGCAACCAGATCTCGCGCGCCACCGCGGTAAATCGCCGAGGAATTGCGACCCGCTTGACTTGATCGGTGATCGCTTCATCGCTGGCGACTCTCAGGGCTTCGAATTCGTCCAGTCCCTCGGCGACTAGACGGGCGCGGTTCGATTGTACGACACCCCACAATATTGCCGCAAAAATAAAGGCCGGATGCACCGATTTCGCTTGCGCGATCCGCTCATCGGTGCTGCGAAGGGCGGCTACGACGAGCCCATGGGCCCGTTCATCGGCGTCGAAACTCCGTTCAGCAAGCGGGAAAAGGTGCTTGAACAAACCCTGACGGCGTAACACCTCGAAGGATTCGAGCCCATGGCCGGAATGAAAAAGCTTTAGCGATTCATCAAACAAACGCGCCGGTGCGATCGCATCGAGTAGGTCGCCGTAGTGAGCAAAGGCATCGCGCGTTGGTTGATCGATTGCCAAGCCGAGTTTAGTCGCGAAGCGCACCGCACGTAACATTCGCACCGGGTCTTCCCGATAGCGCAGTTCCGGATCACCGATGAGGCGCAATCGCTTCGCTCGAAGGTCTTCAAACCCACCTACGTAATCGACAATTGAATAGTCTTTGATATTGTAATACAGCGCGTTAACCGTAAAGTCTCGCCGCCAGACGTCCTCATCAATGGCACCATAGACGTTATCGCGGAGGATCCGGCCAGTATCGGCGATCGACGCACCCTCCGCGCTGCCATCATGTCCCGCCCTAAATGTCGCTACTTCGATTACTTCGCGACCGAAGCGCACGTGCGCAAGACGAAAACGGCGACCAATCAGCCGGCTATTGCGAAACAGCTCGCGGATTTGCTCGGGATGGGCGTCCGTAGCGATATCAAAATCTTTGGGTTCAAGGCCAAGCAAGATGTCCCGCACACCACCGCCGACCAGGTAAGCCTGGTAACCGCACCGGTCGAGACGGTAGAGGACCTTCAGCGCATTGTGAGAGATCTGACGCCGCGAAACCGAATGCTCGCTTCGCGCGTATATTCTAGGTTCGATTCGCAAGGGCTCGTCGGGGCGGGACTCCCGGGATCTTCTGCCCATACGCGGCCGGCGTAATAAATATTTTAATAAACTCAATTGCAGTCCGGTTGTTGCCACCGTGTCGGTGCTTATAATAGCACCTCGTTCAATTCGCTCCCTTCGTCTAGTGGCCTAGGACGTCGGCCTCTCACGCCGAAAACAGGGGTTCAAGTCCCCTAGGGAGCGCCATCTCTTGGGTAGCCGACCGTTACCGTGTCACCACGGAGTTGGTGGGATCGCTGCGACACAGAGGCGACGTGTATACCGTTGCCCACGTGCATGACCAACGAGTCACGCAACCAGGCGGCCGCGCGGAAATCCATTGTCTCGCGCGCCGTCGTGTCCTGACGCTCCGCCCCAATGTCGCTCGCATGTTGCACACGATGAATATCCGTTATCACCGCAATGGAATAAGCAACCAATTGCGGTTGATCCAAGTGCACATGATGGCCACTGTTTCGCGCGACGATGTGCGCCGAGTATGGGCTTTGATCGGCCAGTTCCGATTGCAGGGTGATCCATAGTTTCTCCAATAAATTACCGCGCCGACCCGGCGGCCATACCCTTTTGCCGCGCGAGATGACAACCATGGGCATAACCGGTAACGCTTGGGCACTGCGCAATTCGCTGGCACTGTCGCGAAATCCGAGGAATTCGTGGCTCAAAGTGCGCCGCGTCCGCCAACGTTTCATCTGGTTGCTTACTAGCCGCTTGGCCTCGGCCGACAGGTTACGATGAGGTTTCGGCGGATCGCCAAACTTGACCACGCCCCAGCGGGTACTCGGCATCGTGACCAGACCGATCGGCGGCGCCATAAAGCGTTCGACCTGGGCCGGATGAGAGGAATCGACCAACACCATACCGGCGACGAGAAATGGATAACGACGGGCGAATAGCTGCATATTGTAACCACCGTACGAATGACCTACGAGCAAAAAAGGTCGATCGATGTCCGCCGACTCCAGCAATAAATACAGCTCATTAACGATGACGGAACTGGTGCGCGGCAATGGGCCCACGTCGCTCCAACCGTAGCCGGCCCGATCGTAGGTACACACCCGGGTAAACTCCCGCACCTTGTCCACTACCGCGCGCCATTCGAGCGCACTGCCGCCGAGTCCCACGTCGAATACCACACTCGGGGTGCCATACCCTTCACAGGCGATGTGTAAACGATAACCGCCCACATCGATAAGCGACCCCGGGACCGGCGCATTGGCAAATGTCGCTGCTGACGCCCAACCCAGGATCAATAAAGTCGCGACGCGAATCACGCGAAGATTGTTAGACTTGCTATGAACATAAATTGCGCTCGACAATACACCTCAGCCTGACGACCGGGGAAACGGCCGCTCCGTCCAAGCCAATTTATTGTGACAGAAATCAGGCGAAAATTATCCCGTTTTCCCGGTGTTCGTGCGCGTTATTAAGCGCGACAATAGCATGGTGTCCATAGACAGCCCGCCAACGGACTCCCCGCCGTCGAATTATCGACGATTTGCAGCGATCGTATACGATACGATGGCGCTTGCGGCGATCTGGTTCTTCGCGACCTTAATCGTCATTGTCATCCTACAAGGCGAGGCAATCGCCTCCGGAAATCCGTTTTTCATGCTTTATCTGCTCATCGCTGCATACGCCTACTTTGGCTTCTGCTGGACTCGTGGTGGCCAGACCTTGGGCATGAAAGCCTGGAAGATCACCTTGGTTACAGCAGACGCCGGGCAACCCGTCGGCTGGTCACACGCAACCTTGCGATTTGGCGCCGCCATCATCTCGTGGAGCGCGTTTGGCCTCGGGTTTTTGGCCATCGTCTACGACCGCGACCGCCGTGCTTGGCACGACCGAATTTCGCGCTCTTACCTGCGACACCGGTGACCACGACCGCGGTCGATTAAAGCGGGTGAATTAGGCCGTACGTGCCAGCAGAATAAATCCGATGATCGCCATCGCCAACGCCGGTCCGCCAGCACTCAGCGCCGGCGCAATGTCGTAAACGATACCAAGGTGACCGGCGGCTTGATTGAGAAGATGGAAGCCCATACCGATGAGTCCGCCGATCAACACGCGGTGTCCAACCGTGGTCGAACGACTCGCCCGCAGGACCATAGGGATGGCGAGAAATACCATCACAGCGCTGGCAAAGGGATAGGTTACCTTGACCCATAATGCATGCTCATAACGTCGCGCGCTTTGGCCGTTAGTGTTTAGAAATCGAATATACTTCACCAAGGTCCAGAGCGATAAAGTGTCGGGCTGGGTAGCTACCAACGCGATTAGGTCGGGCCGCAATAGCGAATCCCACGCCGCGCGATCGACTGTGCGTCGTTCGATCCCGGAATGCGAAATGATCGTCTGCGAAATCCCTTCCAGGATCCATTGATCCTCGACATAGCGGGCGTACTTGGCATGGGTACTCGTACGCAACTCACTCTCGCGATCAAACTCATAGATGAAAATATCCTTGATCTGATCCCCAGGAAGTATTTCGCGAATATTGATAAAGCTGTTCGCGTCGCGCGCCCAAAACCCGTTGCGCGTTTGCAGCACGATACGGTCGTTGATCGCCATCGACCGGTATTGCCGTGCGTAGCCCTCGGCCGGTGGCGCGATAAATTCTCCCACTGCCATGGCAATTGCGACGAATAGCACAGCGGCCTTCATTACCGACCCGACAATGCGTAACTTCGACACGCCCGCGCAGCGAACGACGGTGATCTCACCGTTGTGCATCATCGATCCAAGCCCTAAAAGAGCGCCAATCAACGCTGCCATGGGGAACAACTCATAGGCCAAAGCGGGCGCGCTCATGAGAACGTAGACGAAGACCTGCACAATTCCATATGATCCACGCCCGACGTCCTCGAGTTCGTCGATCAGGGAAAAAAAGGTAAAAATAGCGAGCAAGGCGAGGAATACCGTTAAGGTCGACCCAATTACGTTGCTGGCGATATACCGGTCTATGGTCTTCATAGTTGGCACAGCGCCGGCCCACCCATTTTGCGCCCTTGGCGGCAAACGAATACACTTTCCGGGCCGCCAAATTCATCCTGGACGTGATGACGCGACCCGATCCACGTGGTTTGAATGAACCCAATTATGACGAGGAACAGCATGGAAATTTCAATCAAGCACGGCACCCTAAGCAAACACAAAACCGCGTGTGTCATTGCCGTTGTATACAGCCCGAAACAACTCGGCGACGGCGCTACGGCGCTGGATAAACCGAGCCGCCAAGCATTGAGCCGCCTGGTCAGTCGTGGTGATATAAACGGTAAAGTCGGCGGGGCACTGCTGATCTCGAACGTACCCGGTCTG
>Ga0114949_10000895_pt1 | contig 17380 bp, 15 predicted proteins | sample N074metaG_FD_83505 | JGI IMG/M metagenome (GOLD analysis project Ga0114949, IMG submission 83505) | Deep subsurface microbial communities from Kermadec Trench to uncover new lineages of life (NeLLi) - N074 metaG | ecosystem: Environmental > Aquatic > Marine > Ocean trench > Sediment | place... | reverse complement strand
CCAGCCACCGCCCGTATAGCTGCGGGAAAAACCAATACCACCTTCAAGTCAAACAAAGAACTGACCAATCCTGAGTTTAACATTCGGCTGGGTTCATACTATCTCGGCAGAATGTTGAGACGCTACAACAACAATCGTATCCTGGCGACAGCTGCGTACAATGCCGGTCCGGGAAATGTGGACAAATGGATAAAGCCCTCGCTTGCTCTGGACGTCTGGATTGAAACCATTCCATTTCGGGAAACCAAAAATTACGTACAAAATGTACTCATGTTCTCTGCCATTTACGGTCGACGCCTTGGGCAGCCCCAACCTCTGATTTATGACAATGAAATTGAAGATTTCCAGACGCTGCAAAACAGCCTTGCCAATAGCGCAAATTGATCCCACATACTGCCTGGAACACTATGCTAGTTGATATTGGCGCAAATCTGACCCACGATTCTTTTGACACTGATCGCCAGGAGGTCCTGGACCGCGCGTTTGCTACTGGCGTGACCCAGCTGGTGGTGACGGGTGCCTCCGTCGCTGGCAGTGAGGATGCAGTTTCCCTGGCACAGACAAACAACAGTCTCTTCGCAACCGTCGGCATTCATCCTCACCATGCCCAGGAAACAAACGAGTTAACTCTGGCGCGATTCGAAAAATTGGCAAACGATAAGAACGTTCGTGCTATCGGCGAAACCGGCCTTGATTTCTTCCGTGACTTCTCGCCAAGGCAGACACAAATTTCGTCTTTCGAGAAACATATTGAACTGGCGAGAAGGACAAAGCTGCCGATGTTTCTTCACGAAAGAGATTCACATCCGACTTTCTCTGAAGTTCTCAGGCCGTTAAGGGATTCCCTGAAGGACGTTGTTGTTCACTGCTTCACCGGTGAAAAAGAAGCCTTATATTCCTATCTGGACCTGGACTGCCATATAGGGATCACGGGCTGGATCTGTGATGAAAGGCGTGGTGGTCACCTCATAGAACTCGTTAAGGAAATACCAGCGAATCGCCTGATGATAGAAACTGATGCCCCCTATTTACTACCCAGAAATATCAGGCCTAAACCAAAGTCGAGAAGAAATGAGCCGCAATACCTGGCTGTTATCTGCAGTTTCATTGCTGATATTCTCAAGGTTCCAGATGAAGAACTGGCCCGCCAAACCACCGCCAATGCGCAACGATTCTTCGACCTGCCTACTCCATGATTGTCAGCCTTTACACAACTCTCGGTTGCCACCTGTGCGACGATGCACTGGCACTGCTCAGGCAACTGCATGGGCAGGGGCTGGCCATGGAAATCAAAGAGGTTGAAATTATTGAATCAGAAGTTCTAATGTCCGCCTACGGCGTGAGAATCCCTGTAATCACAAGTGACTGTTCTGAGGGTGATATTGGCTGGCCCTTTAGCCTTGAAGAGCTCAGGCTGTTTCTCGATAAAAAATAGGATCCCACTATGAAAGCACCTTTCGGCTCATGGAAATCTCCAATGACCAGCGACCTCATCGTTGCCCAGAGCATTGGTATTTCCGGTCCTTGCTATCACCAGGATGCTGACGGCAATGAATCCATGTTCTGGCTGGAAAGCAGGCCCCAGGAAGATGGTCGAAATGTCCTTGTCCGACGCGACAAGTCAGGAGTTGAAAGGGATATCAATTCATCTCCTTTTAACATCCGGACCCGGGTTCACGAGTACGGTGGCGGTGCTTATGCTCTGTATAACGATATGGTTATTTTTTCGAATTTTTCTGACCAGCAACTCCACATTCAACATTTCGCCGATGAACAGCCGCGACAGTTAACCGATACCCCCGATCTGCGATTTGCCAATGGCGTAATAGATGCTTCCCGCCATCGATTGATTACTGTCATCGAAGATCATTCGTCCATGGGCCAGGAGCCAGAAAATAAACTAGGGAGCGTCGACATCGTTTCCGGGGAAGTCTCCATTCTGATCCGGGGGCATGATTTTTTCTCGTCACCCATTTTAAACGCCGAGGCGAACCAGCTCGCCTGGATCACCTGGGATCATCCGAATATGCCCTGGGATGAATCCATCCTCTGGTTAGCTGACATCGATGAAACAGGTCTTCTCATCAATATCCACCAGGTTGCCGGAGGCCAGATAGACGGCAAAAAAATTTCCGTTCAACAACCCTGCTTTTCTCCATCTGGTGATCTTCACTTCATCTCTGATAAAACCGGCTGGTGGAATATTTATTGCCTCAACGAAAACACTTCACCCGTCACTGAGGTCAGTGTCTGTAAACGCGATGCCGAATTTGGACTGCCGCACTGGGTGTTTGGGCTAGAGACTTATGCATTCCTCAGTGCCAGCCAGATCATCTGCATCTGCTCAGAAAAAAATGAAGATCGGCTGGCTATCCTGGATCTTAGCGCAGGAAAACTAGAGGACATCTCTCAGCCCTATTCCGGCATTGATGGCCTATCACTTGATGCTGCAAGACAACAGGTTACGTTCATGGGTGCATCACCGACTGAATTTCCCGGTATTATCACACTCAATATCGATACACATGAATCAACAACCATCAAGAAAACTACCGTTCTTGATATAGATGACGGCTACCTCTCTACTCCCAGGACGATAGAATTTCCCACTTCGAACAATGAGACGGCTCATGCGTTCTTCTATCCTCCTGCGAATAAGGACTATCAGGCCCCGGCAGAGGAACGACCGCCGCTGATCGTCATGGTGCATGGTGGACCCACTGGTGCTACCCACAATGTCTTAAACCTTCACACCCAGTATTGGACCAGCCGTGGGTTTGCTATCCTCGATGTCAACTATCGTGGCTCAACCGGTTACGGTCGTCAGTACCGTGACAAGCTTCTGAATGGTTGGGGAATCGTCGATGTTGAGGACACCGTCTCGGGTTGTCACTTCCTCGGCGCCAACGACCTGGTTGATATGGAACGCCTGGCCATTCGGGGAGGCAGCGCCGGTGGCTATACTGCCTTATCTGCCCTTACCTTTACCGATACATTTAAGGCTGGTGCAAGCCATTTCGGTGTCAGTGATCTTGAAGCCCTGGCCAAGGACACCCACAAATTCGAATCCAGATACCTGGACAGCATCGTCGGACCGTACCCTGATGCCTTATCAATCTACCACGACAGGTCACCGATCCATCATGTTGATAAACTTTCAAGTGCCTGTATTTTCTTTCAGGGACTAGAGGATAAAGTCGTACCACCAGCCCAAGCGATAATGATGGTCGACGCACTAAAAGAAAAAGGCATCCCGGTGGCCTACGTCCCGTTTGAGGGTGAACAGCATGGATTCCGACGTGCAGCCAATATTAAACGCTGCCTGGATCTCGAACTTTTTTTCTATGCAAAAATTTTCGGCTTCTCGACAGCAGACCAGATCGAACCCATAGATATTATGAATCTAACGACATGAGTGTTCTCATCCAATGTCATCGCCTGAACCATGCAATGGGGATAAAGCCACTATTCGATAATCTGGACCTGACCATCAATACGGGTGACCGGATCGGACTTGTCGGGCACAACGGTTCAGGCAAATCGACTTTATTTTCAATCCTCAACAAGCAGCTGGAAGCTGACGACGGTGATATATCTCGCACCACTGATCTATCGCTGGAAACGGTGGAACAATTTATCGACCCTGCGCTCGGTGATCTTTCGCTGTTCGGGGCACTATGTGAAAAACTCCCTACCGAAGAGAAGGACTTCAGCGACTACAAGGCCAGCATGCTGCTGCAACAGCTGGGATTTTCTACTCATGAATTTGAGTACAGGGTCTCAGATTTGAGTGGTGGACAGCAAAACCGACTGATGTTCGCCCGGGCGGTGATTAACAATCCCACCCTCGTTCTATTTGACGAACCGACTAATCACCTGGACTTGCAGACCCTGATTTATTTCGAGGATTTCCTGCGATCCATGGACGCTGCGTTCCTGCTTATCTCCCATGACCGGCAGTTCCTGGATGCAGTCACCACCCGGACCTTGTTTCTACGTGATCACAAGATCTACAGTTTCAATCGATCCTATACCCAGGCGAAGAGGCATCTCGATGCACAAGATGCCTCTGCTGAGAAGACACGAAAAGTTGAAGAGAAGAAGATTCGTGACCTGCGTGCAAGCGCTAAACGACTTGCCATCTGGGGCAAGGTTTACGACAACGAGAAATTAGCCCGCAAAGCGAAAAACATGGAGAAGCGGGTTGAAAAAATGGAAGACAGCAAGACTTTTGTCACTCGCGGCTCTGGTCTCAAGCTGACACTCGACGTCCAGCATTCCAGGGCAAGCAGAATGTTGCAGATCGAGGATCAAAACATCCTCTCCCCGGGTAACAATGCCAGTCGTTTGTTTTATATCGAGGAACTATTCATCCGGCCAGGTGACCGTGTGGCACTTCTGGGTCACAACGGAGTCGGCAAGACCACACTGATCAGAAAAATTCTTGAACTCTATGAAACAGACAAGAACGGCAGCACCATCAAGTTCAATCCCCAGTGTGATATTGGTTACTATGACCAGGAACTGGAAAGGCTGAATCCTGGCCGCACCATGACAGAGACCCTGCAGGACAACTGTCCTGGATCTGAGAACGATTACAAGAGCGCACTCATCAAAGCAGGCTTCCCTTACCTCGACCTGGACAAAAAGGTGGGAGTGATAAGTGGTGGAGAGAAAGCCAGACTTATGTTCCTGATGATTAAGCTCAACCGGCCCAATTTTCTGATCCTTGATGAGCCAACCAATCACATTGATATCCAGGGAAAGGAAGATCTTGAATCACAAATACTGGAATCCAATGCGACAGTGCTCATCACTTCCCATGACCGCCGTTTCGTCGATGTCATTGCTGATCGATTCCTTGTGATCGGCAGTGGAGTCTTGAAAGAAATCAGTTCTCCCCAGGCTTTCTACCATGAAAGCAGACAGAACCCACGGAACACTCCAACTGACAAGAGCAATGTTGGCGGCAATTCTGTTGACCTGTTGAGTAGCGGATTGCACGGCGAGGAAATTATCCTGCAAAGAATCATCGAGCTTGAGACGCTCCTTGCAGAGGATCGTTCCAGAAAATCAAAATTTCAGAAACCAAAATTGTGGGGTGAGTGGCAGAGAGAGATAGAGGATTTGGAATCGAGATTGTAATTTGTCAGGAAGGCCCTTCGGCCCATCAAGTGCGCCTCCGAAGTCGTCCCACCGGGCTCCTCTAAGCGTCGTCCAGAGCATTCAGAATTGTGCAATGGACCGCTGACTCATCACCACCACAACAAGCATCAGTAATCTGTTGCAGGGCCCCTTTCATTCGATTCAATTCGGCAATCTTGCCATCAATGACCACCAGTTTTTTCTCGGCAAGATCCTTCACCTCACCACAGGTGCTCTCCTCTTTGGTCACCCTCATCGACAACAATTCATCAATTTCCTTTAGCGAAAAACCCATCCGCCTCGCCCGCATAATAAACTGCACACGCTGCACATCACTCTTCGTGTACAACCGGTAACCGGCATCACTTCGCCTGGGCTCTTCCAGCAACCCCTTCGATTCATAAAACCTCAGAGTCTCATTATTCGTCTCAGCCAACTTCGACAACTCTCCAATCCGCATATAACCCATTGCCACACTCCGTAAATATTGATTGATCAAACCAAAGCCTATAGTTTACTACAATGTATAAGCTTTACAACCTCAAGCCAACCGTAATGCCGACTATCATTCGATATCCAACCCGGAATCGAAAAGCCCACGGGGTCCTCCTGTCGCAGCCTTAAAGCGCAAAACAATCATCAAAATCCACTGACCGCAGTACACCACAAGGCCAGCGATTCTCGATGCGAAAGCCTGCGGAGACAGGAGGACCCCGCGGGCTTTTCGATGAACACTCTCAACCGAAGCAACGACACAAGCATCCCTACCGACAAATCACCGAAACCATCATAGTAAAAGCAAATCTTTCTGAGGTTCGGTCGTTACCCACCATTGAAAAGTAAGGCAGGTCCTCCCGTCTCCGCAGGCTTTCGCATTCAGACTTTCACGATATCGAAGTGTTTCAATATTCAGAGCACGGAGGATTGATTTATTGATTTTGCGCTTTAAGGCTGCGACAGGAACCCCCTTTCTTTTCAATTAGTATCCCACGGCAAACAAGAGAAACCAGAATCAAAAACTAGACGCCATCAAGTCGCCATTGAACCGTGACCACGATACTATCTATCCGTTGATTTCCGGAGAATGTATGCAAACAAAAACATTAGTAGAAGGTCTTTGTTTCGCCGAAGGCCCCAGGTGGCACGAAGACCGCCTATGGTTCTCAGACATGCACGACCACCAGGTCTATGCTGCTGACATGAACGGTAAACTTGAGACCATCATCCATGTTCCCGAACAACCGTCAGGCCTCGGCTGGCTACCTGACGGCCGGTTGCTCATTGTCTCCATGCTCGATCGCAAGCTACTGGTATTACAAGATGGAGAACTATCAGAATTTGCCGACCTCCATGAGCTGGCAAAATATCACTGCAACGACATGATCACCGATGCCTCCGGCAGGTCATATGTCGGCAACTTTGGTTTTGACCTTCATGCCGGTGATAAACCCTGTACCACCTCCCTTATCATGGTCACAGCAGAAGGCAATCCCAGCATCGTTGCAGATGACCTGTCCTTTCCAAATGGCACGGTGATTACCCCGGACGGAAAGACAATGATCATTGGTGAAAGCATGAATGGGCAACTGACTGCCTTCGACATCAATACCGACGGTTCGCTCACTAACCGGCGTACCTGGGCGCAACTCGACAAGGCTATTCCCGACGGCATCTGTCTTGATGAAGCGGGTGGTATCTGGGTTGCATCCCCTGTCAGCAAAGAGTGTTTACGTGTAGTGGAAGGGAGTGAAGTCACCGACCGGGTCTCTGTTGAGAAGCAGGCATTCGCCTGTATGCTCGGTGGCACAGACCGAAAGCGACTATTTATCATGACCGCTGCTGATTCTGACCCCGATGCTTGCCGTGCAAACAGATCCGGCAAAATAGAATATGTAGACGTTGATGTAGCAGGTGCCGGGCTTCCATGATAAATGAGGAGATAAATAAAAAACTAAGGATTGCTGTGATCAACGGCGGTAACTCGGCTGAGGCTGAAGTTTCCCGATCCAGTGCTAAAGGTGTAATTCAGGCACTCAAAGAAAACTATGCGCATGTCTCCAGCATAGAGCTTGACCAGAATCTGGCGGAATCCCTGTCCAAATTCTCCGTTGACGTCGTCTTCCCCGCGCTTCACGGCCCACCAGGTGAAGATGGGACATTACAGGGCTTCCTGGAAATACTCGGTTACCCCTATGTAGGCAGCGACGTTCACGGCAGTGCCTTTGCCATGGACAAGATCGTCTCAAAGAGCATTTTCCGGGAGGCAGGTCTTCCCCTCATTAAACAAACCGTGGTCACTCGTGCTGATGGTCGAGCGGCAGCAGTGAACACGATCGTCAAAGAACTCGGCAACTACGTTGTCGTCAAGCCAGCCAGGCAGGGCAGCGCCCTCGGAATCACCCTTATAGACAACGAGAACCAGCTACATGAGGCCCTTGGAAAGGCTTTCAAACTTGACGATCGCCTGCTGGTAGAACAACGAATAGACGGCAGGGAAATTACCGTTGGTGTCATTGACACAGACGAAGGCAGTAGAGCCTTCCCCGTTATCGACATCATCACCCCAGAGGACAGCTGGTATGATTACGAACACCGTTACACAGTTGGCCTGAGCGAACACATTATGCCTGCCGATTTATCCGGTGAACAAACCCAGCAACTTCAACAATTTGCGATTGCTGCCCACCAGATTCTTGGTTGCCGGGACCTTTCACGAGCTGATTTTATCGTCGATGGAGAAAACATTTACCTGTTGGAGGTCAACACACTACCAGGCATGACACCCACCAGTCTGTATCCTGACGGGGCAGCAGGTTTCGGATTAAGTTTCGTCCAACTGGTGAGCTATCTGGTGGAACGTGCGGCAAATCGCTAATCACAACCAAACTGTTGAAACCTACAGGTCATAGCCACGCTCATTGTGTTGATTGATATCCAGGCCTTCAATTTCCTCGTCCTCTGTGACTCGAAGCCCGAGTATGACATCCACCAGCTTGAGCAAGCCGAAAGTGGCGATAGCCGTGTAGATTCCGCTCGCCAATACGCCAATTATCTGTACGCCAACCTGGGAAGCCATGGTCATACCCTCTGCGTAACCCTGGCCACTAAAAACACCCAGGGTATCTGCAGCAAACACCCCGGCGAGAATAGTCCCTAATGCACCACCGACTCCGTGGACGGGAAACACATCAAGCGAATCATCGATGTGCAGCTTCTGTTTGAGGTACAGGGTGGCATTAAAGCAACAGATTCCCGCCATAATACCAATGACCAGACCGCCCGCTGGTCCCACAAATCCAGAAGCCGGTGTTATTGTTCCGAGACCCGCGACCATTCCGGTCACTGCTCCAAGGGCAGTGGGCTTGCCAAATTTCAGCCATTCGATCGTCATCCAGGTTAATGCCGCGGCAGAAGCTGACATGTGCGTGACCAGCATGGCCATCCCCGCATCACCGTTGGCGGCGAGCGCACTACCCGCATTAAATCCAAACCATCCAACCCATAACATACCGGCACCGGTGATGCTCATGGTCATGTTATGAGGCGTCATCGGAGTGTGAGGAAAACCTTTGCGTTTACCCATAACAAGTGCCGTGACCAGCGCCGCAGTCCCTGCCGTTATATGGACCACGGTACCACCTGCAAAATCAAGTAATCCCATCTTGCCTAGCCAGCCTCCACCCCAGACCCAGTGGGTGATCGGTGCATAAACAATCAACACCCAGAGACCGGTAAACAGCATCATTGCAGAGAATCGCATACGTTCAGCAAAGGCGCCGACGATAAGAGCCGGGGTGATTATGGCGAACGTGAGCTGGAACATGGCGAAAACGCTCTCGGGGATATCGCCGATCATGGAGTCTTCCATTACCCCGGCCATCAGCACATTAGAGAATCCACCTACAAAATCATTACCTTCTGAAAAAGCCATTGAATAAGCCACCAGCAACCAGAGCACTGAAACCATGCAGGTAATGGCAAAGCACTGCATCAATATACTGAGAACATTCTTTACCCTGACCAGCCCCCCATAAAACAGGGACAAACCAGGAATGGTCATAAAAAGCACCAGGGCTGTCGATGTCAGAATCCAGGAAGTATTTCCCGTGCTTAGCACTTCTTCAGCCACTGCTGCCTGTGTCAGAAATAGTGCTGACATCACACCCAGAGTGGTGGTGAATAGTTTCTTCATAGTGGATTCCCTGTTATTCGAGCCAAGTGTACTCGATTCATTTACGAGGTCACAACACCACTCAACGACCATTCCCATATTGTCGGTAATGTCTTATTTCTGCAGAGGCTAATAAAGCCTTCCCTTAGATCAAAATGATTATCGACAACGAATCCTGACTAGGTTACAAATACTATTAGCCAGCCACCAATTGCTCATAGCAGAAGCAAACAAGGAATAGCTGGTGTCGGTGGGAAATCGCCGCAGTATCGCGATGTGTCTATTAATAGTTGGAAACAAAACAAGGCCGATATATGCGAAGACAAAAAAGAGACAAGTCTGACCGCGCTTTCACTCGCGGTTACCAGATAGGAGTTCACGGTAAGTCTCGTGAATTATGTCCATATCATGATGACGATTCCAAACAAGAGTGGTTTAACGGCTGGCGATGCGGTCGGGAAGACAATTGGGATGGCTATGTGGGCACAGCTGGCGTGAGTAAGAACAATCTCGCGTGATCTAAAACTCCATTCTCTGTAAGTTGAACCAAAAGGGCTCCAATCGGAGTCCTTTCCTGTTGTAAGACGAAATTAGCGTGTTTAGCGTATGATGCGCACTGCCAATGGGAACCAGAACAATAAAAACAGGTCTATAGACTCCTGTTTAATCTCAATTTTATTAACCATAGAAGAACACAAGCGCTATGCCACATCGTGAATCCCTCCTGGAATTAGAAGAATGGTTGTCAGGACAAATTATTGGCCAGGAAAAGCTAGTCAACAGACTTCTCATGGCTTTGCTGGCGGATGGCCATCTTCTTGTTGAAGGTGCACCGGGGCTCGCAAAAACCAAGGCGATCAAAATTCTCGCCGAGGGAATCGAGGGAGATTTTCACCGAATACAATTTACTCCCGATCTCCTGCCTTCTGACATCACAGGAACAGAGATCTATAGAGCCCAGGAGGGAACTTTCCAGTTTCAGAAAGGCCCTATTTTCAACAACCTGATTCTTGCCGATGAGATCAATCGCGCACCCGCAAAGGTACAATCTGCCCTGCTCGAGGCTATGGGTGAAAGGCAAGTCAGTTTTGGTCGCCAGACATTTCAGCTACCCCAGCTTTTTCTTGTCATGGCAACGCAAAACCCCATTGAACAAGAGGGAACTTACCCGCTGCCGGAAGCACAGTTGGACCGCTTCCTGATGCATGTAACGGTCGATTATCCCGATGCTGTTTCAGAGCACAGAATTCTACAACTGGTACGCAATGAAGCGAAAACCGGAGGTGCTGGCGAAAAGCGTGTGCCACCATGTATCACCCAGGAAACAATATTTGCAGCACGACAAGAAATTCTGAACCTGCACATGGCACCCGTGGTTGAGGACTACATCGTTCAACTCACCATGGCGACAAGGACGCCAGAAGCCTACGGGGATGATATCGCCAACTGGCTGGACTATGGTGCATCTCCACGGGGAACCATTTCCCTCGATTTATGCGCCAGAGCAAACGCATTTCTACAAGGCAAGGATTTTGTCAGCCCAGACGATGTTCAAGAGGTTGCACACGACGTCTTACGACATAGAATAATTGTTAGCTTCGAAGCTGAAGCCATGGGTGTGAATGCTGACCAGATTCTCGATACGCTCCTTCAGCGAGTTGCTGCAGCCTGACCATCCAATGCTGAACAGAATGCGCACTCAGCCTCGCCACGCCATCGCAACTGGCGGTGCCTATACGAATATCAGGGATCTTATTCGTTTGAGATATGCCGTAAAGGAACTGGATTCCCTGAAGCTGCCAAAATCCGCCAATCCACTTTCAGGATTGCTGACTTCAAAATTCAAAGGTCGTGGAATTGACTTCGCAGAGGTCAGGATTTACCAGCCAGGGGATGATGTAAGAACGATCGACTGGCGTGTGACTGCACGTACCCAGACTCCCCATACAAAAATGTTCCAGGAAGAAAAAGAACGGCCTGTGATGATCTTGGTAGATCAATCCATTTCAATGTTTTTTGGTTCACAGGTGGCATTCAAGTCAGTCACAGCCGCTGAAGTTGCAGCACTCGTTTCTTGGACAAATCTGGACCGGGGAGACAGGGTTGGCGGCATAGTTTTTGCTGAAGATCGACACAGGGAGGTCCGGCCCCGTCGAAGCAAGCATTCTGTATTGAGATTACTCCACGAAATTCACGACTTCAACAATGCACTGTCTACCGGCCTGCTGAAAGATCATGACGGCAATAAGGAAAAAGGCAGCTATCAACAGAATTATCTAGCCGAGGCACTACGTAACGTTCGCAGGGTAGCAAAACACGGCAGTACTATTTTTCTAATCAGTGATTTTCAGTCACTCAATGAGCAGGCAATAATACACATAAGGCAACTCGCGCGACACAACGATATTGTTGGTATATTCATATACGATCCCCTGGAACGATCATTACCTCGCCCCGATCTTTATACAATTACCAACGGCGAAACCCGGGCTCGAATTAATACGGCCAACAAGGGATATCGCAGGCAGTACGAGACCTCGTTTGACAACTATGTCGCAGGGCTAAAGGACGAATTTGCCAGAATTAAATCTCCGCTGCTGGAATTGTCCACTGCGGATCCGCTCATTACGACACTTCAAACGCGTTTTAGCGAACAAGCCGCCCAGGCTTAAGATGGAGCAATTCACGGCGCCCCCGACAAGCCCCGGTGCACTTACAGACCCCCTGGCGCAGTTACGGGATATTCACTTGCCTGCCGCCATTGAATCATGGCCTCCGGCACCGGGCTGGTGGGGCCTCACCTTTCTTGGCACTGTAGCAATACTCGGTTTTATCTACTGGCTCTGGGGGAGATGGCAGGCCAACAAGTATCGCAGGGAAGCAATCAAGCAACTCGATAGGATTCTTGATAACTATGACACAGATGGTGATGTAACCCTGTACCTTTATGACTACCAGTTATTACTCAAACGAGTTGCATTAACCCGGTACAATCGCGGCCTGGTCGCGAACCTGACTGGGGAAGCCTGGGTAGCATTCCTCGACAAAAGCTCAAATAGTTCAGAATTTACAATGGGCGCTGGACAGGCGCTGATCGATGGCAACTATGTCGCGACTCATAACGTCGAAATTGAGAGCGCAGATATCGACCAATTGCACCAGCTGGGAAGGCAATGGATTCGCAAGCATCGGGATCTGCCATTGGATACCGGGAGCAAGGCCGCATGATCGAATTTCTATGGCCCTATGCAATCGCTTTTCTGCCCTTGCCATTACTCATCTACTGGTTATTACCAAAGGCTCATCGCCAGGAAGCTGCGCTCCATGTCCCCTTCTTCAGCCTGGCTGCTGGTTTTGAAAGCGACAACAGGTTGATCCAACGCCGCTCCATCATCCGGCGCTTGGCGATGGTTCTTATGTGGCTAGCCCTCGTCATCGCTGCGACCCAGCCCCAGTGGATTGGCGAGCCAATTGAGCTACCGACCAGCGGGCGCGACCTGTTGCTTGCTGTCGACATTTCCGGCTCCATGGGAACAGAAGATATGAAACTCGGCAATGATATGACCACAAGACTTGCCGTCGTGAAAAACGTGGTTGGTGATTTTGTGGAACGACGTAAAGGCGATCGCCTTGGTTTGATCCTGTTTGGCAGCAAGGCATATTTGCAAACACCCCTGACATTTGACCGCAATACCGTCAGAACATTACTCCAGGAAACGCCCCTCGGTATCGCGGGTGGCAAGACCGCCATCGGTGATGCGATCGGGCTCGCTGTCAAGCGGCTGAAATCCAGGCCTGCCGAAAACAGGGTCCTGATTCTACTGACCGATGGCGTGAATAATGTCGGTGAGGTTTCTCCACTTCAAGCAGCCAAGCTTGCTGCACTTGAAGGTATACGTATTTATACCATTGGTTTTGGTGCAGATGAATTAATGGTGCCGGGCCTGCTCTTCAACCGAAAAATAAACCCATCAGCAGAGCTCGACGCAAAAACCCTGTCAGAAATAGCCAGTTTAACTGGTGGCCTTTACCAGCGTGCAAGGAGTTCAAGTGAGCTCGCTGCTATTTATGAATCTCTTGACGAACTGGAACCAATCGAACTCGAAAAGGAAACATTCCGACCGGTTAAGTCACTTTATTTCTGGCCACTTGGTTTCGTTGTTTTCCTGAGCATGATACTCATCGTATTACATCCAGTGGTCACACTCTGGATCAGCAGCCTATGGGCACAGCGAGCGCTGGCATGATAGAAGACATTCTCAGGGAGCTTCACTTCCTGCGTCCAGACTGGTTCTACGCACTTATCCCGGCGATTCTGCTTTTTTTACTGCTTCGTTACAGACAACAAAATGCCAGCAACTGGGAAAATTCAATTGACTCGTCTTTGCTGCCGTTCCTGTTGGAAAATCCAAGCCAAACCACTAGCAAATACCCGTTTTATCTGTTGCTGTTTGCATGGGTCATAGCAACCATTGCGCTCGCCGGTCCAGTATGGGAAAAGACACCGCAGCCTGTCCACCAACGAGAGGATGCGTTAGTGGTCATACTCGATTTAACACGCTCCATGTATTCAACCGATGTGAAACCCAATCGCCTGATTCGCGCCCGGCGGAAACTTATTGACCTGCTCAACATGCGAAACGAAGGTGTCACCGCTCTCGTCGTTTTCTCGGGTAATGCGCATACCGTTTCACCATTGACAGATGACACCAACACCATAATGGCCATGATTCCCGCACTCACCCCTGCAATCATGCCAGCACCCGGGAGCCAGCTATCCACGGCGCTCGAACGAACCCTGCTTTTATTCGAAAATGCCGGTGTAGCCAGTGGCCGAATTCTGATCATTACCGATGAAATACGCGATGTAGCAGAAGCGCAGGCTATCGTCAGGAATCATCGTTATTCATTTCCCATATCCGTACTTTCCGTCGGCACACCAGAAGGCGCACCCATACCCACTGAGTCTTTTTCAGCCAACCAGGGTTATCTCAAGGATAGAAATGGCACACTCGTCATCCCCAGAGTTAACTATGAAAAGCTACAGAATTTTGCAACCTTGACTGGTGGACGTTTCGCAACGATGACGCTCAACGATGATGATCTGGCATACCTGCTTGCCGATGACCCGCTGCTGGACAACAGCGTGTTCCGCGACCTTGAGCGTGACTTTGACGTCTGGTTTGAGGAAGGACCCTGGTTGTTATTGTTACTATTGCCTCTGGCATCTCTGGCGTTCCGGAGAGGATGGATCTGGGGACTCGCCCTCATCATGTACTTACCGGTAAATGACGTAAAAGCCAACCTCTGGGATGACCTCTGGCAGACTCGCGATCAGCAGGCGATGACTGCCCTGACAGAAGGCAAGGCAAATGCGGCAGCAGAGTTATTTGAACATCCGGACTGGAAAGGCTCTGCCCATTACAAAGATGAAAATTTTAAGGATGCAGGTGTCCTGTTCGCCAACTCAAACCATAGTGACAGTCAATATAATCTTGGCAATGCGCTAGCAAAAGATGGCGAGCTCGAAAAAGCGATTGATGCTTACACTCAATCGCTGGCAGTTAACCCGGATAACGAGGACGCCGTCTTCAACAAAAAACTGGTAGATGATTTGCTGCAAAAACAACAACAAGAGCAGCAAGGTGAAGAAGGTGAACAGGAGGAAAGCAATGGCCAAGGAGAGGAGCAACAATCAGAGAATGAGAACAGCGACAATAAAAACGACGATCAGTCAAGCAGTGAACAGGATGAACAAGAACAAGGCGATGAACAGCAGGAACAAAAAGACCAGGAATCTAAAGAAGATGGTGATCAACAGGATGCCCAGAATCAACAGATGGCAGAGGAGGACGCAAAGCTTGATGCTGAAGAACAACAGGCACTCCAGCAATGGCTGCGCAGGGTTCCAGATGACCCAGGTGGCCTGCTAAAACGAAAATTTGAACAACAACATGAAGATGCCCTGCGCAACGGCACCATTTCAAGGACCGACCCAAATGCAGATTGGTAAAATCTATAGCATGTTAGTGATGTGCGCTTTGTTCCTGGCAAGCAGCCTGCTTAGTGAAGCCGCACAGGCGGTTGTGGTTGCCATGGTGGACCGTAACCAGGTCAGCGAGTTTGACATGCTGACCCTGACAGTTCGCGTTAGCGGCAAGTCAACAGACCACACACCAGACTTCACGGGTCTTGAAAAGGATTTCGAGATCGTCAGCACACAGAATCAGAAAAGCAGTTCCATCAGTTTTATCAATGGAAAACAAACAAGCAGCATCAAGACTGATTACATTCTGGTCTTGAGGGCAAAACGCCTGGGAAGGCTCAGCATCCCAGCCATTCCGGTTGGCAATGAATCCACAAGCGAAATTCCAATTCGCGCGGTCAAACAATCAGCGGCCGTCACACAGCAAATGAACCAGCTGGTCTTTTTTGATACCAACGTCGACACAAATTTTGCCTATGTCCAGGGCCAGATCTTATACACGGTAAAACTTTTCTATTCTGAGTCGATTTCAGGAGACTTCCCGCCACCGCCGCGACTCGAGAACGCCGTGATAGAAACCATTGAATCTGAACGCCGATATGAATCAACAGTAAACAATCGTCGCTATTATGTCCTGGAAAAACAGTACGCTATCTTCCCCCAGCAAAGCGGCACCCTGATAATACCAAGGGAAGTCTTTGCTGGATCCCGCGGCCGTGGTGGCCTGTTTTCATCCAGGCAGAGAGTAAACGCGGTATCACGGGACCACACCATTATCGTTAGAACAATTCCCTCTGAGTTTTCAGGCGACAACTGGATTCCTGCAAGGCAGTTAACATTGCAGGAAGAATGGGCCGAGAATCCACCTGTCTTCAGGGTCGGAGAGCCAGTCAATCGCATCATCACTCTAACAGCAGTTGGCCTTGCTGCATCCCTATTACCACCGTTAGCTGAACTCGATCTGGACAATGCAAAAACCTATGCCGATCCAGCTGAATCGACAGAACAAACCGGCAATGTTGGCATCATGGCAAGTAACAGGACCACAATAGGTATCGTACCGATACAGGAGGGTCCGCTAACACTTCCAGAAATCAGCATTCCATGGTGGAACACCCAGACCGACCGACTCGAGACCGCGGTCATTCCGGGGGCGACCTACCAGGTATTGCCTGCCATAGGCGGAGTTTCAGTCGCCCCGTCAATCCCATTTCACACAACAGCGCAACCGTCAGTGGTGGCTAGCCCTCCGGTATCAGGACCAAACTTTTGGATGTACGTTGCCATCGGTCTTGGGCTACTCTGGCTACTAACAATATCGCAGTGGTTTTCACTGCGCTCCAGGCTGAACAATCCTGATGAAAAGCCGGAGTCACCTGACCCACAATTTGATATGCCGGACGAGAATCGGGTGTTTAGAGAGTTGAGTTCAGCATGCAAGGCCGGTGATGCCGAGAACGCACATCGCAACCTTTTGCTCTGGAATAAGACAAGGTTCCCTGAAGTTTCTACTATCAGGGACCTGGCGCATATCAAAGACCATGGCTCCCTGCTCGAAGCTTTCCAGGATTTAGAGGAAGCGCTTTATTCACCAAATTCTCAAGCTGGATGGCCTGGCGATAAATTATTGAAGGCGATCACTGAAATACGCAAGATGAAAGAAGTCAGAACCAGATCCTCTGCGTTGGTCGGCGCATTGAATCCGGTTTGACCACACATGCGAGGCCCGGTTAAAAAAGAACATGGCTCACCAGCTACCACTTCCAAATATCGTTAGACAACGGGCTGAGAGCCTTGGAGAACAAGGCAGGCAATGGGTTTCTGCCCTCGGGAGATTGGTAGAATCCCTGGAAAGTTTGTGGTCACTTCAGATTGGCAAGGTGCGCACAGGGGGTTCCGAAAGCCTGGTAGTTGAAGTAATTCAACAGGATGGAAGCGGTGCAATCCTCAAAATTGGTCTTCCTGGACCGGCTGATCTTGCGGTAGAAGCTCGCGTCTATCGATTGGCTAATGGACGTGGTTATGCAAGGCTGATTGAGCACGACGATTTACTAAACTCCCTGCTTCTCGAAAAACTT
>Ga0114949_10000894_pt1 | contig 17385 bp, 18 predicted proteins | sample N074metaG_FD_83505 | JGI IMG/M metagenome (GOLD analysis project Ga0114949, IMG submission 83505) | Deep subsurface microbial communities from Kermadec Trench to uncover new lineages of life (NeLLi) - N074 metaG | ecosystem: Environmental > Aquatic > Marine > Ocean trench > Sediment | place... | reverse complement strand
CCAAAACAGGAGGTGCCAGCATGGCCCAAGCAGCAACCGTAGCAACCACCGAAGACGCACAATTTATTGCCGCCCTGGTGGCAAGAGCGCACGCCGCCCAGGCGCAAATTGAGGACTACAACCAGGAGCAGGTGAACGAACTGATCAAGGCCATGGTATGGTCCTGCGCCCAGCCCGGCGTGGCAGAAATGCTGGCCCAACACACAGTCGATGAGACCCAGTTGGGTGACTACAACGGCAAATTCCTCAAGATATCGGTGAAGACACGGGCCGCTCTGATGGATATTCTGCCGGACCGCTCCGTGGGGGTTATCGAGGAAGATACCGAGCGTAACATCATTAAAATCGCCAAGCCGATGGGCGTCATTGGCGCACTGTCACCCTCCACCAATCCGGAAGCTACGCCAGTCATCAAGGCCATCAATGCGGTCAAGGGCCGCAACGCCATTATTGTGGCGCCCCACCCCCGCGCAAAAATTACCAATAAGAAGGTTATCGACCTTATGCGCGCCGCGCTGAAAAAAATGGGCGCACCCGAGGACCTGGTTATCGGCATTGACACACCCTCCCTGGGTACCACCAATGAATTAATGAAACAGTGCGACTTCATACTGGCCACCGGTGGCCCCGCCATGGTGAAGGCCGCCTACTCCAGCGGCACGCCGGCACTGGGTGTGGGTGCCGGCAATGCGGTTATCACCGTTGACGAAACAGCGGACCTGATTGAGGCGGCCGAGAAAATCCGTATCTCCAAAACCCTGGATCTGGCCGCGTCCTGCTCCGCCGATAACGCCGTTATCGCGGTGGCGGCAATTCACGACCAATTGCTGGAAAAACTGATCGCCCAGGGAGGTTACGTGATACAGCCCGGCGACTACGACAAAATTGCCGCCGTGTTGTGGGAAGACGGCCACCTCAACCCCAAGGCCGTGGTACAAAAGCCCCAGGTACTGTGCAAGATGGCCGGCGTGGATATCCCCGACGACCGGCTGTTCATCATTGTCCCCGAGACCGGCGTGGGCCCGGAGCACCCCTATTCCGGTGAAAAAATGTCCGTCATCATGGCCTTTTACAAGGTTGAGGATATCGACGAGGCGGTGGCGCTGACCAACGAAATCCAGGCCTACCAGGGCATGGGTCACTCCTGTGGCATTTATTCCTACAGCGATGAAAACATTCTCAAGCTGGGCATGGGCACCAAGACTTCCCGGGTGATGGTCAACCAGCCACAGGCCGCCTCCAACAGTGGCAACCTGTGGAATGGCATGCGCCAGACCTTTTCACTGGGCTGCGGCACCTGGGGGGGCAACTCCACCAACGAAAATATCAACTGGAAGCATCTGGTTAACATCACCTGGATATCCAAGCCCCTGGCCACACCCAAGACCCTGCCAACAGACCAAGACCTGTTTGGCGATGTAATTGAAATACTGAAGTAGCCGTGGACTTCAATCTCAGCGAGGAGCAGCTGGCCTTCCAGGAGGCCGCCAGAGACTTTGCCGCCGGCGAATTGGCACCGCATGCCGAGGAGTGGGACGCGAAAAAAATCTTTCCCAAGGAGGCCCTGACCGCCGCAGGCGCCCTGGGATTTTGCGGCATGTACAGCCCGGAGGAAGATGGTGGGCTGGGCCTTGCCCGGTTGGATTCTGCCATTATCCTGGAAGAACTGGCCGGCGGTTGCACCTCTACCGCCGCCTTTATCTCCATCCACAATATGGCTACCTGGATGCTGTGCACCTGGGGCAGCACCGCAATAAAGGATGAATGGGCACAGGCCCTGACCAGCGGCCAGAAGCTGAGCTCCTATTGCCTGACAGAGGCCGGTGCCGGCTCCGATGCGGGCAACCTGCGCACCAGCGCAAAACGCGATGGCGACAGCTATGTACTAAACGGCTCAAAGATGTTTATCAGCGGCGCCGGTGCCACCGAACTGCTGGTGGTCATGGCCAGAACCGGCAGTGTCGAAGATGGCGCCAAAGGCATTTCTGCCTTCGCAGTGGCCGCCGATACAGCGGGCATACACTACGGCAAGAATGAAGCCAAAATGGGCTGGAACAGCCAGCCCACCCGGGCAATTACCTTCGAACAGGCACGCGTACCCGCCCACGCGCTGCTGGGCGCTGAGGGCGAAGGGTTCAAGATTGCCATGATGGGTCTGGATGGCGGACGTATCAATATAGCCGCCTGTTCGCTGGGTGCCGCCCAGGCCACCGTAGACCGCGCACAGCAATACATGTTGGAGCGTCAGCAATTCGGCCAGCCGCTGGCGGCATTCCAGGCGCTGCAGTTCAAACTGGCCGACATGGTGACCGAACTGGTGGCCGCCCGGCAAATGGTGCGCCTGGCCGCCTTTAAGCTGGACAACAACGACCCGGAAAAAACCACTTACTGCGCCATGGCAAAACGCTTTGCCACCGACATCGGCTTTAAGGTATGCGACGAAGCCCTGCAGCTTCACGGCGGCTACGGCTATCTTCGCGAGTTCCCCATAGAGCGCTTTTTCCGTGATACACGGGTACACCAGATTCTTGAAGGCACCAACGAAATTATGCGGCTTATCACCGCACGCCGATTACTGCAGGACGACGGAGCGAAAAGTATACGATGAACGAAGCAGCCGTATTATTTGAAGAGCGGGCCTCGGGCGCGGGGAAGCGCGTGGGTATCGCCACGCTCAACTCAGAAAAAACCCTGAATGCCCTGAGCTTCGACATGGTATCCCTGTTGTTAGAAAAACTGCGCCAGTGGCAAACGGATGACACAATCGCCTGTGTGTTTATTCACGGCGCCGGCAGCAAGGGCCTGTGTGCCGGGGGCGACGTACAGCAATTGTACCGCTCAGCCATAGAACAACCCGGTGGCCCCTGTGTGGAGGCCGAGGCGTTCTTCGAACTGGAATACCGCATGAACTTCTTGCTGCACACCTACGCCAAGCCTATCTTGTGCTGGGGCCACGGCATCGTCATGGGTGGCGGCCTGGGTATATTGGCGGGCTGCAGCCACCGCATTGTCACCGAAAAAACACGCATGGCCATGCCGGAAGTCACCATCGCCCTGTTTCCCGACGTGGGCGGCAGCTGGTTCCTCAACCGCATGCCCGGGCGCACCGGCTTATTCCTGGCCCTCACCGCCGCACAGATGAACGGCCCGGATTGCATCTACACAGGCATTGCAGACCGCTTTATTGCCAGCTCACGACTCGAGGATGTACTGCGGGAACTGTGCGCACTGCACTGGCATGACCAGCGCGAGATTCACAGCCAACAAATCACCCGGCTGCTGCGCCGCTTTGAAGCGCAAAGCGTGGAGCAAGCACCAGCGGGCAAGGTGGCGGCGCACTACGACATCATCCAGAATCTGACAGACCAGGACAGCTTCTTCGACATCGTCGATGCCATTGTCACGCTGGAAACCAACGACCCCTGGCTGCAACGGGCCAGCAGCGGCCTGACACATGGCTCCCCCCTCAGCGCCTGCAATATCAACCAGGCACTGGAGAAAACCCTGCACATGTCCCTGGCGGAAGTGTTTCAGTTTGAGCTGGTGCTGGTCACCAATGTAGTACGTCACCCGGAGTTCGCCGAGGGCGTGCGTGCACTGCTTATCGACAAGGACAAAAATCCGCGCTGGCAGTACGCCGCTGTGCGCGATGTGCCAAAGCAACTCATGGTCGAGATGGTAACCGCGCCCTGGCCGGAAAACCCACTGGCCGATATTGCCGTTTAACAGGCACTCAACAAAGGAACACAGCATGGCTCAGCTAGCATTTATCGGTTTGGGTAATATGGGCGGCGGCATGGCGGCCAACCTGGTTAAGGCGGGCTTCGAGGTGGTGGCTTTCGACTTGTCGGCGGCGGCACTGCGCGGCGCCGTGAAAGCGGGTTGCAAGGTGGCCGACAGCGCAACCCAAGCGGTGGCACAGGCTGACTATGTGGTTTCCATGCTCCCCAATGGCACCATAGTAGAAAGTATTTACATTGACGATGACAAGTTGCTGGACGCCATGCCAAAGACCGCACTGCTCATCGACTGCTCTACCATTGCCGCGCAAAACTCCCGGCGCCTGGCCACCGAAGCGGCGGCGCGCGGCATACGCTGTATAGACGCCCCCGTGTCCGGCGGTGTCGCCGCCGCCGATGCGGGCACCCTCGCCTTCATGTGTGGTGGTACCAAGGCGGCCTTTGAGGCCGCTGGCCCGGTGCTCAACGCCATGGGGGCCAAGCTGTTCCTGGCGGGTGACAGCGGCGCCGGGCAGATCGCCAAGATGTGCAACAATATGTTGCTGGCGGTACACATGGTGGGCACCGCCGAGTCTTTGCAACTGGGCGTGGACAACGGTCTGGATCCCGCGGTGCTCTCGGAGATCATGCTCAACAGTTCCGGTGCCAACTGGTCGCTGGAAAACTACAACCCCTACCCCGGGGTAATGGAAAATGTGCCCGCCTCGCGCAATTACGAGGGGGGGTTTATGAACATGTTAATGCTAAAGGATTTGGGCCTGGCCTTGGATGCGGCCACCAGCAGCAAGTCCGCCGTACCCATGGGCTCACTGGCGCGCAGCATGTACGCACTGCACGCCGGCAAGGGCAACGAACGGCGGGACTTTTCCAGTATTATCGAGCAGTTTAAAAAGAACCCCTAAGTTTTTTGCGACGCGTCGGGCTGGGCAAACATTTCACCGGTTCTGTTGCCGTCCTCAATTTTACTCCCCGAGCGGGTCAAGTGCTTCATCAGCAACGCTCGCATCCATTGGTGGGGCGCGCTGCGGGAAGAGCGAGTGTGGCGCATCAAAGACATTTTCCCACGATTACTGCTGTGCGTATTGCGAATCATGCGCTGCAACTCGGCCGGCAACTCCCGCCCCACAATTCTGTCGCTATATAGCCCCCCCTCTTCGAAGCCAGCGTTGGCTACCAACAATGAATCCGTGCAGGTGAGCACACCTACCGCCGATGCAAACTGTGTGGTCTCCAGGCGAATATCCCTGTGCACACCGTACTGGCCCAACACATCGTCAACCATGCTGGTGTTTTCCCGGGTCAGACCGGGGAGGTAAAGCCGCAAATGGGGAAAGGCTAGAAATTCCTTCAAGCCCATCTCCTTGTTATGCAGAGGGTGGCTGATGCGCATATAGCAGCGCGGCGCAATCGCCGCGATAGGCTCGGCCAGAATGTCACGCTGGGTCTCCAGCGCCACAAAGGCGGCAAAATCGGCCTCGCCTTTCTTCAACAGCTCCTGGTAGTCGGGTGAAACGTCCCCGGTAATGATCTGTACGCCGGTGGCAATCTTGCTGAGCTCTGCCATCAACCCGGGTAGCAGTGCCTCACTGAGAATCGGTGGCAACAGTAATTTAAAACTGCCGGTGTAAGTCTCCGGGATAAATTCATCGGAACCCAGTACACGCTCTACCGCTTCCAGCAGTGCCGGCAGCTCTCGGCCCAATACCTCGGCCCGCGGCGTGGGAATCAGACCGTGAGCCGTACGGGTAAAAAGTTCGTCATCGAAGGACTCCCGCAGTTTTTGCAAGGTTTTGCTCAAGGCCGGCTGGGATACAGACAGGCGCTCCGCTGCGCGGGTGACGTTGCCCTCTTCCAGTAAAATTTGCAGGGCGACCAACAGGTTCAGGTCGGTGCGGATCAATCGGCGGGATATCATAATGGCCTCTAGAAATAACTTATTGGTATATCACTGATGCTAACAAAGTCTTTCCGGCATTTCACGGTGTTTGTTCCGCGCCCAAATAGGTTATTATCTGCGCACGATAGATACAGGGAGTAAACCCGTGGCATTACGCCTGCTTTTCGCGATTAGCCTGAGTTGGACACTGACCGCTTGTGTCTCAGACACACCCATACAAACCCCCGACCCACTGCGTCAATCCAGCGCTGTCTCGGTAGCCATGCCCGGGTTTATTACCTCTGCCGATACCGTTTTGCGCTGGCACTCTGACCTGCTCTGGATTGACGACCCGGATGGCCGCTTTGAGCGAAGTGCTAGCGTATTGCAGGAGATTCTGCAAAACGAGTTTGAAAGCAAGGGATACCGCTTCGTGGGGGCCGATGAGGCTGCCAACTACGACGTACTGGCGGTGGCACTGCTGGGCGATATCCGCGGGCACCAACAGGTGGAAGAGGTATTTCGATTATACCCCTCGCTGAGCGCTCCCGCACAAGGCTATAAGCGGGGCACCATTCTGGTGGCCCTGGCACCTGCCGGCACCACCACTGTGGTTTGGCGCGGCGCTCTGGAAATGTTTACCGACCCGGGAATGGCACCGGTTCAGGTTCGTGAGCAACGTATGCGATGGGGCGCCCGACAAGTGCTCAGCAGCATCCCCAACTACCAATGAGGCAGCCCATGCGCGCTTTCCCACTACTGATTATCACAGCACTGTTTTTATCTGCCTGCAACGGCGTTGAAACTCGCCCTTCCGACATAGAGGGCTTTGTTGCAGGCAACTACCATTTTTACAGCTGGCGCAGCGAACCCATCGTGAATAGCACGAATTCCCGGGACCCCATGTATCGACTGGACCCTATATTGCGAGACGCAATCAATTCCAGCCTGCAGGGCAAGGGTTATGTAATGGATGAGCAGCGCGCGCAATTCAGTGTTGACTACATCTTTGCCGCGGGCGTGCGCGATGGCGTTAAAGGTGCAGAGGCCAGCAACCTGTCCACACACCCGGGCGTGGTACCCGACCGCAACCTGGACCAGGCCAGCATCGATAATGCCTATGCCCTGGGGGGCTTGAAAGAGACGCGTAATATTGGCATTCAGTTGAATGACATCGGGCGCAGAGAGGAAGTGTGGCGAGTGGTGATCACCAAGCTGGTTGAAGATGCCAATACCACACCGAACGACAGCTTACGCAAATCGGTCAATTCAGCGATTACCCAGGGCATGCGCACTCTGCCCGATGCCCGGTGAACCGGCCGGAGCAATGAGCGCGCAGTGGCTTAGTTGTAAACTTCCGGGTTAACGCAGAACGGCATGGGCTGCCCATGCAGAGCGGCAATCACATTATCTACCGCCAGGTCTGCCATCCGGACCCGGGTGCGCGTGGTGGCACTGCCTATATGCGGTGCAACCACAACATTCGGTAGCGCCAACAGCGGATTATCGGGTTCGACGGGCTCTATTGCGAAGACATCGATGCCCGCCGCATAGAGGTCGCCTGCAGCCAGCGCTTTCGCCAGCGCCGGTTCATCTACGATACCACCCCTGGCAGTATTCACCAGTACCGCGCCGGGCTTCATGCTGGCAATTCTTTCTGCGTTCAGCAGGTTGCGTGTCTGCGCGGTGAGAGGCACATGAACACTGACAAAATCGCTGCGCAACAGAAGTTCCTGCAGGGAAACATTCTCTACCCCCGGCACATCCCGTTCAGAGCGATTAAAGCCCAGCACATGCATACCAAAACTCGCTGCTCTCTTCGCCACGGCCTGGCCAATAGCCCCCAGTCCAATGATGCCAATAGTGGCACCGGTGACATCTTTACCGGTAAAAAACTCGGGTGACCAGGCGTTATCGTTGCGCCAGTTTCCCTGTCTGATATAGCGGTCGGCTTCTACCACGCGCCGCGCCGCGCTCAGCAACAGGGCAAAGGCTGCATTGGCCGTGGCGTCCACCAGCACCCCGGGCGTATGCCCCAGGGGGATACCGCGCTCGGTCAAGGCCGCGACATCGATATGATCAACACCGGTGGACATGGATGAGACAAACTCCAGGTTGGGCAGGCTGTCCAGTAATTTTTTATCCACGGCATCGGTCAGCAGACACAGCAGCCCCTGGCATTCAGACACCTCCTCGCGCAGCGCTCCCCCGGGTAACAGCCCCGGCCCCATCCACACGTTCATATCACACATTTGACCCAGATCGTGAATTCGCTCACCGGGCAATTGGTGTGTTACAAAAATCTTTTTATCCATGCTTACCCATTCCTGTAAAACCCGCTATTTTCCTGTTCATCCCTACAGAGGTGCTGGCTGCAGCGCCGAAGACGCCACCAACAGTTCCTGCCACTGCCGTAATACTTCGGGCTGATACACCTCGCCCTCGGGCAGCGCGCCCCATACCGGCAGTGGCCAGCAGGCATCCGCCGTACTGCGCCCGATAATATGTAAATGCATTTGCGGGACAACATTCCCCAGACCGGCGAAGTTGACTTTGGTGTAACCCAACTCCCCCTTGATAAACGCGGAAATGGCGGCACACTCGGACATCACCGCACGGCCCTGCGTCTGGGGCAGGTCCAGCACGTCGGCCAATTGCGAATCGGGAACAAGAATAAACCAGGGCACAGCCGCATTGCGATTCAACAAAACATCGCAGGCCGATAGCGCCCCCATATAGTGGCAATCTGCAATTAGCTGGGGATGAATATCCGCTAAACCCACCTACCATTCTCCCTGTAAATCCCTACCTCTTTGTACTATAACGAATGAAAGCGACAAATCAGTAAGCGGCTGGCCACAGGCGTCAGCCGCGCTACGGGGAAAATACCGGCTAAATGGTCAGGCCCCCGTCCACCACAATACACTCGCCATTGGTATAACTGCTGGCATCGGAGACCAGATACAGTACAGTGCCAGCCATTTCTTCCGGCTCCGCATGGCGCTTCATGGGTAGAGCCTCCATCGCCTGTTGATAAATGTCCTCATTGCTGAACAGGGCACCGGCGAACTTGGTCTTGGTAATTCCTGGCAGTAAAGCATTGCAGCGAATACCGTGTCGTGCGCACTCCTTGGCAAACACCTTGGTCATATTGACAACCGCCGCCTTGGTGATGGAGTAAATGCCCTGGTATGGGCCGGGCTGCAACGCATTGACCGAGGCGGTGTTGACGATGGCACCGCCGCCGTTATCCCGCATAATTTTCCCGGCCTCCACCGACATAAAAAAGTAACCGCGAATATTCACCTCGACGGTTTTATTGAAAGCGCCCAGGTCGGTATCCAGCACATCGCCGAAGTAGGGGTTGGTGGCGGCATTATTCACCGAGATATCCAGCCTCCCATGGACCTCGCGTATATGCGCAAACAAGCCCGCTATATCATCCATATTGCCAACATTGCAGGCAAATGCTTCGGCACTGCCGCCGGCATCGGTGATGGCGGCGGCCACTGCGCTACAGCCATCGATCCTGCGACTCGATACAATTACATGGGCGCCCTGCTCGGCCAGCAGTTTGGCTATCGCCTCGCCTATGCCACGACTGGCGCCACTGATCAGGGCTATCTTGCCGGTCAGGTCAAATAGATTTGTTGCCATTATTTCTCATCCTCGTTGTTAGTTATCTGAACACCACAGCAATCTGCCACTATACTGGTTCACTGGAATATAGTTACTGTTTTGGAGTTCAAATGAGAGAGCATGACTCGGTTCCGCTGTCAGATTTTCACGAATATCCCCTAGCGGAAATGATAGCCCGGTCCCAAACCTTCTACCGGGAAATAAAACGGCGACACACCATTCGCAGCTTCTCGGATCGCCCCGTATCACGGGAAATTATCGAGAACTGCATCCGCGCGGCGGGCACAGCGCCCAGTGGCGCTAACCATCAGCCCTGGCATTTCACTGCCATAAGTAGTGCGAAGGTAAAGAAGGCGGTACGGCAAAAAGCCGAGTTAGAGGAGCGCGCGTTCTACGACGAAGGAAAGGGGGGAGAAATCTGGCTGAATGCACTGCAACCCCTGGGAACCGACGCAGACAAACCCTACCTGGAAACGGCCCCCTGGCTGATTGCCATTTTTGCCCAGCGTCGGGGCGGGGTAAACATCGAACAGCAGCAGAAAAATTACTACGTGCCGGAATCTGTGGGCATTGCCACCGGCTTCCTGATTAACGCCCTGCATCACTGCGGCCTGGCAACGCTGACCCACACACCCAACCCGATGAAATTTCTCAACGAAATCTGCCGGCGCGACCCGGGGGAGCGGGCCTTTCTCCTACTGGTGACTGGCTATCCTGCGGCAGATGCCACGGTACCGGAGCATGCGCTGATCAAGAAGTCACTGGATGATATTGCCACGTTTATGGAGTAATTGAGGCATCTCACCACCTTGCATTTTTTGTATTACAATTGTTGACATTTGTATTACAACTGTATTACATTGCCGGCTCAAGACAAGCCTATCGCCGGAGTAAACCATGGCCGAGAAAAGTAAGCGCAGCCGCAAACCGAAAAAAGACCGGGTATTACAGGCCCGAATCCCCGAGCAACTCGATGAGCAATTGCGTGATCGGGCCGAGGACCTGGGTCTGTCGGTTTCCACCATCGTACGCAATGTGCTGCTGCACACCTTCAACCTGGTTGAGGGTGTTGTCTCTGACAGCGCGCAAATTGCCCGGGTAATACAGGGGCGGCCAGCTGCACCTGCGAACGGTTCCGATGATGGCCAAGCTGCCGTCATTGGCTGGCAGGAAACGACTCTGAACCGCAACGGCGTCTGCGAACAGTGCAATGTGATTCTCGCGAAGGGAGAAAATGCAGCGGTGGGCGTGCCGGTACAGACACGCCCACTCTTGCTGTGCACGCAATGCCTGGCCACCCTGTCGACCGGGGAGGGAGCATCTCAATGAAAACCTCAATCCAGACCTTACACGGTGGCAGCCAGCTCATTTTCGACTCTGTGGAGGGTATCACCAACACGGTAGAGCAAATGCATGAAACCATCGCCCGGCGCGCTCTGTCGTGGTCTTCTGCGCCCGGCGAACCCGATACAGCGCACGGACTTATCGCCTCTGCGGTATATTCCACCATCCGGGGTGTCAACAGTATGTTGTGCCAGGGGGCAGACAAGGCCTTCGCCCTGCTGCCCAAAATGGCAGGCGGTGACGCCGTGCAGTCAAGCGCTGAAATCCGGGCCATCGCCGCACTCAACGGCGCATTGGGTGATCATCTTGAGGCCACGGCTAATACACTTGCCCTGCCCATGGTCCTGACCACGCCCGCGCAGCAATTGCCGCTCACAAAAGAAGCACTGGCCAGCGCCATACCGCAGGCCAGCCCTCACCTGGTCATTTTGTTGCACGGGCTGAGCATGTCAGAGCTATGCTGGAGTGGCAAAGAAACGCCCTGCATGGGCAGCCGACTGCAGGATGAACTGGGTTACACAGCCCTGTATTTGCGCTACAACAGTGGGCGCCATATCTCCACCAATGGCCAGGAATTCGCAGACCTGCTGGAGCAATTGTGCGAGGTGTGGCCAGTGCCGGTGGAATCACTGTCGCTAATTGGCCACAGCATGGGCGGGCTTGTTATTCGCAGTGCCTGTTGGTATGCCGACAAAGCACGCAGTAAATGGCTGAAGCAGCTGGAACGTGTGGTGTGCCTGGGGACGCCCCACCACGGTTCGCCGGTTGCAAAAGCCGGCCACGCCCTCACCCTGGCCATGGAAAAAATCCCCTATGTTGAGCCACTGGCTTTTGGCAGGCAGCGCAGCGCTGGCATCAAAGATTTGAGACACGGCGACCTGCTCGACCAAGACTGGCAGGGGCACCATTCCGACCACGCCCGGCCAGATACTCGCCAGCCCGTACCACTGTTACCCGATGTGGACTACTTTTTCGCGGCAGCTACCCTGGGGCAGGATGAGCACGATCCAATTGGGCATGCCCTGGGGGACTTATTAGTACGCCTGGACAGCGCCCTGGGGTCGCATTCCGATGACCTGCGACATTTGAATATCAATCCAGAGAATTGCCGGGTATTTCACGAAAAGAGTCATCTGGACCTGCTCAGTGATGAACAGGTTCATCGGCAAATTGTTGAGTGGTTCAGTGCCGCCCCGGGCGCCTGAAGGTGATTACTTAATCGACCAGGCGGCAAGCTCATTGCCGCTGGGCTCGGTGAAGTGAAAACGCCTGCCACCCGGGAAGGTAAATATGGGCTTGGTAATCACCCCACCTGCCTGTTTCACGCGCCCCTCAGTCTGCTCCAGGGCATCGCTGTAAAGCACGACCAGAGCGCTGCCATTATCGGTGGAAGCCGCGAGATCAGATTTGAAAAAACCGCCGTCAAGCCCGGCGTCCGCGCTGGAGAAGGAGGCGTATTCGGGACCATAATCGACGAAAACCCAACCAAAAACCGTCTCAAAAAAGGTTTTTGTGGCGGGGATGTTTTTAGCCGGAAACTCCACATAGCTAATATTATTGTTGTTGCTCATAGCTTTCTCACCTTGAACTTACGGCCCTTGATTTTGCCATTGATCAACCGGCCCAGGGCCCTGTCCGCCACGCTGCGCTCTATAGCAACATAGGCCGCATAATCCATGACGTCAATTTTTCCCACTGCCTTGCCATCGATGCCGGCTTCACCGGTGAGCGCACCCAGGATATCGCCGGGGCGCACTTTTTGTTTTCTGCCGCCGGCGATGCACAGTGTGACAAAAGCGGGGGCGGGCAGCGAATCAACACTGTCTGGTAGTGTCTCAATGGCCTCAAACTCCAGCTCTCGCTTCAGGTAATTGCCTATGCTATCCAACTTGTAGCGTTCCGAGTCGGCAAACAGGGTAAGCGCCAGACCCTCTTTGCCGGCGCGCCCGGTGCGACCTATTCTATGCACGTAGACATCGGGGTTGCGCGGCAGTTCATAGTTGATGACTGCGGACAAGTCGTCTATGTCCAGCCCCCGGGCGGCCACGTCGGTGGCCACCAGCACACTGCAACTGCGCTGCTTGAACTGCACCAACACCTGATCGCGGTCGCGCTGCTCCAGGTCGCCGTGCAGGGCGGCGACGGCAATGCCCCGCTGCTGCAAATACCCGCAGACATCGCGCACATACTGTTTGGTATTGCAAAATACCACCGCTGAGCGCGGCTGGAAATGCTCCAGCAACTTTAGCAGTGCATCCAGTTTGCCGCTTTTCTGGCAGATATAAAATTGCTGGTCTATGTGCTGGTCACTGTGCAGGGTTTCCACCGAGACCTGTTTGGGGTTGTTCTGGAAACGCGCGCTCAGCGCCTTGATGTCATCGGGGTAAGTCGCGGAGAACAGCAGGGTCTGCCGGTCGGCCGGTGTCTCGGCGATGATGGTTTCAATATCGTCGACAAAACCCATTTCCAGCATTCTGTCCGCTTCATCCAGCACCAGGGTACTCACCCGGCTGAGGTCCAGGGTCTTCTTACGCAAATGATCTTTGAGGCGACCGGGGGTACCCACCACAATATGTGCGCCGTGTTCCAGCGAACCGATTTGTGGCCCAATGGACTGGCCACCGGTGAGCGTGACAACTTTAATATTCTGCTGATAGCGCGCCAGGCGGCGAATTTCCACCGCCACCTGGGTGGCCAGTTCCCGGGTGGGACACAGGATCAAGGCCTGGGTGCCGAAATCCCTGGGGTTCAGTTTGCACAGCAGAGCGAGGCCGAAGGCCGCGGTTTTACCACTGCCGGTTTTTGCCTGGGCAATCAAGTCCCTGCCCGCCAGCGCCAATGGCAAGGCGGCGGCCTGAATGTCCGTCATACTTTTATAACCCAGGCCCTCAAGGTTTTCCAATTGTGAGGGCGGCAAAGACAGCGTTGAAAAAGAGTATTCGCTCATGCAATTCGCTCCACCGAGCGCTCCTGTAGGGTCCATGCCCATAAAAAGTAAACGATAACGATTAGCACACAGCCTATCCATGCGCCGGTGTAACCAAACAGGGCCAGGTTAGCGCCCGCCAGCAGTGGGCCAGCCACTCTGCCCCAGGAGGATGCGGCCCCGGTTGTACCCATCATGCGACCGCGCAATTCGTTGGGCGTTCGGTAACTCACAATGGTATTGAGCAGGGGCATGCACAGGGTTGCGCCGGACAGCGCAATAAAGGTAGACGCCAGCATCAACGGCATGGTGTCAGCGAATACCGCGGTGAGCACACCCAGCAGACAGGTACTCACACCCAGCCGCAATAAGCGAGTTTCGCCCAGTTCTCGCACTGCCGGCCCCATCACCCCGCCCTGTAAGATTGCGATTAACGCGCCCTGGATACCGAACACGATACCCACCTCCCGGGCGCTCCAGTCCAGCAGGTCTCCCACCCACAGGGGAAAGAGATAGGTGATGGAGCTCACCGTGGCGTTGTGCAATATGTATTGAAATACTAACAATCGATTGCCAGTCGCCCGCAGCATGGCCAATATGGACGCCTGATTACCCGTTGCCTGGTGCAGGCGATTGGCCGCCTGTTTTTCCGCTGACAGCGACTCGGGTAAAAACAGGGCCGCGGCAATAATCGCCGATACCGACATTACGCCGGCCACAATACAGGGCAACAGAAAACTGTTGCCGCCACCGGCCAGCAGCCCCCCCAGCAGCGGACCCAACACCAGGCCCAGGCCGAAGGCGGCGCCTATCATGCCCATGCCCTTGGCGCGATTTTGCGGCGTGGTGATGTCGGCCATCATGGCAGAGGCTACACCAAAGTTGCCCGCCATGGCTCCGGCAAAGCCCCTGGCCACAAAAATCATCCACAGTTGCGAGGCCAGCCCCAGCATCACATAAGACAAGGCGGCACCCGCCAGGCAGATCATAATGACCGGCTTGCGGCCCATGCGGTCGGACAAACGCCCCCAAAAAGGTGCAAATAGCCCCGAGAAAATAGCGTAGACCACAATGATATAAGCGATATCCATTTTGTCCGCCCCCAACTGGGGCGACAAAAACGGCAGTATGGGTATAACAATCCCAAACCCTATCAGGTCCAGCAATACCACCCCAAACAGCAGCGGCACACTAGCCTCCCTGGCAACTGCGTTGCATCAGGACTTCTTCTTGCCAGTCTTTGCTTTTTTTGTTGCCTTGCGCTGGGGCGCCGATTTTTCGCGCCGGACCAACCGGGTAATTTCCAGGCGCTGGCCACTCACCCACACTCCGCGCAGGTGCTTGAACAATTCCTTGGGCATGCCCTCGGGCAGGTCTACCGTGCTGTAGTCCTCAAAAATCTCGATACGGCCAATGTGCTCGGAATCCAGCTCCGCTTCGTTAGCGATGGCACCGACGATATTGCCCGGCTTTACATCGTGCTTGCGGCCGACCTCTATACGAAACCGCTCCATATCTTTTCCCGGCACCGGGGCCTGGTTACTACTGTCGGGAAAAAGCTTTGCCGCGGGTTTCTTCTCCCTGGGCTTTTTCGGTCTGGCGTCTCTGTCTTTGTCCTTTGCCTTGCGCTGGTCTTCGCGCTTGCTTGCCCCGGCGGGTTTCCCAGCGGCGGCGGGCTTGCCCACCAGTGGTTGTTTTCCCTGGGCCAGACAGGCCAGCGCCGCGGCGATATCAATCACTGGCACGCCGAACTCATGCTGATACTCGTCGACCAGTTTCCTGAACATACTGAGCTCACGCGTATCCAGTGTCTCGGTGATACGCGCCTTGAACTTGCCGATGCGCTTATCGGTCACTTCTTCTGCCGTAGGCAACACCATTCTCTCTATCTGCTGGCTGGTGGCTTTCTCTATGGCCCGCAGCAGACGTCGCTCGCGATTGGCGACAAATAAAATCGCTTCACCCTCTCTACCCGCCCTGCCCGTGCGACCAATGCGGTGAATATAGGCCTCCACATCGTAGGGAATGTCGTAGTTGATGATGTGGCTGATACGGGTAACATCCAGGCCCCGGGCGGCCACATCGGTGGCAACCAATATGTCCAGCTTGCCGGACTTGAGGTTTTCGATGGTAGCCTCACGCTGCTTCTGCGGGATATCGCCATTGATGGGGGCGCAGTTATAACCCCGCGCCAACAGTTTATCGGCCAGTTCGGTGGTGGCAATACGGGTGCGCACAAACACAATGACCGCATCAAAGTCCTCCACTTCTAGAATTCGAGTGAGGGCGTCCATCTTGCTGCTGCCCGCCATCATCCACACTCGCTGGCGGATAGATTCATTGGTCACCGTTTTAACTTTAATGGTGACTTCCTGGGCGTCGCTTAAGTATTTGACCGCAATGCGGCGGATGGCGGTGGGCATGGTGGCGGAAAACAAAACCACCTGGCGGCTGTCCGGGGTTTTTTCCAGGATCCACTCCACGTCATCGATAAAGCCCATGCGCAGCATCTCATCGGCCTCATCGAGAATAAGGGTTTTGAGGTCGGCCAACTTTAGAGAACCCCTGCGCATATGGTCCATAACCCGACCGGGTGTGCCCACGACTATATGCACACCGCGCTCCAACTGGCGCAGTTGGCCACGCATATCCGAACCGCCATAGACCGGCAGTACCTTAAAGCCCGGTAGGTGCTTGGCGTATTTCTGAAAGGCCTCTGCAACCTGTATTGCCAGCTCCCGGGTGGGGGTCAACACCAGCACCTGGGGGCTTTTCTTGTTCTTCAGATCCAATCGTGCCAGCGCCGGCAGGGCAAAGGCCGCCGTTTTTCCGGTACCGGTTTGAGCCTGCCCCAAAAGATCTACACCGGCCAGTAAATGGGGGATAGTCTCGGCCTGAATGGCGGAGGGGGTTTCGTAACCCACATCGTCCAATGCCTGTTGCAATGGAGCCGGTAAATTCAGTTGCGCAAAGCTGCTCACTGTATTTTCTGAAGACATGACAGTACCTTGAAAGAGAAATGTGACGGCGTGACTTGCGGCCGCCAGATTACCGCGGCCGGCGATTATACAGGGCTAGCGCCCGGGTACAATGGGCGCGGTATTAAGTCACTAGCCACAGTTTAGCAGCGGCTGGCCAACTTCGCTTGGGGATTTGCTTCCGGGGGGCCAGGCGCAGCCGTCGCCTAGAACTCCAGGCGAATACCCAGCTCCACGGACAGGCCAGCCTCGGGTGCCACGTCGGTCCTGGGCAGCGGCATCCAGCACACTTGTCCAGATTTCCCAGTGCTGGTCGGCCCAGGTAGAGGTGGCCACGTATTACAGCTTCGTTTCATGGGGTTCCGGGTACGCGTTACTGAAATCAGGGGCTTTAGGGAACGCGCCGCACCATAACAGAAACCGGATTACCGGAAAAGGGATTGGTATAATCCATGGTGGTGAACATCAGTTTATCCTCCACCCGAATGCTGGCGCGCAGGGCGTAGGTCATACGCTCATCAATTTGGCTGGTATCGTACTCAATGGAAAAGGCGTGGGGCGGCCCCCCCGCTGAATTTAGCGTGACAACGGCCATAATCGTCGCCAGGACATCGGCCCGCGATACATCCTCCAACTGTATCTCAATCACCGCATTGGGCGGCAATGCGATGCGTTCCCGATAAAATACGGTTCCCTCAATTTTGGCCATGGTTGGCTCTCCAGGTTCACCATCTGCACCGCAGGCCACCAGCAGCGCAGCAACAAAACAAATAAAGAGTCGTCTAATCAGCATAAATTGAACCCCTATGTTTGGCTCTTAAGCATTTCATTCATTTTGGTAAGCATCAAGTTCAGAGCCTTGAGTGGGCGAATCATCACCTT
>Ga0114949_10000891_pt1 | contig 17402 bp, 16 predicted proteins | sample N074metaG_FD_83505 | JGI IMG/M metagenome (GOLD analysis project Ga0114949, IMG submission 83505) | Deep subsurface microbial communities from Kermadec Trench to uncover new lineages of life (NeLLi) - N074 metaG | ecosystem: Environmental > Aquatic > Marine > Ocean trench > Sediment | place... | reverse complement strand
TATCTTTTTCATATCTCTCCATTCGCGTACCTGGCAATGAAGCCGCGAGGATAATGAAATGAACCTTCGCACACCACAACGAGTTCGCTTCGAATCCTTACATCGCCAAGGGTCGTGAGGCTTGCTACGCTCGCTTATCAATCATCGAGACAGAAGGCACACATGACGCACCTCTTTCGCGTAATCGTTCCCGTCAGCGATATCGAAGCGGCAGCCGTTTTCTATGGGGCAATTCTCAATCAGTCGGGAACTAGAATTTCTCCCGGAAGGCACTACTTCGAATGCGGAGGGACGATATTGGCCTGCTTTGATTCCAAGGCGGACGGCGAGCAGGCTACGTCTACACCCAACCCGCAACACATTTACCTGAGCGAAAACGATCTGGAAGCAGTCTATGAGCGATGCCAGGCAGTAAGAGCGGAATTCGATGATAAACAGCTTCAGGAAGGGGGACCGAGCCTGGGAGAGATCGCCACACGGCCCTGGGGAGAACGTTCGTTCTACTTGCATGATCCTTTCGGTAACCCGGTGTGCTTCGTCGACGACAAGACCGTGTTTACTGGATGAACGTGTTTATTCAGTCGCCTATTGGACTTGGTCGGTAAAGCGCTGTGCCGCCGGTCATGAAGTCACCTATTGGCAGAGCATCTTGCGAGTTGTTACCGTTTACAAGGATATTCCCAGGTGAGCCAACCCATTGAGCATTTCATCCGCGAACTCAACAACACCTGGCAACAAGGTAAACTCGACGAGCTCACCCGTTTCTACCACGTGGATGTCGTATTGCTTCCTCCCGATTCGGGCGAGCCCATACTTGGGCGAGCTGCAGTCATCGGTTCCTACGACGATTTCGCAACCGCGGCCACGCTCCACGAGTTTGTCATCAGCTCAATCGAGGTTTTCGAATTCGCAACCACCGCCGTCGTACATATGCGTTTTGTCGTGGAGTTCAGTCTTCAGGAACAACGACTCAGGGAAGGGGGGCTGGAAATTTACGTGTTGAACATTGTCGATGGAGAACCATCAATCGTCTGGCGCAGCCAGCACATCCTGGAAAGTCGAGAAATCACCTAGAAATTTGCTGCAGGGCACTAGCTCGAAGGCAGCCAACGAACGACGGTGTCTGCCAGCCAATTCACCAGAGCTTCGATCTGGCCACCAACGAGTCTGAACGCAACAACGCCAATCCCAATGCCGACCAGGTCGACCATAATGTCCTTCCATTCCGCTGATCGTTCGGGTTCAAAGCTCTGAACGAGTTCGATCGCGACCCCATAGGCAATCATCCAGGCGACTGCCATTACCCAGCGTTTGGCATGATGCGCGAGCCCCAAAGCAAAGGTGAGGTAACTGAAAGCGAACCCATGCAACAACACATCACTGACCCTGAACACAGCCTCCGGTGGACTGGGCGCAAACGCGAGATAAGTGCAAACCACCCACGGTACCCAGAAGCCGGAAAGCATCAATATGCGTGCCACTCTGGATTCCTGCCTGGGATCCTGTCCGGGAGCCAAAAGGGTCTCAACCACGATTCGAGTACTGATGGACGTGATCCACCAAACGCTGCACATTCGCAACCGGTGTCTCCGGGATGATTCCATGACCCAGATTGAATATGTGTCCAGGTCTTCCCGCGACTTCGTCAAGCAATCGCTGCGCGTGGTTGGACACCGTTTCCGGATCGGCACACAGCACGATCGGATCGAGATTTCCCTGCACCACATCGATGCCCAGCCGATCCCACGTTTCGACCAGCGGTGTGCGCCAATCCAACGCGAGTACATCGACCAACGGCGCCATATCGGACAACAAGTGAGCGTTGCCGGTGCCGAAGTAAATCAGCGGAACTCGACCTTCGAGGTTTCGAATCAGCCTGGCCGTGTAGGGGAGTACGTACTGGCGAAAATCCGCCACAGACAAGCAACCAACCCAGGTATCGAATATCTGCACCGCATCCACGCCGCTGGCAATCTGGAGTTCCAGATAGCTCGTCACCTGACTGACCAGTTTGTCCATCAACAGATCCCACACCTCCGGCGCCTGGTACATCAGTTTCTTGACATGCACGTAGTTCCGCGAGCCGCGACCTTCTACCGCATAAGAAGCCAGGGTAAACGGGGCACCAGCAAATCCAATCAACGCTATGTTCCGAGGTAGATCGCTAAGAATGTTGCGGATCGTCTCTGCGACGTAGGGGGTCGCTTCTACTGCCGGCTGGGTAATGAGCCTATGGACGTCCTTGATGTTACGTACGGGGTTGGCGAACACCGGACCCACACCTTCCAGGTAGTCGAGCTCGAGACCCATGGGTTCCATGATCGGCAGGAGATCGGCGAAGAGAATGGCCGCATCTACCCCGAGAATACGTTGCGCATCCAGGGTAGCTTTAGCCGCTTTCTCCGGGTTCTTGAAAAACGCGAGGCTCGGCATATCGTCTTTCAATTCGAGGTATTCTGGCATGTACCGCCCAGCCTGACGGTTCAGCCAGATGGGAGTGTAGTCGGTCGGTTCTCCGCGACAGGCTTTTAGAAATATTTTTTCTTCTTTTTCCACGTGGTCCACGTAACGTGCCCTTCTTAATTGACGAAAAACCGGCATCCCTATCCATTTCTTACGGGCGTCGCTTCGACAGTCATTGCCGCAGTGGCTGGTACTCTAACAGAGGGATGCCGCGAAGCAGACGCTTGTTGAGAAGCAGACGATTATCGCGGATCGAGAAGACGAAAAGTCTGTACTTGGCCAAAACCTTTGAGCTTATTCAGCAACGGTCCCTCGAGCTTCACCGATGCTGGCAAACCCGGTGCAAGGATAGCCGCTGTGGCGGAACAAACTAAAATACCACCGCTCGTGGCCCTGGCCTGCAAACGGCTCGCCAGGTTTACCGGGGAACCGATCACCGTATAGTCCAGTCGACCCTCGCCACCCCAGTCACCCAGTGTACAGAAACCGCTCGCGATCCCGGTTCGAGTCGCCAGGCTTACCAGGTAACCTTGGGTGGTCCAGCGCTGAGCGAGGAGACACAGGCCCTTTTGTACGGCCAAACACAGCGCAATACTCGCTTGAGCGACAACGCCCTTTTCTTCAGCAGTATCGGCCCGGAAAAATACCAATACCCCATCTCCCAACAGCTTGCCCAGGGTACCGTCGTGGGCTTCGATGAGTGTTCCCAACATGGCGAGGTAGTCGTTGAGCACTGTATTCAATGCCTCGGTGGCGAGATGTTCGGTGAGTTCGGTAAAACCCACTACGTCGATGAACACCACCGTAAGCCAGCAGCGTTCGAGCGCACAGCGTTCGTCAGGCTGTTTTTCCAGACGCCGGTGCAGCTCTGCGGGGACGTAACGCGCCAGGCGCGCGCTCACCTGAGCGGCATGAACAGAGCGATTTCGGTGACGAGATTTCGACTCGTACAGCCGCATGGCCTGACGAAAGCCGAGCTCACTGAGCAGCACGGTGTAAATCAGAATCATCAACACACTCAACACGTCCGCCATCGGAGTCGACTGGGAGAAAAAGGCACTCATCAGTGTGTGGCCCGTCAACCAGAAGCCCGCACCAACACCAATGATCAGCACCGGAACGCTCGGCCAGAGATAACGCCTGCCTCCCTGTGCGGTAGTCCCGGCCAGAAGCGCTACCCCAAGGGCTGCAAGCGGGAGCAGGGGCAGATTCACGATACCGGCAACCAGGCCGGCAACCCCACACTCCACGAGGTTGATAGAACGGTTGGCTCGCTGTGCCGACCGCTCCAGCCAATGGGCCACCAATGGCCAGACAACGCAGCAACCTACTCCCAATAGAAGCTGCCAGGACGATCTGACGGTCGGCAGCAGACACCCGACGATGACCGCCAGGGTGAAATAACCAACGTAACGAAACGAGTAGGCTTTTGGCTGCTGGCGGCGAGCGGTCACCCAACCAACTATGCCGCCTTGTGGAGTCGATCAGATAGGGCCAAACGCAGGGACGGGCGTGGGTCCAGGCTTACTTTTGCACCGATTTCGAGCCGTTCAAACGTCCCTCCCCAGAGTGGGGTCGAGATCCTCTTCGTAGTCCACGCTGGCGAACCCGAATCCAAAAATCTTGAGAAAATCTCGACGAAAGCCTTCCAGGTCCGCTAATTCCTCGAGATTTTCCGTGTCGACCAACGGCCAACGCCTGCGCACCTCACCCTGAATCTCGTCGGTGAGCTCGATGTCGTCCATGCGGATTCGGCCCTGATCGTCCAGCCGCTGGGTTACCCCACTTGCGAGTTGAGTCGCAAACAATCGTTGAATGTGCTGGACGACCTCCTCATGCAGGCCTTTGTCTTTCATGACCCGAAACAACAACGAAGCATAAAGAGGCACCACGGGAATCGCCGAGCTTGCCTGGGTGACAACCGCTTTGAGTACCGCAACCCGAGCCTCGCCGTTGAGATCCGCGAGGGACGCGCTGATTACCCCGGCCGCACGATCCAAATCTTCCTTGGCTTTTCCAAGTGTGGCATGCCAGTAAATGGGCCAGGTGAGGTCGCTGCCGATATAGGTAAATGCCAGCGTACGAAAGCCATCGGCCAAAACATCGGCATCTTTCAGTGCCTCGATCCAGAACTCCCAATCCTCGCCACCCATCACCGCGACGGTATTCGCCGTCTCCTCCTCATCTGCCGGTTCGAGATCCACCTGGTGGACCTCGCCTTTTTCAACGTGTAAGGATTTCATCTGCACCGCTTCGCCCAACGGTTTGATGGCCGAACGGTGAAGCTTCCCGGTCTTCGGGTGTTGACGCACAGGCGAGGCCAGGCTGTAGATCACCAGATCGATCTTCCCCATGCCGGCGCGAGTGGTTTCGACCACACGGTCTTTCATCTCATCGGAAAATGCATCGCCATCGAGGGTCACGGCATACAAACCTGCGCCGCGCGCTGCTTGTTCGTAGGCGATGTTGTTATACCAACCGGCCGTTCCGGTCTTGTTCTCCCGCGGCACCTTCTCGAAAGAGACTCCGAGGGTCGCAGCACCACAACCAAATCCGGCGACGATGCGCGATGAGAGCCCATAACCGCCGGATGAACCGATCACCAATACCTTCTTGATGTCGCTCGCTATGGGTCCTTTAGATCGAACGTAGGCGATCTGTTCGTTCACATGCGCCGCACAGCCCACGGGATGCGCAGTAGTACATATGAAACCCCGTATTCTGGGCTTGATGATCATGCCGATGATTGCCCGTTTATCGCGTAGGAGGACTCGCAATCATACCTTGGGCCACTATCCAGCGCATGGCCTGGTTGATGTCGATCACCCAGGGGCCATCTCGGCGGATACGCACTATCAGCGTCTCGTTGCGCCCAAGGTTGTGATCACGATCCCCATCCAGTGCCAAAACGCCTGGACCGCAAAATTCCACGGGATCATCGAAGGGAATTTCCGTGGTGCTTTTCACCGCAACCCGCTGGAACAATCCCGGTGAAATGGGCACAAGAAACTTGTGATCGCCCCCGAGCTCGACCAGCAGCCCCACATCGGCGTTCTCGTCAATCACTTTAACAAGCCCTCCGATGGGCGACATACCGATGGCGCCTGGTTCAGCCCGGGTAAGCAACAGTCGATCAATTCGATCAGCATCAAAAGGCAACAGGTTGCCAACGTGATCGCGACGCAACAACGCGGCATCGATCAGGCCGATATCGTCGACGGGCCGAGATCCCGCACCACCGGTGACATGAAGCACTTTTACCCGCTGTTTCACAGCCGCATCCGTCAATCGACCGCTTGCCTGATAACCCGCCACCATCCCGACGATTGTCGGCTCGGCAAGTCGCGAAAACACGTTGTTGGTCCCGGTCGACAAGGGAAGCAGGTGCGTTTCCTTATCCCCCGCCTGGAGCAGTGCGCGTACCAGAGCGCGATGAGTACCATCACCGCCCAGCGATACGATGGTCTCGCAGCCGCAGGCGAGGAATGCAAGTACGGCGGCTTCGGTATCCCTTGCGTCATGGTGTATGGGGTGCTCGAGTACATGCACGCGAGCGTTCATCTCCATGTGCTCAACTGCCATGGATGCGATGCGAAAGGGCTCTCGAGTAACAAATATGTCCGTTGCTCCTGCCGCATCGGCACCGACCGCAACGCGCGTTACCATGTCTCGCTTTGCTTCATGGGTCATGTTGCTTGCATGCGCTGCCAGACGGCGCACATCACGGCCGGACATCGGGTTTACGCAGATCCCAACGGCGCCCTTCACCAGCAAAGGCCCGCCCACGACGAACTCAACTCACTGAGCCTGAATTATTCATGAACGAGCTTAGCGAGGTTGTCGAGGGCAATTCTCAATCGAATGGCTTTGCAGTTTGCCTGGCAAACTTCCAAAGCAGCCGCAAGGAGCACGTCGCGGCCGGAAGGTTGGTGTTCTGCCGCTCTCGGCAACCGGAGTAGCCCGTTCATGAATAATCCTTACCTGGCCTGCGCGGTAGAAAAGATTCCTAGTCTGGATTATTCATGAAGAAGTGTAGCGAGGTTGTCGAGGGCAATTCGCAAGCGAATTGCTAAGCAGTTTGCGATGCAAACTGCCAGAGTAGTACAAACGCAGGGTGCGCGGACTGGAGGGCGCGGGTCCCGTCCCATAGGGACGGGCGCGTGCATTGACAGCACGTCGAGCACCCGGAAGGAGCACGCCCTGCGTTTGTGCTGCTATCGGCGACCGCAGTAGCTTGTTCATGAATAATCCAGGCTAGCTCACTTCAGTAGATACCGATTCAGGAACATCACGGTGGCGGCCGCGTTGTAATCGGTGTTCACCTTCTTGCTGAACCCATGTCCCTCATCCATCGCAAGCACATACCAGACCGGCACGTTGGCCTCCTGAAGCGCCTCCAGGATCTGGACGCTCTCACTCGCAGGCACCCGGGGATCATTGAAACCCTGGGAGATCATCAGCGGCTTGGTAATCCGGTCCACGTGGTTTAGCGGTGAGATATTTTCCAGATGAGCCTTCATTTGCGGAATGCGCTCGTCACCATATTCGGCCCGCCGCAAATCGCGACGGTATTGTTGAGTGTTCTTGAGAAAAGTCACGAAGTTGCTGATGCCCACCCGCTCGATCCCGGCAGCAAGCCGGTCCGAATAATGCGTCATCGACGCCAACACCATATAGCCGCCATACGATCCACCAATCACCGCCACACGATCGGCATCGAGAGTGGAATCCGTGGCTATCCAATCGAGCAGGCTGCCAATGTCCTTGACCGAATCTTCTCTCAGGTAACCGTTGTCGAGTTGCAGATACGATTTGCCGTAACCGTTGGATCCACGGACGTTTGGCGCGATGACGGCAATCCCGAGTTCGTTGACAAAATACTGCACGGAGGCTGAGAAGTAAGGCCTGGTTTGTCCCTCCGGCCCACCATGAATATTTATCAGAACCGGGTGCGGACCATCCCCTTGCGGACGATATATGAATGCCGGAATTTCCCTCGGCCGACCGTCGACGGTATCGAACGTCGGATAGCTCACCAACTCAGGTTCGGTGAGCCCTTGCGGGTCGAGTCCGCCTACTTCACTTCTCGTCCACCGGGTGGTGGTCCGTTCGACAATATCGAGACTGTATATGTCCGCAGGCGCTGTGGATCGGTTGATGCCAAGGCCAAGGTGCCGGCCATCTGGCGAAAACTGCAGACCGAATATCGCTCCTCTCGGAAGTTCCGACAAGGCTAAAGGCGTGTGATCCGGCAGGTGCCAGACATGCAGTCGCGAGTATCCACCCTCGTTGATGGTGAACGCCAGATGCTCACCATTACCCGACAGGGTTATCCCCTCGACATTCCAGGGTATTTCAGCGGTGAGCACCTCGATCTTACGGGTGTTCAGATCCAGGTAATGCAGTCGCATGAACTCAGCGCCAAGATCCGACGTGAAGTAGACGCCGCTGGCGTCAACGTTGTAGCGCGCCGGGCCAATCGAGGCTTTGATCGACTCATCCAGCAGGGGTGTCAACGTTGCGGTTGTGAGGTCCAACTCATAGAGATAGGACTCGTTGATCGACAGGTATCGGTCTACCAGCAGCCGGTCATCCCCAGGCGCCCAATCGATCGCCCCCCACGCTCCGGAGTCGGTCTCGAGCGCGATGCTCAAATTGCCTTCGAGATCCTGGATGTGAATATCCCAATGCCGGCCATCTCGCTCCGTGGTCGTATAAGCAAAACGGTCGGCCCCGTTCGCCCAGACCACTCCCGTGTAACGGGATTTGCCGTCGGTCAGCAAGCGCGATTGTCCCGTTTGCCAGTCGAACCAGAACAATTGATAAAACTCCGAGCCACCGATGTCCCGGGCGTACACGAAACCGTTCACGTCTGCCGATGGCGGCACATAGGCTCTTGTCACCGGCTCATCGAAGAAGGTTACCTGCTCGCGTGCTCCCAACGGGCTGCGCACTCGATGCAGTTGCCTGGTCTGGGCAAAACGGGTACTGATGAGCAGCCCTTCCGGCAGCCAGCCGAGCAGACGAGCCGAGCGGGTATTGCGGTACTGCTGCATGCGCTCAACAAGCGCGTCAGGAATCTCCGGCACCCCCTGAACGACCAGGTTGCCGATGGTGGTTGGATCTGGCAGAACGGGTTTCAGCGTCGTGCAAGCCCCAATCCCCAGCGTCAACACCCAGACTAACCCGTAGCTCACGGGTTTGAGCTTGTTCTGTTCGTTCGTTCCCGTGCGCCGCCTTTTCGCAAACATATAACCAACCTGAGCTAGTATTCCAACCTCATTATTGACAGGTTCAGTGGCGCTTGTGAACACGGACCTCTGCCAACACGTAAAAGTCGGGGCCTATCCGTTTCGGCTCCAACTGTGCCTGGATGAACACCTGGGGTTGACCGATGGGTTAGTAACCTGCCAAGACTGCAATAAGGCCTATCTTCTCGAAATGCTCGACTGGCGAGGTGACGAGCGGCTGTTTCGGGTATCGCTGCCGGATGCAGAAGGGGCAACCCAACTGGTGCGGGATCTGACTCGAGGAAGCTGTGACATCTCACGCGCTTTCGCCGAGATACACCACATGCAGACCAGCATCCCCGCTTCGAGGTATTTGATCATCATCGATCAGAATTTCTCCCTGTCGGGACCCACCATCGTCGGCATCGCACCAAAACCCGCTGACCGACCCCTGCCCACCGCAAGTTGGCGTGAACTCGACTGCAACGGCCAGTGGCTCGACTACGCCCGCTCGTACGTGGAGATGCTGAACGGGTAGTCGTGGGTTTCGTCTGCCGGGAAATCTTGGCGCCTCAGCTCCTGCCAAGCCGTCCAATCCAGCTCCGGAAAAACGGTATCGCCCTCGACATCCGCCTCGATGCGGGTGACATACAAGCGCGTTGCGAGATCAACGCCGCTTCTGTAGACCTCAACGCCTCCCGCGACCAATGTTTCATCGCAGCCATCGATCAGACATTGATTTTCTGCAAGCCCAACGGCTTCGATGAAATCGTGCGCGATGAGTATCCCTTCTCTGGAGTAGTCAACGTTGCGAGTGATCACGATGTTGGTTCGTCCCGAAAGAGGCGCTTTCATCGATTCGAAGGTCTTGCGCCCCATGATCACCGGTTTGCCCATCGTCGTCGCCACAAAAAACTCCATGTCTTTCGGCAGCCGCCAGGGCAGGCGATTCCCTCGGCCAATGACACCGTTTCGCGCCATTGCCCAGATGAGTGAGATCTCCATCAGACCGCGATGGGTGCTTTGATCGTCTTATGGCAGCGATAGTCGGACAGGGTAAAGTCTTCGATGCGGAAACCAAAAATGTCTTTGATCTCAGGGTTCAGGTTCATGGTAGGCAGCGGTAGCGGCACCCGACTGAGTTGCTCGTCTGTCTGCTCCAGGTGGTTCGAATACAGATGAGCATCACCGAACGTGTGCACAAAATCACCGGGCTCGAGATCACAGACCTGGGCGATCATGAGCGTGAGCAGCGCATACGACGCAATGTTGAAAGGCACGCCCAGAAAGATATCGGCACTGCGCTGATAGAGCTGGCAGGATAACCGACCATCTGCAACGTAAAACTGAAACATCATATGACACGGCGGCAGTGCCATGCTGTCGACCTCGGCAACGTTCCATGCGCTGACGATCAAGCGCCGGGAATCGGGATCGTTGCGGATGCTTGAAACTACCCGACTGATCTGATCGATGGTCGTGCCATCCCCGCCAGGCCAGGAGCGCCACTGGGAACCGTACACCGGTCCGAGCTCGCCGCGTTCATCGGCCCACTCATCCCATATGTGCACGTTGTGATCCTGCAGGTACTTGATGTTCGTACTCCCTTGCAGAAACCAGAGAAGCTCGTGGATGATGAGGTTGAGGGAAACTTTCTTGGTCGTGACGAGCGGAAATCCAGCAGCCAGGTCAAAACGCATCTGATGACCAAAGAGGCTGTACGTGCCCGTGCCCGTACGGTCGTTTTTATGCACACCATCTTTGCGCACGAGACGCATGAGATCCAGGTACTGTTTCATCCGAGTTTGTTACCGATATTCGAAGTTGGTCAGATTGCAGCCCGGGGTTCGAAATCCGTTTAAGGTTTTGTTATCCCGTTCGCTGAAACAACTTCAAGCCGCTGCCTGCGTATGGTCACCACAACGATGAGAATACCAACGATCACCATAGGCAGCGAGAGTAATTGCCCCATGGTGAGCCAATCGAATGCAATAAACCCGAGATGGCTGTCCGGCTCCCGGAAATATTCGGTGCAAAAACGCAAACTTCCATACGCGATCAGGAAACTCCCAGACACCACACCGGCGGTCCGCGGCTTCGAGGCGATGAACCAGACGATGGCAAACAGCACCAGTCCTTCCGAGCAGGCCTGGTAAAGAGGCGACGGGTGCCGGGCAAATGCCTCCCACTGTCCGAGACACGTCTGACTGACGCCTCGCAGCGCATCACAGGGATAAATCAACCCGAACGCCGAGTCGGTCGCGCGGCCTGGCAATTCGGTATTAATGAAGTTACCCAGCCGGCCGAACCCTAAACCGATCGGCACCAACGGCGCCACAAAATCGCTTACCTGAAACACGTGGCGCTTGGTGCGTATGCCGAACCAGAACATCGCAAGGACCGTACCGAGCAGCCCACCGTGGAAAGACATACCCCCTTCCCAGATCTTGAAGAGGTTCAACGGATTTTGCAGCAGCGCATCGACCTGGTAAAACAACATGTATCCGACGCGTCCGCCTAATACCGCGCCTACCGCCACATAAAAAACAATGTCCGATACGTCATCGCGAGTCCAGCCGCTGCCGTCCCGGTCAGCTTGCCGGTTTCCCAACCACCAGCTGACAGCAAACGCGGCGATGTATGCCAAACCGTACCAACGCACAGCCAGTGGTCCAATCGCCACGATGATTGGATCGATTACGGGGTAATGCACACAAAATCCTCTGTTACACTCGAGTGCCTTCTAGCCTTCTCGATTCCGCCGGGGAATTCAAGCGAGCCATGTGTCTGATCCTATTCGCCTACCGGACTCACCCGGATTACCCGCTGGTGATAGCGGCAAACCGAGACGAATTGTACGCACGCCCCGCACTGAGTGCACACAACTGGGAGGATAAACCCGACGTTTTCGCCGGGCGCGACCTCACCGCAGGTGGAACCTGGCTCGGCGTGAGCACGTCTGGACGATTTGCCGCGGTGACCAACTTTGCCGAGGAATCCGGGTCAGATGCGCCCGTCTCACGCGGTGTTCTTACCGAAACGTTCCTGACATCAGACACCCCCGCGCACGACTTCGCGCATCATATTGAAGGTCTCAAGTATCGCGGTTTCAATTTGCTGTTATGGGACGGGTTTAATCTGGTATGCACGTCGAATCGCGGCACCACAGAAGATCTCCAGCCTGGCATCTACGGCCTGGCAAACGCCGAGCTCGGTTCGGCCTGGCCCAAAGTAGCCCGCGGTACCCGCCAGCTCGAGGCACTACTCGAGACCAACACGGACACCGAACTGCTACAGGAGGCGCTCCTCGAGTTACTCGCCGACTCAAGCGTGCCAAGCGATAGGGAACTGCCGATACGTGGTCGTCCAATCGAATTGGAGCGACAAGTGGCTCCGTGTTTCATCAAAGGCGTCGACTATGGGACCCGGGCCAGCACGAGTGTGATCTTCGAACCCGGGCACATACAGTTCGCAGAGCAACTCTATGATGTCGGTGGGAAACCTGGCAAACGGAGTAACTTTCAACTCAACGTATCCAAACCCACACGATGAGGAGGTAAACACCCATGGAGATCAGCCTGATTGGGCGCACCGCACTTATCACCGGGGCAAGCCTGGGCCTTGGCTACGCAACCGCAAAAGCATTTTATCTCGCTGGTGCGAAAGTCGCGATCCTCGCACGCCGGGACAAACCTCTCGAAGAAGCTGTCGAGAACATCGGCGCACTTCCCAGCGAAGGAGCCGAGATCACCTCCTATGTCTGCGACGTCTCCGATCCCGACCAGATCAACCAGACCCATGATCGAGTGGTCGCGGATCTGGGAGCCGTGGACATTCTTGTCAACAATGCCGGGCAATCCTCCGCCATGCCTTTTCTAAAGATCAGCGACGAAACCTGGCAGGCCGATCTCGACTTGAAACTTTTTGCCGCCATCCGACTCACCCGCCTTGTCTGGCCACAGATGCTGGCGAAAGGTTGGGGTCGGGTGATCAACGTGCTCAACACCGCCGCCAAGGCACCGCCACCCAACTCGGCGCCTACCTCGGTCACTCGAGCAGCCGGAATGGCGCTGACAAAGGTACTTGCCGGTGAAGGCGCACCCCACAATATTCTCGTCAATGCGATGCTGATCGGGTCCATCAAAAGCGATCAGATTCGGCGCCTGCACGAAGCACGCGGCAACGAACGATCGTTGCAGGAATTCGTGGCCGCTGCGGGTGAACGACTGCCCATGGGCCGGATGGGAGAAGCCGAGGAGTGCGGCAACCTTGCGCTGTTTCTTGCCTCGGACGCGGCTTCTTATATCACCGGTTGTGCAATCAATATGGATGGCGGCCTGAGTAAGGTCGTCTAGCAGTCTGCACGGACATCGCACGAGTACGCGGCTATCGGCTCAGTTGCAGATAGCGCATTCCCACCATCAACGCGATCGCAAACGACAAAAACAACCCGCTTCGGATGGTCAGCCGTGATGACTGGGCACAACCCGCCCCAGACCAGCATCGATGAGTTGTCCGTGCATGTACGACTGGATCTCCTGGGCGGTATCCATCTTGAGCACGCGGGCGAGCATGCGTCGGGCATCGGATCGCTTTATGTTACGGATCACCCACTTCACTTTAGGCAGGTTGGTGGCGTTCATCGATAAAACGTCGTAACCCATAGCCATCAGCAGTATGGCCCCGACGGGCGTACCGGCAAGCTCACCGCATATGCCGACCGGTTTTCGCTCTGCGTGTGCGGCTCGGGCAACCTGGCGTAACGCGGTCAACACCGCAGGATGGGTTTCCTGATAAAGACTCGCAACCCGTGGATTATTTCGATCTACGGCCAACATGTATTGGGTGAGATCGTTGGATCCGACCGCAAGGAAATCAACCGACTTTGCAAGCTGGCGGGCCTGGTAGACGGCAGCCGGTACTTCGATCATCACGCCCACCATGGGTTGTTTCACGTCTACACCCTCCTCGACAACCTCTTCATACGCTCGTTGCACGAGTGCTTTGGCTTCTTCGACCTCGGTGATGTTGGAGATCATCGGCAACATGATTCGCAGCAGGCATTGAAGTCCGGCATTAGCCTTGATCATGGCGCGAGTCTGCACCATGAAGATCTCTGGATGATCCAGCGTCACCCGTATGCCGCGCCAACCGAGAAACGGGTTGTCTTCGCTGATCGGAAAATAGGACAGTGACTTGTCGCCACCGATATCGAGCGTACGCATTGTCATCTGCCGCGGCTCAAACGCCTCCATATGCTCGCGGTATATAAGCCGTTGTTCCTCCTCACTCGGGAAGCGATCCTTGGTCATGAAAGGCACTTCGGTGCGGAACAGGCCAACACCCTCCGCACCGCGATCCAGAGATCGCGAGATGTCACCCGGAAGACCGATGTTTACCCAAAGTCGCACCCGCCAACCGTCTTTTGTCACGCAAGGCAATTCCTTGAGTTCTTCGAGCTCCTCGGTGAATTCGCGCTCCTCGTTCGCCAACATCTGGTACTGCTCGATAAACTGTTCCGAAGGGTTGGCGAATACCTCGCCGTAAAAACCGTCAACGATGAGCGGTCGATTGTCGATGTTGGCGAGCGGCAGATCTACTGCACCCATCACCGCGGGAATACCCAGCGCGCGAGCAAGTATCGCCACATGGGAGTTTCCGGACCCGCGCACGGAAACGATGCCGCGTAGCGTGTCCGCTGGAATGTTAGCGAGCATCCCGGGTGTCACTTCATCGCCCACGAGGATAGTGTCGTCGGGAAAATGGGTCTTCTTCGCGCGAATGTCCTGAAGATACGCCAACACCCGCAGGCCCAGATCCTTGACATCCGCGCCACGCTCGCGCAGGTACGAATCTTCCATCGCTTCAAACCGCCGCACGTGTTCCCGAATCACCTGTTTGAGCGCACCTTGCGCCCATTGCCCGTCACGGATGTGCTTCCGAATATCTCCAGGCAGCGCGTTGTCATCCAGCATGTGCAAATAAACGTCGAACAGCGCAAGCTCTTCTGGCGGCAGGCTCTCAGCGAACTGATCGCTGATACGTTGGATGTCATTACGTACGGAATTGACAGCCTTATCGAGCACCATGAGCTCGACGGTCGTGTCCTCCACAACTTTTTCCGGTACCGCTTCAAGACTTGCCGCGGGGTGTATAACCACTGCCGTACCGAGGCTGATTCCTGGCGCCCCTGCCACCCCGCGAAACATCACTTCTTCGCGATCCCTGGCACCCAAACCGGTCCCTTTATCGGTCAATCTGGCGATGTCGCCCGTAGCCTGGGCATGGGCAATGATGGCGGCAAGCTGTGCGGAGAGAGTGACCAGGAAGGCTTCCTCGCTCTCGTCAAATCGCCGCCGGTCCCGTTGCTGCACGACCAGTACGCCAAGAACCTGACGTTGGTGAATGACCGGTACCCCTAGAAACGAGTTGAATGATTCCTCTCCAATCTCGGGGATGAGATGGAATCTGGGATGCGCGGTTGCGTCGTCTAGATTGATTGGTTCGGCTCTTTCACCTACGAGGCCCACCAGCCCTTCGTGCAAACCGAGCGAAAGCGTGCCTATCGCATCGGCGTTGAAACCTTCATTGGCAACAAAGAGATACCGATCGCGTGCGGAATTCAGCAAATATACCGAGCAGACCTCTATACCCAACGCTTCGCGCACTTCGTGGACGATGATGTCCAGCGCCTCCTGGAAAGACGCTGCCGAGGTAACATCCTGGACAATTCTGCGCAGTATATTGAGCATCAGACAAGCTCGACTTCAGCGGCAGGCAGGTGCGGGGCGAGTTCCTTCAGCGCGCGGCGATATACCTCCCGCTTGAACTCGACAACCTGGCCGACGGGATACCAATAGCTGACCCAACGCCAGTAATCGAACTCCGGATTGAGCGTGGAATTTACCTGCACCAGAGCATCCTCCGCGAGCATGCGCAACAGAAACCACTTTTGTTTCTGGCCCTTGAATCCGGGGCTCGAGTCATAACGGCGTAACCTGCGCGGAAGTCGGTAACGCAACCAACCGCTGGTACAGGCCAGGATCTCGACGCTTTCCCTGTTGAGTCCGATCTCTTCATATAGCTCTCGAAACAAGGCATCTTCCACCGACTCGTCCTCGTCGATTCCCCCTTGCGGGAACTGCCATGCATCGTGCCCACCTATCCGGCGAGCCCAGAGCACCTGGCCACGGTCATTCGACAGCACGATACCGACGTTGGGTCGAAACCCATCCTCGTCTACCACCTTATCCAGTCCCCCTGCCTTTCGCCGATTGAACCGAAACCCCTGGTAATTAGCAAGCAGCACCACAACACATAGAAAATATGCAACGATGACCCTCAATCGCAACCGGACAGTCCCATGAGCAATCGACTGGCACAGGAGACGAGCCCCTATCTGCTGCAACATGCTGATAACCCCGTGGCATGGCACCCCTGGGACGAGCAGGCATTGGATCTTGCCCGTAGCGAACAGAAACCGATTCTGCTGTCCATCGGTTACTCCTCCTGCCACTGGTGCCATGTGATGGCCCATGAGTCATTCGAAGATGAAGCGACCGCGCGCGTGATGAACGCCCATTTCGTTTGCATCAAGGTCGACCGGGAAGAACGGCCTGACCTCGACAAGGTTTATCAGGTAGCCCACCAGCTATTGACCCAGCAAAGCGGGGGCTGGCCACTCACCATGTTCCTCGACCCCGACACTCAGCTACCGTTTTTTGGTGGGACCTATTTTCCTAGGACCCCGCGTTTCCAACTGCCAGGGTTTACGGATCTCCTGCTCCGGATCAACGAGGCCTTCGCCAGTCGGCGAGGGGAATTTGCGGAACATAGTGCCAAGGTGAGCGAGGTCTTGAGCAAACTAAACCCTGAAAGCACACAACGGGACGTTAGCCCGGGAAATGACGATGACGCGAAGCTGCTGGCTGAGGCCAGGGCGCAACTTGGCCAGCAGCACGATGCTCGAGAAGGTGGCTTTGGCAGCGCGCCGAAATTTCCGATGCCCAACACCACCGATCGCCTGCTACGCCACTGGGCATTCACCGGCCGTAGGGGCACTCGCGATCGTGACGCCCTCGAAATGGTGATGCGCACTCTGACCAAGATGGCGCGCGGTGGCATCTTTGATCATCTCGGTGGTGGTTTTTGTCGTTATGCCACAGATGACAAATGGATGATCCCGCACTTCGAGAAGATGCTTTACGACAACGGGCAACTGTTGTCGTTGTATGCGGACGTTCTGACAATCTCCCCGGATGAACTGTTCGAGCAAGCCGTCACCCACACGGCTGAGTGGATGTTACGGGAAATGCAACATCCCGAAGGCGCCTTCTATGCGGCCCTCGATGCCGATTCCGAAGGAGAGGAAGGCAAATACTACGTCTGGCGTCGCAAAGACGTCCAGAACCTGCTCAGCGAAGATGAGTACCTCATCGTCGAGACTCTGTATGGTCTCGACAAACCAGCAAATTTCGAAGGGCGCTGGAATCTTCATCGTTACGACTCGTGGCGAAGCGTCGTTGAGCGGTTATCGCTAGATCGAGATGAAGCCGATGCCAGCCTCAGCGAGGCGAGAGCGAAGCTTCTGCAGGAACGGGAGAAGCGAGTGCGTCCGGGTCTGGATGACAAGATTTTGAGCTCGTGGAATGGCCTCGCGATCAAAGGGCTCGCCAGGGCAGGCGTCGTCTTGAAGAATTCATCCTGGAT
>Ga0114949_10000885_pt1 | contig 17442 bp, 16 predicted proteins | sample N074metaG_FD_83505 | JGI IMG/M metagenome (GOLD analysis project Ga0114949, IMG submission 83505) | Deep subsurface microbial communities from Kermadec Trench to uncover new lineages of life (NeLLi) - N074 metaG | ecosystem: Environmental > Aquatic > Marine > Ocean trench > Sediment | place... | reverse complement strand
CGCCGGCAAATAGCGCGAGCCCGATTTTTCGTCGCAAACTCATCTCAGCCTCCCTCCCCGCCATCCGGCCGCCGGCGTCGGCGACCTCGTCGCCGGTCCGCCGGCGCCCAGTCAGATCTTAGCACCGACCTATCACTTTTTTGTCTCAATTATGAGTGACCGCCAATCACCTTCAGTTTTGACGCCGGAGAGCGCCGCGGCGCCCCGATCGCAAGGAATTGTGATGGCCGCGCTAGTGGCGGCGCGGCGGCGGCGGTATGTCGGCGCATGGACCCGATCATGGCGCTTTTGCGGCTGCTCGGTCTGCTGTAGCCGCGTCACCGATGCCAGAGAGGCGCGTCAAGGCGGCGCGGATCAGCGGCATGCGGTCGTTGCCGAAATACATGTCGTCGCCGACGAAGAAGGTCGGCGAGCCGAAGCCGCCGCGCCGGGCGAGCTCTTCCGTGTTGGCCTTGAGCTGGTCCTTGACGGCGGGCTCGGCCATTCCGGCCGCTAGCGCCGCGGGGTCGAGGCCCGCTTGGCGCGCGATTTCCGCCAGCACGTCGTCTTGCGAGATATCCTTGTCGGCGCCCCAATAGGCCTCGAACGCCGCGCGCGCGTAGGGCACCAGGCGCCTCTCCCGCGCCGCGACCAGGCAGCCGCGCATGGCCTTGACGCTGTTGACCGGAAACACCGACGGCGGCCAGGTGATCTCAATGCCGCACTGGCGCGCCCAGTCGGCCAGGTCCTTGACCATGTAGCGCGCCTTGGCCGGCACCGGGTTGTCGCGCGAATGGTAGACGCTGGGGTTGACGGTGTTGAACAGCCCGCCGACCAGGATCGGCCGCCAGTCGATGTCCACGCCAAGCTCGGCGGCGAGTGGCTGGATATTGTGGAACCCCAGATAAGTCCACGGACTGGAGCAGTCGAAAAAGCATTCGAGCCGGGTCACGGGTTCCTCCGGCGCGCTCAGGTACCGACGCGAAGCGACGCGACGAGGCCACGTAAGGTGGCGATCACGCTGAGCGCGGTGATGCGCCCGGTGCGCGGGTTCTCGGCGCTGGGCAGGTTCTCGATGGTCATGGAGAAGTTGGCGCTGTCGGACTCGACTTCGATGGCGTGGATGTTTCGCTTCAAGCCCGGGTCGGCCCAGATTTCCAGGCGCGTTTCGTCCGCGCCGATGCCGGCCAGGCTGAGCGCCGCGGCCACGTTGACATTGGCCGGGAAACCGCGGGCGCCGTCGCGCGCGCTGCCTTCGAAGATCTTCAGCGGCGCGTCGAGACCGTCCAGCGAAATGCCGTGCTCTTTCAGGTAAGGCGCGCCGGCCAGCGAGCGGGGCGGCTTGCGCGTGACCATGGTGACCCGCGTGATGCGTCCCTCGGCCGCCGCGCGCACCGCGTCGAGGCCCACGAGCGCGCCGCTGGGCACAATGATCCGCGCGCCGGCCTCTTTGGCGCGCTCAACGAGGTCGGGGCGGCCAAGCAGGGCGCCGACGCTGACCGGAACGAAAATGCGCCCCGCCGCCAAGGCCGGCTCGGCGATTTCCGCGAACGCCGCCGCCGGGGCGCATTCGACCACGATGTCGGCGTGCTCGGGCAATTCCCCGGCCGGCACCACGGCGGGCGGCGCGCGAAAACCCGCCACCCGCGCCTTCGCCCTCGCAAGATCGCGCGCCGTCACCGCGACCAGCTCGAGCCCGTCGATCCCCTCGTCGAGGCGCCGCGCCACCGTCATGCCGATCGCGCCGAGCCCGCCAAGACCGACCCGCTTCATCGTCATCGTCCTTTGCGTCCCTTTTCCCGCGCGACACGGCGATGCGCGTATTGGCGCCCAATGGCGTCATCGCGTCAACAAGGCGGTGGGACTTGCGCGGTTCGCGCGATTCCGCCATATGCTCGCCCCGCTATGTCCGACCCGATCGAAATGCTTGCCCGATTCGCGCCGCTGGCGCCGCGCTTCGACGCCTTCATCCTCGACATCTGGGGGGTGGTGATGGACGGCGCCGCGCCGTATCCGGGCGCGCGCGACTGCATGAGCCGGCTGCGCGAGGACGGCAAGCGCGTGGTTCTGCTGTCCAACGCGCCGCGCCGCGAGGCCAGGGTCGCCGAGCGCCTCGCCGAGATCGGCATCGAGCGGGAGCTTTACGACCGCATCGTCTCGTCCGGCGAGGCCAGCCGCCAGGCCTTGGCGCGCCGGGCCACGCCCGCGCTTGCCGCGTTCGGGCGCAACTACCTCTACATCGGCCACGAAAAGGACGCCGGCCTGCTCGACGGCCTCGATTACGCGCGCGTGGACGGCGCGGGGGAAGCGGATTTCGTGCTGAACACCGGCATTATCGACGACAGCGACACCCTCGAACGCTTCCGCCCCGCGCTCGAGGCCGCGCGGCCTCGCGACCTGCCGATGATCTGCGCCAACCCCGATCTGGTGGTGGTGCGCCACGGTGGGGCGCGGGTGCTGTGCGCCGGCGCCATCGCGGCCGAATACGAACGCATGGGCGGCACCGTGCATTATTTCGGCAAGCCGCATGGCGCCATCTACCAGGCCTGCTTCGACGTGCTGGACGGCATCGGGAAGCCGCGCATGCTCGCCGTCGGCGACAATCTCGACACCGACATCGCCGGCGCGGCGGCCGTCGGCCTGCGAACCGCCCTTGTCCTGGGCGGCGTTCTCGCCGACGCCCTCGGCATCGCGTCGGGCGAAACCGCCCCGGCCGAGAAGGTCGCCGCGCTCTGCGCCCAACGCGGCGTCACCCCCGACATGGCCGTGCCCGCGCTGGTGTGGTGAGGGGGCTGGGCCGGAACCCTACGGGATTCACACATCTCGAGAAGCGTTTTTCTTTCAGTGTGTTGGAGGATGGGCGCGGGCCGCTTTTCGGTATCGAACGGCCGTGCGCATGGCGGCGGACCCCCTCTCCCCCTTATCCGGGGGGAGAGGGAGAATATGTGCGACGGCACCGGTTTACCTCCCTCTCCCCCCGCTTTTGGGGGGGAGAGGGCCGGGGTGAGGGGGCGCGCGCCCGAAGGGCGCCTTACAATAATCCACATAGATGTGTGAATACCGTGGGCCGGAACCGGGTCGGGGACCACCGGAAAACCGCGCATTAATATTGCCGACCAGCCAGCGCCTCCGCTTGACTCTGGCTTTGTTCCGAACTAGAACAAATCAAGAACAATAATATTTCCCAAGGTCCGGGAGGATGCGATGTCCGGCACTGTTGCACTGGCCGATCTGCGCGCGCGTATTCGGGCGCTGGAGCTGGGCGAGGCGTCGGTGGCGGCGCCGGTGGCGGCCTTGGGTATCGCCGCGATCGACGATGCCTTGCCGGGGGGCGGGTTGGCGCGGGGCGCGTTGCACGAGATCGAGGTGGCGGGCGATGCCGGCCGCGAGGCGGCGCTGGGCGCGGCGAGCGGCTTCGCGGCGGTGCTGCTGGCGCGTTTTGCCGCCGGACGCGGGTCGGGCGCCGCCCACCGCCCGGTGTTGTGGTGCCAGCGGCGGATCGATCTTTACGCCCCCGGCCTGGCGGCGTTCGGGCTCGACCCGGCGCGCCTCATCGTGGTGCGCGCGCCGGCGCCGCGACAGGTGTTGTGGGTGCTGGAGGAAGCCCTGCGTGGCCGCCGCCTGGCCGCGGTGCTGGGCGAGGTCGATGGCATCGATCTGGCCGCGAGCCGCCGCCTGCAACTTGCCGCCCGCGCCGGCACGGCTTGTGTGCTGCTGCGCCGCGGCCCCGCGCCCGGTATCAGCGCGGCGGTGACCCGCTGGCGGGTCGGCCCGGCGCCCGGCGACGCGGTCCAGTCTGGACATGCCCTCCCCCATGATCCCGGCGCGTCGCGCTGGCGGGTCGAACTTGTCCGTTGTCGCGGCGGCGCGGCGCGCGCCTGGTTGGTTGAGTGGTGTCATGAGACGCATCGTTTCACTATGGCTGCCCCATTGGCGGACCGAACTGAAGCGCCGGCGCGATTCCGCCAAGCGGTCTGAGCCGCTGGCGCTGATCGAGGCGGCGGCCGGCGCGGCGCGCCTCGCCGCGGTCTGCCCAGTGGCTTCGGACCAGGGTCTCGCGCCCGGCATGACCCTGGCCGATGCCCGCGCGTTGATCCCCGGCCTTGCCGTGTTGCCAGCCGATCCAACCGGCGCGGCGCGCGCGCTCGACCGCCTCGCCGGTTGGGCGCTGCGCTTCAGCCCGTGGACCGCGCCCTCGGGCGGCGACGGCCTGTGGCTCGACGTGACCGGCTGCGGCCATCTGTTCGGCGGCGAGGCGGCGTTGCTCGCGCGGCTCACTGACGGCGTCGGGCGGCGCGGCTTCACCGCCCGCGCGGCGGTCGCGGACACGCCGGGCGCGGCCTGGGCGGCGGCCCGGTTCGGATCGGCCCGCGTGGTCGCGCCCGGCGCGGCGCGGGCCATGCTCGCGCCGATGCCGATGGCGGCGCTGCGTCTCGACGCGGCCACGGTGGCGGGGCTCGACCGGCTCGGCCTGCGCCGCGTCAGTGACCTGCTGGACATTCCCCGGGCGCCGCTGGCGCGGCGTTTCGGCGCGGCCGTGGCGCGGCGTCTCGATCAGGCCCTGGGCCGCGCGGCGGAACCGATTTCGCCACACCGGCCGGTGCCCGCCTATGTAGCGCGCCGGGTCTTCGCCGAGCCGATGACCGACGACGCCGCGGTCCGCGCCACCCTCGACGAGCTTCTCGAAGAGCTGTGCCACCTGCTCGACGGCCGCCAGCGCGGCGCGCGGCGCCTTGTGCTGGCCCTGTTTCGCGTCGATGGCGGCCAGCGCGACATCGCGGTCGGCACCGGCCGGCCGGTGCGCGATCCGGCCCCGCTTGCCCGCCTGTTCACCGAGCGGCTCGACGGCGTCGATATCGGCCTCGGGCTGGAAGCGATGACGCTGAGCGCGCCGGCCACCGATCCCCTGGCCCCGACGCAGTTGGACCTGACGCGCGACGGCGGCGGTCCCGAGCTTGGCGAACTCGCCGACCGGCTGGCCAACCGGCTGGGCGCGGCCGCCGTCATGGGCTTCGCCCCACGCGCCAGCCATATCCCCGAACGCGCGGTCCGGCGCCGCGCGCCGCTTAGCCCGTGCGCGGACGCGTGGCCCGAGACGCCGCGGCCGCTGCGCCTGCTCAGCCCGCCGACGCCGGTCGAGGTGGTGGCGGTGGTGCCCGACGACCCGCCCAGCCTGTTCCGCTGGCAAGGCCGCGCGCACCGCGTGGCGCGCGCCACCGGACCGGAGCGCATCGCCGGCGAGTGGTGGCGCGACGATGCGCCGACGCGCGACTACTACCGTGTCGAGGACCAGTCCGGCGCGCGCTTCTGGCTTTACCGCGAAGGCCTCTACCGCGACGGCGCCGAGCCGCGCTGGTTCCTGCACGGCCTGTTCGGATGACGGAATGCTAGCAAAACGCAATCATTTGATGATAGCATTATGCCATCAAAAAGGAGGCATATCATGGCCAGCGTGACCATTCGCAATCTCGATGAGGGAGTCGTCGAACGTCTCAAATCGAAAGCCAAGGACAACGGCCGTTCGTTGGAAGCCGAACTCAGGGAAATCCTGTCGACGGAGGCACGGCGCGCCTCGACAAAGGAACTGATCGCCGAGGCCGACCGCATCGCCGCGATGACGCCCAAGGACCGACCTCAGACCGACAGTGTTAAGATCATTCGCGAATTCCGCGATAGCCGATGATCTATGTCGTGGACGCCAGCGTGGCCGTAAAGTGGTTTGTGCGGGAGGAACTGCGTGACGAAGCCATGCGGCTGCTCGACGACGTGTCACGGCTGCACGCGCCGGACTGGATCGTTCTGGAAGTTGCGCACGCGGCATCGAAAAAGTGGCGGGACGGTGAAATCGATGCCGATCAGGCGCAAGCCATGGCCGCGACATTGCCCGATTTTATCGCGCGCCTGCATGGCTCGGTGGCATTGACCACGCGGGCTCTCGCCATCGCCATGGCGCTTCCCCATCCTGTCTACGACTGCCTGTATATCGCCTGCGCCGAAGCCAACGACGGCGTGGTGGTCACGGCGGACAAGCGGCTTTGCCAAGCCGTCCGGCAAACCGCCTTCGCCGGCCTGGTGCGCCACCTGGAGGACGCGCCGCCGTGACCGCCTACGCCGAGCTTCAGGTGACCAGCAATTTCAGCTTTTTGCGTGGCGCGGCGCATCCCCAGGAACTGGTGGCCACGGCCGCCGCGCTGGGCCACGCGGCGGTGGCGATCACCGACCGCAATTCCCTGGCCGGGGTGGTGCGCGCCCATGTGGCGGCCAAGCAGACCGCTATCCGCCTGGTGGTCGGCGCGCGGCTCGATTTCACGGATTCGCCCAGCGTCCTGTGCCTTCCCACCGACGCCGGCGCCTACGCCCGCCTGTCGCGCCTGCTCACCCTGGGCAAGCGCCGCGCGGCCAAGGGCGAATGCCACCTCACCCGCGCCGACCTTTACGATCACGACGCGGGTCAGATTCTTATCGCGGCGGCGCCCGATTCCCCGGACCAAAATTTCGTTGCCTGGCTAAAGGACCTCGCCGGCCATGCCCGCGGGCGCTGCTATCTGGCGGCGAGCCACCGCTACCGGGGCGACGACGCGGCGCGCCTCGCGCGCCTCGCCGAGATCGCCGAGGCCACGCGCGCGCCGCTGGTGGCGACCAACGACGTGCATTACCACGTGCCCGAACGCCGCGCTCTCCAGGACGTGCTGACTTGCATTCGCGACCATTGCACCATCGACCAAGCGGGGCTTCGCCTCGCCGCCAACGCCGAGCGGCATTTGAAGACGCCGGGCGAGATGGCGCGGCTGTTCCGCGACTATCCTCGAGCCCTCGCGCGAAGCGTCGAAATCGCCGAGGCGTGCGATTTTTCGCTCGACAGCCTGCGCTACCAGTACCCGTCCGAATTGGCGCCGGCGGGCACGGCGCCGCAAGCCCATCTCGCCGCGCTGACCGAGGACGGCGCCCGCGCGCGTTACGGCGCCGCCGTGCCCGAGAAAGTGCGCGCCCAGATCGCGCACGAGCTTACGCTGATCGGCAAACTCGATTACGCGCCCTACTTCCTCACCGTGCACGATATCGTCCGCTTCGCCAAATCGCGCGGCATCCTGTGCCAGGGGCGCGGCTCGGCGGCCAATTCGGCGGTGTGTTATTGCCTCGGCATCACGGCGGTCGACCCAAACCGCTTCGATCTTCTGTTCGAGCGCTTCATCAGCGCCGCGCGCGACGAGCCGCCCGACATCGACGTCGATTTCGAGCACGAGCGGCGCGAGGAAGTGATCCAATATATCTACGCCAAATACGGTCGCGAGCGCTGCGGCCTGACCGCGACCGTGATCTCCTACCGCTCGCGCAGCGCGATCCGCGACGTCGGCAAGGCGCTGGGCCTGTCGCGCGACGTGGTCGGCGCGCTGGCCGGCACGATATGGGGCCGAAGCTCGGCCGGCATCGACGCCGCGCACGCGCGCGAGCTCGGCCTCGATCCCGACGACCGCCGGCTCGCCCTCGCGCTCGATCTGTCGCGCGAACTGATCGGCTTCCCGCGCCATCTGTCCCAGCATGTCGGCGGCTTCGTGATCACGCGCGGGCCGCTGTCGGAGATCGTGCCGATCGCGAACGCGGCCATGGAAGACCGCACCGTGATCGAATGGGATAAGGACGACATCGACGCGCTGGGCATCCTCAAGATGGACGTGCTCGGCCTCGGCATGCTGGCTTGCATACGCAAGGCCTTCGACTTGATCGCCCGTCACCACGGCAGGCCGCTCACGCTCGCCACCGTGCCGGCCGAGGACCCGGCGGTCTACGACATGCTGTGCCAGGCCGATTCGGTCGGCGTGTTTCAGGTCGAAAGCCGCGCCCAGATGTCCATGCTGCCCCGGCTCAAGCCGCGCTGCTTCTACGACCTGGTGATCGAGGTGGCGATCGTGCGGCCCGGCCCGATCCAGGGCGACATGGTGCATCCCTATCTGCGCCGCCGCGCCGGCGAGGAAGAGGTCTCGTTTCCCTCGGCCGAGCTCGAGGCGGTGCTGGGCAAGACCCTGGGCGTGCCGCTGTTCCAGGAACAGGCCATGCGCATCGCCGTGGTCGCCGCCGGCTTCACGCCCGACGAGGCCGACGCGCTGCGCCGCGCCATGGCCACCTTTCGCAAAAGCGGCCTGATCCACAAGTTCCGCCGCAAGCTGGTCGACGGCATGGTGGCGCGCGGCTACGAGAGCGATTTCGCCGAGCGCTGCTTCAGCCAGATCGAGGGCTTCGGCGAATACGGCTTTCCCGAATCCCACGCCGCCAGCTTCGCCTTGCTGGTCTATGTCTCGGCCTGGCTCAAGCGCCACTACCCGGCCGCCTTCGCCGCCGCGCTGCTCAACAGCCAGCCCATGGGCTTCTACGCCCCGGCGCAGATCGTGCGCGACGCGCGCGACCACGGGGTCATCGTGCGCCCGCCCGACGTCAACCACTCGGACTGGGACTGCGCCTTGGAGCCTTTCACGATCGATCCGACACGGCCGATCCCCTCACCCTGTCCCTCTCCCGAGGGAGAGGGGACGCTCTCGCAACAGCCTTTTCACACATTTCCACCTTCGCCCAATCGCCAAGATTGGCGCCAGCGGGTCCCCTCTCCCGGGGGAGAGGGACAGGGTGAGGGCGGCGGTGGATCGATCCGAACGAGAGATGCCCTGAAACCCATCGCGCCCACCGGGGGGGGCGACGTGGCGTTGCGCCTTGGCTTGCGCCAGATCAAGGGGTTCCGGGAGGCCGCCGCCGAACAACTGGTCGCGGCGCGCGGCGAGGGCTATGAAAACCCGCGCGAGATGTGGCGGCGCTCCGGGCTCGGCGCGGAAGCGCTCGACCGGCTCGCGCAGGCCGATGCCTTCACCTCGATGGGGCTGTCGCGGCGCGCCGCGCTGTGGGCGGTGAAGGGGTTGGGCGCGGCGCCGCTGCCCCTGTTCGCGGCGGCCGAGGCGCGCAATGGCACCGGGGGCACCGACGGCGCCGACGGCGCCGAGCCTTCCGTCGCCCTGCCCGACATGGCGCTCGGCGAGGAAGTGGTCGAGGACTACCGCGGCCTCCGCCTGTCGCTCAAGCAGCATCCGGTGGCCTTGCTGCGGCGCGACTTGGCGCGGCGCAATATCGTTCCGAGCGCGCGCCTCGCCCACATCGCGCCGGGCAAGACCGTGCGCGTCGCCGGGCTGGTGGTATGCCGGCAGCGCCCAGGCACCGCCAGGGGCGTGATCTTCGTCACCCTGGAGGACGAGACCGGAAACGCCAACGTGATCATCTGGGCGGACGTGTTCGAGCGCTACCGGCGCGTCGTCCTCGGCGCGCGCCTGCTTGGCGTCGAGGGTATCTTGCAGCGCGAGGGGCTGGTCATCCACGTGGTCGCGAAGCGCCTGAGCGACCTGTCCGACCACCTCGCCCAACTCACCGGCGCCGCGCCGCTACCCACCCCCGCCCAGCGCCGCGACATTCTCAAGGTAAAATCACGCAACTTCCGCTGACCGGCATATCCTTCGACACGCCGCCTACGGCGGCTGCTCAGGATGAGGGGGGAGGTTTGGTTAGCTTCCTACCTTCCTCATCCTGAGCCAGTCGAAGGATGAGCAGCCGGCATAAGCCGGCGTCTCGAAGGAAGCGCCACGGCCGCCCACCACACACCCGATGTCGTCCCTTCGGTTATCCCCACGGACCGCGCCGGCGGCCGCGCCGCGGCGATCTCGGCGGCGGCGGCGGCGGGCGGGCGCGGCCGAAGAACGCCACGTGGCGATATTTGAACGGGCCGATCAGCAGCACTCCGGCGCCAAAGCCGCCGACATGGGCGAGCCAGGCGACGCCGCCCGCGTCGGCCGGGGCGATGGCCGCGTTGAAAACCTGCAACACGATCCAGAAACCCAGCACCCACGCCGCCCGAATGCGTACGAAATAAAAGAAGAAGCCGAGCGTGAGCAGGGTCAGCACGCGCGCGCGGGGATAGAGCAGCAGATAGGCGCCGAGCACGCCCGAGATGGCGCCGCTGGCGCCGATCATGGGAATTTCCGAACCAGGCGCCGCCAGGGCCTGGGCCAGCGCCGCCGCCACGCCGCACAGCACATAGAACAACACGAAGCGGCCGTGGCCCATGGCGTCCTCGATATTGTTGCCGAAGATCCACAGGTACGCCATGTTGCCGATCAGGTGCATCCAGCCACCGTGCAGGAACATCGACGAAACCACGGTGAGCGCGGGCGGCAACACGTGAATCTCCGGCGGCAAGCTGACTTCGCCGAACAGCACCGCCGGCACCACGCCATAGGCGTAGAACGCCGCCTCCGCGCGCCCCGGCGGCAGCGAGATTTGCCACAGGAAAACCAGCACGCAGGCGCCGATCACCGCGATGGTGACGAACGGCGTGATGCGGGTCGGGTTGTCGTCATGCAGCGGTATCACGGCGCGACCTCAGCGCCGGCCGGTCAAGCGAAGACCGGTCGAATCAATTTCCCCCTCCCCCTCGACGGGGGCGGGTTGGGGTGGGGGTGGCCACACAAAGAGTCGTGGGGGTGCCCACACGAAGAATCGTGGGAGTGACCGCCGGGCCAAGGGCATGGTCCGATCGCGACAACAAGACACCATAGTCAAGACGATAAAACTTTCGCCACGAAGGTACATCTTAACTCGGCCGCGCTTCGCGCGGCGCCCCCCTCCCCAACCCTCCCCCGCGAGGGGGGAGGGGGCATTGATTCCCAGAGTCCGCTCAGGTGTTGCCGAACGCCTTGCGCAAGGCGGCGCCGGCGGCGTCGGACGCCGCGCGTGAATCGTCGAGGCGACCCGGCGCCTGGAAAAACGCGTGGGTCATGCGCGGGAACAGCCGGTAGTCGACCGGCACGCCGGCTTGTTCGAGCCGTTCCGCGTAGGCCTTGCCCTCGTCCACCAGCGGGTCGATGCCCGAGGCGACGATCATCGTCGGCGGCAGGCCGGACAAGTCGGGCGCGCGAAACGGGGCGGCGCGCCAATCGGTGCGTTGCGCCGCGTCGGGCACGTAGCTGTCCCAGAAAAAAGCCATGCGGCGGCCCTGGAGCATCGGCGCGTCGGCGTGTTCGATATAGGACGGCCGTCGCAGATCGCTATCGACGACCGGGTAGATGAGAAGTTGAAACGAAAGCTTTGGGCCGCCTTCGTCGCGCGCGCGCAAGGCGGTCACGGCGGCCAGGTTTCCCCCGGCGCTGTCGCCGGCCACCGCGATGCGCGACGGATCGCCGTCGATTTCGGCGGCGTTTTCGGCCACCCAACGCAGCGCGGCGGCGCAGTCCTCGACCGCGGCCGGAAACGGGTTTTCCGGCGCCAGCCGGTAGCCGACCGAGACACTGACGCAGCGCGCCGCGTTGGTCAGCGCGCGCACGCCCCGGTCATGGCTTTTCAGGCTGCCCAGCACCCAGCCGCCGCCGTGATAGTAGACCATGATCGGCAGCGGCCGCGCGCCGCGCGCGACGCCCTTGGGCCAATAGATACGCACCTGGATGTGCCCGTCCGGGCCGGGTATCGGCCGCTCAAGAATGTGGTCGACGGGCTCTTGCGGGCCGTAGTGGCGCGCCGCGCGGTCGTCGGTGATTTGCCGCGCTTCGCCCGGCGACACCGTGGTCTGGTCCGGATAGCCGGCCGCTTCCAGTTCCGTCAGCAGTTCACGCAGTTGCGGGTGCAGGTCCACCGGTCGTCCCTCCTTCGCGGACACCGGATGCCGCCGGTGACTAGAGCAGATCGTGGTTGATGGGAATCGCCATGGGCGATTCCATCGACCACGTGAATCTGCTCTACTTTATAAGCTAGACCGGATTCACAGGATTGATCGAACCCCAAAAGTGGGTTCGATCAATCCTGACCCGGTCTAGGCTTGAGGCGAGAAAACCTATAGACTTCCATGGCGCCGCGTCAACTCGCGAAGAGCCGTGAAATGAGTGATTTTCCAGACAGGACCGCGGCCGAATGGGCCGCCTTGGCGGCCAAGGAACTCAAGGGCGGGTCGCCCGACGACTTGGTGTGGCACACGCCGGAAGGCATCGCGGTCAAGCCACTTTATACCGCCGATGACCTGGCGGCGCTGGCGGACCAGCCGGGCATGCCGGGTTTTCCGCCCTATTTGCGCGGACCGCGCGCGACCATGTACGCGGGGCGGCCGTGGACGGTGCGCCAATATGCCGGGTTCTCGACGGCGGAAGAGTCCAACAAGTTCTACCGCGACAACCTGGCCGCCGGGCAGAAGGGCCTGTCGGTGGCCTTCGACCTGGCCACCCACCGGGGCTACGACTCCGACCACCCCCGCGTCACCGGCGATGTCGGCAAGGCCGGCGTCGCCATCGACTCGGTCGAGGACATGAAAATCCTGTTCGACGGCATTCCGCTGGACGAGATGAGCGTGTCGATGACCATGAACGGCGCGGTGCTTCCCGTGCTGGCGGGTTACATCGTGGCGGGCGAGGAACAGGGCGTGTCGCAAGACCGGCTGTCGGGGACGATCCAGAACGACATCCTCAAGGAGTTCATGGTCCGCAACACGTATATTTATCCACCCGAGCCCAGCATGCGCATCGTCGCCGACATTATCGAATATTCGGCCCAACACATGCCGCGCTTCAACTCGATCTCGATTTCCGGCTATCACATCCAGGAAGCCGGCGCGACGGTGGTCCAGGAACTCGCCTTCACCCTGGCCGACGGCATCGAATACGTGCGCGCGGCGCTGGACCGCGGGCTGGACATCGACGCCTTCGCGCCGCGCCTGTCGTTCTTTTTCAACATCGGCATGAACTTCTTCATGGAGATCGCCAAGCTGCGAGCCGCGCGGCTGCTGTGGGCGGAGATGATGGCGCGCCACGAGCCCAAGAACCCGATGAGCCTGGCGCTGCGCACCCACTGCCAGACCTCCGGCGTCAGCCTGACGGCGCAGGACCCCTACAACAACATCGTCCGCACCACCATCGAGGCGATGGCCGCCGTGTTGGGCGGCACGCAATCGCTGCACACCAATTCGTTCGACGAGGCGCTGGCCTTGCCGACGCCGGCCTCGGCGCGCATCGCGCGCAACACGCAGCTGATCCTGCGCGAGGAAACCGGCATCACCCACGTCATCGATCCGTTGGGCGGCAGCTATTACCTCGAAAGCCTGACCGCCAGCCTGGCGTCCCACGCCCGCGACCTGATCGACGAGGTCGAGGTATTGGGCGGCATGACCAAGGCGCTGGCCACCGGCATGCCCAAGCTGGCGGTGGAAAAATCGGCCGCCGAGCGCCAGGCGCGCATCGACCGCGGCGAGGAAGTCATCGTTGGCGTCAACAAATACCGGCCCGAGACCGAAGAGCCCATCGAGGTGCGCGATATCGACGACGGCAAGGTGCGCGATCAACAGATCCAACGCCTTGAGAGGGTGCGCGCGGACCGCGACGCGGCGCGCTGCCGCGAGACACTGGACGCGCTGACGCGCGCGGCCGGGTCCGGCGACGGCAATCTGCTGGCGCTTTCGATCGAGGCGTCACGGGCGCGCGCCACGGTGGGCGAGATATCGGACGCGCTCGAAACGGTGTTCGGCCGTTACAGGGCGGAGGTGCGCGGCGTGTCCGGTGTTTATGGATCGGCCTATGAAGGCGACGAACGGTTCGCGAAAATCCAGGCCGAGGTCGACACGTTCGCCCGCGAGGAAGGCCGCCGCCCGCGCATGCTGGTGGCCAAGCTGGGCCAGGACGGCCATGACCGGGGCGCCAAGGTGATCGCCACGGCGTTCGCCGATATCGGCTTCGACGTCGACATCGGCCCGCTGTTCCAGTCGCCGGAAGAAGTCGCGCGCCAGGCGGTGGAGAACGACGTCCACGTGGTCGGCGTATCCAGCCAGGCGGCCGGCCACCGCACCCTGGTGCCGCAACTGATCGCCGCGCTTGGCGCGCAAGGCGCTGGCGACGTGTTGGTGGTGTGCGGCGGCGTGGTGCCGCCCCAGGACCACGCCGAGCTCTTCGCCGCCGGGGTCGGCGCGATCTACGGCCCCGGCACCAACATCCCGGCCGCGGCGATCGAAATCCTCGGCCTGATCCACAAGCGACGCTCCGCGGCGGCCTAGGAGTCTGTCCGTCAATCCGCAGTCGAAGGCTGATCGGGTGGGGCGGCTGCTGTTGTCCATCGCCCGGTTCCCCTTGCGCAGCGTTCGCGACCTGGCGCCCCTCGTCCTGGTCATCGCCTTCTTTCAGATCGTCGTGTTGCGGCAGCCGTTCCCCAACCTGGGCGACGTGCTGTTCGGGCTGGTCATGGTGGTGGTGGGCCTCGCGTTGTTCATGCGCGGTCTCGAAATGGGTCTGTTCCCGCTCGGCGAGTCCATGGCCGGCGCCTTCGCCCGGAAGGGCAGCGTATCGTGGCTGCTCGCCTTCGCCTTCGCGCTGGGATTCGGAACCACCATCGCCGAGCCGGCGTTGACCGCCGTGGCCCAGGAAGCCGCGCGGGTGCGCTTCCCGGCCGCGGCCGGGCTCGCCGACACTTACGCGCTGGGTCTGCGCTACACCGTCGCCGTGTCGGTGGGTGTCGCGCTGATGATCGGCGTGTTCCGCATCCTCAAGGGCTGGCCGATCCAATGGTTCATCATCGCCGGCTATCTGCTGGTGGTGGCGCTGACCGCCTTGGCGCCCGAGGACATTATCGGCATCGCCTACGATTCGGGAGGCGTGACCACATCGACCATCACCGTGCCGCTGGTCACCGCCCTGGGCGTCGGTCTGTCGACCTTCATCAAGGGACGCAATCCGATGGTCGACGGTTTCGGGCTGATCGCCTTCGCCAGCCTGGCCCCGATCATGTTCGTTCTGGTTTATGGCATGTTTGTTTAGGATATGACCGGGGATTGGATATCCGCCATCGCGCGGGCCGTCGCCGATACGGTGCGCGACGTGTTGCCGATCGCGGCGGTGCTGCTGGCGTTTCAGCTCTTGGTCCTGCGCCGGCGCATTCCCAACCTCAAGCGCCTGCTGATCGGTTTCGCCTATGTGATCGCCGGTCTCGCCTGTTTCCTGATCGGGCTCGAGGAATCGCTGTTTCCGCTTGGTCGGGAGATGGCGCGCCAATTGACCGACCCCGGTTTCGTGCAAGGCGCCGGCGCGGCGATCGCGTGGTGGGACTATTACTGGGTCTATGTGTTCGCCGCCGCCATCGGCTTCGCCGCCGCCATCGCCGAGCCCGCGCTGATGGCGGTGGCGCTGAAGGCGCGCGAGGTCTCCGGCGGCGCCGTGAGCGCGACGGGACTGCGCGTCGCCGTGGCGATCGGCGTGGGCCTCAGCGTCGCCGTTGGCGCGTTTCGCATCGTCACCGGGACGCCGCTTTACCTCTACATGATCGCCGGCTACGTGCTGGTGGTGATCCAGACCATCTACGCGCCGCGCGTGATCGTGCCCCTGGCCTACGATTCCGGCGGCGTGGCGACCTCGACCGTGACCGTGCCCCTGGTCGCGGCTCTGGGTCTCGGCCTGGCCGCCACGGTGCCGGGACGCAGCGCGCTGGTGGACGGCTTCGGACTGATTGGGCTTGCCTGCCTGTTTCCGATGATTACGGTTATGACCTATGCTCAGCTCTCCGCCTGGTGGGCGCGTCGCGCGCCGGGGCGCGCCGGCGGCGGGAGCGGAAAGGAAGAAGATGAAATTTAAGCTGATCATCGCCCTGGTGACGAACGACAAGACCGAGACCGTCACCGAGGCGGCGCGGCACGGCGGCGCCACCGGCTGCACGGTCATCACCAGCGCCCGGGGCGAGGGCCTGGCGCCGGCCAAGACCTTTCTCGGGCTCACCCTGGAGGGCCAGACCGACGCCATCCTGTTCCTGGTCGAACGGCATTTGAGTCGCCATATCCTGGAGACCATCGCCCGCGAGGCGCGCTTCGACGAGGAGCCCGGCAGCGGCATCGCGTTTCAGTTGGACATCGAGGACGCCGTGGGTCTTGGTTCGCAGCTCGACACCATCGAACACGAAATCGAAGACCAGTTATGACCGAGAAATCCTACACCCCCGTGCGCGACGTCATGACCCCGGCGCCGCACGTCATCGACGGGCTGGCCACGGTGCGCGAGGCCATGGACCTGATGCGCCGCGAAAACGTCAGCTCCGTGGTCATCGACCGGCGTCACGACGGCGACGAATACGGCATCCTGGTGGTGCATGACATCGCCGAGCGGATCATCGGCGAAGACCATTCGCCGGACCGCACCAATGTCTACGAAATCATGTCCAAGCCGGTGCTCACCCTGGACGTCATGATGGACATCCGCTACGCGGTGCGCATGCTGACGCGCTTCCGCCTGTCGCGCGCGCTGGTGACCGAGAACGGCAAGTTGGTCGGCATCGTCACCCAGCGCGACCTGGTGTTCCGCTACGTCCCCCCCCGCGACGAGGACTGAACGGCGCTCCCGCCCGCTTGCGGCGCGTTGGGCTTTGCGACAAGCTGCGCGCCATGGCGAAGGGGGTGGCACTTGTCACCGGGGCCAGCGCGCGGATCGGGCGCGCGTTGGCGATCGGGTTGGGGCGCGCCGGTTGGGCGGTGGCGGTACACCATAACCGCTCGGCCGAGGGCGCCGGCGAAGTGGTCGGCGCGATCGCGGAAGCCGGCGGCGCGGCGGTGGCGGTGGCGGCCGATCTGACGCGCGAGGACGAAGTGGCCGGGCTGATCGGCGCGGCCGCCGATGCCCTTGGTCCGGTGACGTGTCTGGTCAACAACGCCTCGGTATTCGAATACGACTCGGTCGAGACCGCCACGCGGGAGAGCTGGGACGCTCATATCGCGGTCAACCTACGCGCGCCCCTCGTGCTGATCCAGGCCATGGCGGGTCAGCTTCCCGACGGCGTCCAGGGCACCGTGATCAACATGATCGATCAGCGGGTGTGGAGCCTGACCCCACATTTCCTGTCTTACACGGTGAGCAAGGCGGGTCTGTGGACGCTGACCCAGACCCTGGCGTTGGCGCTGGCGCCGCGCATCCGGGTCAACGCCATCGGCCCCGGCCCAACCCTGCCCAGCGCGCGCCAAAGCCGCGAACAGTTCGAGGCCCAAGTCGCGGCGACACCGCTGCGACGCGGCGCCACGGCCGACGAAATCGTCGCCACCGCGCTGTTCCTGCTCGACGCGCCGGCGATCACCGGGCAGATGATCGCGCCCGACGGTGGCCAACATCTGGGCTGGGCGCATCCGCCCGATCCGGCGGGTCTTTCGGAATAGCACGCCCGCGCGAAGGCGCGCGAAGGCGCGGTAAACTTGATATTTTGCGGTTCCCAGGGGCTCGCGCCACAAGATTTGTTCACAGCGACGCCGCGCGACTGTAATCACCGCGAAACGACCTGCATTTTTTTCCCGTTCACAAAACGGAAACGCCTTGACAAACAGAAAACATTGTAACATCAATGAGTTAACTAATATGCCTATTGTTTGGGCATTCCGTGCGAGAGCGCCAGTCACCGCCACCGACGGCCGATTCGGCCGGGGTTATTCACAGGGTT
>Ga0114949_10000884_pt1 | contig 17449 bp, 20 predicted proteins | sample N074metaG_FD_83505 | JGI IMG/M metagenome (GOLD analysis project Ga0114949, IMG submission 83505) | Deep subsurface microbial communities from Kermadec Trench to uncover new lineages of life (NeLLi) - N074 metaG | ecosystem: Environmental > Aquatic > Marine > Ocean trench > Sediment | place... | reverse complement strand
TCTTTTAGGAGGGGTAGTATGACCAAGCAAGACATTATCAATCATGTGTCGCAGGAAGCCAGCCTGTCCCGGTCGAAAGCTGAAGAAGCTGTGGAAACAGTGATCAAGTTGATCAAGGAATCCCTGGGAGCGGGGGAGCCTGTGATTTTACGCCGCTTTGGAACCTTCCAGGTCAAGCAAAAATCCAAACGCATGGGGCGCAACCCCAAAACCGGAGAAGAGGCCGAGATCTCAGAACGCAAAGTGGTGCGGTTCAAATCCGGGAAACACTTCAAGCAGGCTGTAAACAATTCCGATAAATAAACTCTTCGGTCCGTAATTTTACCCGTTCTATAAAATCAGCATGGCATCGCCATAACTGAAGAACCGGTACTTCTCCCGGACAGCTTTCATGTAGGCTTCCTGCATGAGAGTTTTGCCGGCAAAGGCGCATACCAAGAGGTATAGAGTGGACATTGGAAGGTGAAAATTGGTCAACAGTCCATCGATATTCTTGAAGGTTTGACCTGGATAGATAAACCGGTCCGTCCATCCCGAAATGTCCTCCGTTTTGGCTGAATCAAAATCAACTGTTTCCAGAACCCGAGTGGCAGTGGTTCCCACCGCTACAACCTTTGCTCCCTCCTGCTTCGCCCGCACCACCCTATTCCAAGTATCGACAGGAATGATATAAGATTCACTCTTCATTTTATGACCGACAACATTGTCCGCGCGAATGGGTTGAAATGTACCCGGTCCCACGTGCAGGGTTAAATAAGCCAACTTTCCCTGCAAGCGGTGGATGGTGTCTTCCGTGAAGTGCAAACCTGCCGTGGGCGCGGCAATGGCCCCGGAATGTCTGGCGAATACGGTTTGATAACGCATCCGATCCAGCTTTGCCAACTCCTCGTCCTCCTGGTTTCTCCGGATGTAGTGCGGCAGGGGAACCTTTCCCAGTTTGTCCATAAGTTCAGGCACCACGCCACCTGGAGAAAACCGGAATATCCCGATATCCTTCTGCTGTTCCAAAAATACAGCGGTGACCCTGCCATCATCCAGCAGGAATTCCTGTCCTGGACGGAGGCGGCCCAATCCCTTCAGCAGGACTTTCCAGGTTCCGGAAACTTCCTCCTGAACCATGAGCATCTCAAGGGGTTTGCTCGCGCCTTTTTTAAAAGCGATCAACTTGGCGGGAAGAACACGGGTATCGTTCAGCACCACCAACGAACTGCAGGCAAGGTGGTCGGTGATGGACCCAAAATGGTCGTGGGAAATCTTTCCCGTAGAACGATCGACCACCATTAGGCGTGACTGGTCCCGTTCCGGGAGAGGCACCTGAGCAATCAATTCCTCCGGCAGAGCAAAGTCAAAATCTGAAAGTTTCATAGTCACATTATTTTTTTGGGTTCTCGCATTGAGTCCGGCGCTCTTGTTATACCAAACAAATTTAATAAGTTACGAGACTATTTGAGGTTTTTTGATATTGACCTGACCGGGTATTTGCTATATTCTGCCCTCGTTTACGCTAGGGGTGTTGTTGATCATTCACTTTCCCAGCAGATAAGGAATAAAAATGGTTAAAGCTTACAAGACAATTGCTTTGGTGATCCTCTCCACGTTCATTCTGGTGTTGGGTGCGGCGGACCCGGCGGATGCGAAGAAAAAGAAAAAGAAAATTCCTAAAAAACCGTCTTACGTGGGCGCAGTCAAATGTAACGGCAGTTGTCATGACCCCTATTACCAGGCTTGGGTCGAATCGCCTCATGGCAAAACTTTTGAACTCCTGCAAGCCGGGGTTCGTCCGGAAGCGAAAAAGAAAGCCAAATTGGATCCGGAGAAAGATTACACGACTGACCCAATGTGCTTGCGGTGCCACACCACCGGGCATGGCCAGCGTGGAGGCTTTAAACCCGCTGGCAGTAAAAGCAAAAAAGGCAAAGATACCAGCACAAAAATTGATCCTGAAGAACCGAATAAAGAGCAGGTCGGGTGTGAAATGTGCCATTCGGTGGCCGGCGGAGCCCAGTTCCGGGTGGTCATGAAAAACACCAAGGGTGATTTCAAAAAACCGGAAACTGAGAAGTACGGTCAGCGATGGGACTACGCCAATGTGTGTTCGCGGTGTCACAATCATCCCAAAAATCCTCATAACGCCAAACTCGATCCCAAGTACGCGTTTAAATACGCGGATAAGAAGGGCGCGGTTCACGATAGTGAGAAGTATGTCAACGAGGACAATGCCGATCAAAAACTTGAGAAAGCTAAAGATCGTGCTAAAGAGAAAGCTCAATCCGAGAAAACACCTCTGTTGATTGAGGATTTTAAAATCAGTAAGAAGTCGGGCAAGTTGTTAATTAAAAAGAAAACCAGGCCTTATAACAAAAAAGAGAAGACTTTTAACTATCAGGGATAAAGTTGGAAAAATTTTAGCGTGATTAAGGGGGGACTGCGATCCATGTTTTTGGGTCGGCCCCCCTTATTTATTGATTAGACTTTCCCTTTCACCCGAACCGGGAATTCATGGCGAAATCCAGATTTGTCAAAAAGATTTTATGTATCGGAGCCGGGTATGTTGGCGGACCGACTATGACGGTCATCGCTAACTTTTGTCCGGATTATAAAATCACTGTGGCGGATATTTCCGAAGAAAGGATCCGGCAATGGAATTCCAACGATCTTCCAATTTATGAGCCGGGCCTGAAAGAACGGGTTTTGCAGGTGCGCGGTAAAAACCTGTTTTTTTCCACCGAGATCGACCATGAAATAGCAGAAGCCGATATCATCTTTGTGGCCGTGAACACCCCCACCAAGACCTTTGGCGAGGGCGCGGGCAAGGCGGTGGATTTGCAGTTCATTGAACAAACCGCTCGCCGGATCAAGGAAAACTCCAAATCCGACAAAGTGGTGGTGGAGAAGAGCACGATGCCGGTGCGGGCCGCTGAAACCATCGGCAAGATTCTGCATTCCGGGAACACGGATGTGCATTTTGAGATTCTGTCAAATCCCGAATTCATGGCTGAGGGTTCAGCCATTCGGGATATGGAAAACCCGGATCGGATATTGATCGGGTGCATGGACACACCCTCCGGGCGGGCGGCCTGCCAGGAGCTGGTTGAGATTTACGAAACGTGGGTGCCCAGGGAAAAGGTGATCATCACCAATTTGTGGAGCAGTGAACTTTCCAAGCTGGTATCCAACGCGTTTTTGGCTCAGCGAATATCCTCCATCAACAGCATTTCGGCTCTATGCGAAGTGACCGGAGCCGATGTGACGGAAGTGTCCCGGGCGGTTGGCCAGGACCGCCGGATTGGATCCCAGTTCCTGCGGGCGGGGCCCGGGTTCGGGGGTTCCTGTTTTCGTAAGGATATTTTAAACTTGATCTACCTCTGTGAGCATTATGGCTTACAACCAGTGGCGGATTTCTGGCAACAGGTCATCACCCTCAACGATTATCAAATAGAACGGTTTGTTCAGCGCATATCGAAAGCCATGTTCGATTCGGTGGTGGATAAAAAAATTGCCATTTTTGGATTCGCTTTCAAACCGGATACCGGGGACACGCGTGACGCTCCGGCCATTCACATTTGCAAAAGATTGCTCCAGGAAAAGGCCCAATTGTGTATCACCGATCCGCACGCCTTGCCCAATGCGAAATTGGATTTGGAAGGAATAGAAGGTGCATTGGAGTACGAAACTGATCCCTACACAGCCGCTGAAAATGCCCACGCCATTGCCTTGATAACAGAGTGGGATGCTTTCAAAACCCTCGACTATCAAAAAATATACGATCGAATGGAAAAGCCGGCATTTTTATTTGACGGCCGGAACTGCCTCGATCATAAGGCCTTGTTTGAAATCGGATTCAATGTTTATGCGGTTGGCCAGCCTGCCAGAGAAAAATTTTGATCACCTACAATTTCCACCCGAGTGCACCGTTAAGGCTTGTCTACCTGCGGGGAATGACAGAAGGTGCAAAAATCCATAGGCCGATGAGGCATGATGGGAGCGCTTTGGGTTTTAACGACATGACAAGTCATGCATTCGCTCACCGGGTCGGTGGCCACGTGGAAAGGATGACTGCTCAAATCGGGTGCTGAACCAAAAAATGCATAGACCAATCCCCCAGCCAAAAGTGCTCCAAGCACAGTCATGGCCTTGTAAAAATTTATCTCACCTGCAAATTTTTTCTTCCTGGCCATAGAACTTCGAGGTTATTCTGTTTGAGCGGCGACCACATCAATTTCCACCTGGGCGCCTTTAGGGAGGGCCGCCACTTGCACACAGGCACGGGCCGGCTTGCTGTCAGAAAAAAACTTTTCATAAACCGCGTTCATTCTGGAAAAATGAGCCATGTCCACCAGATAAACGTTGGTTTTGACCACTTGCTCCAAGGTCATGCCCTCGACTCGCAAAATGGCTTGAATATTTTTAAGAGTGAGCTCCGTTTCTTCTTCGATGGTGCCTCGTCGAAACTCACCGGTACCCGGCTCCAGGGCGATTTGACCTGAAGTGAATACGAAATCACCCACCCGGATGCCCTGTTGATAAGGGCCAATGGCGGCAGGCGCCTGGTCTGTATGAATTGATTTTCTTTGCATGAGAAACCCGTATAAATGGAAAATATTTTTATTATATGGCCGCCATTTGTTTGATGAAGGGATAGGACTTTAGCTCCCTTCCCACACGTGACAGGATCAGGCGATGGGTCACACTTTCAATTTCCAATTCAGAATCTTTGGGAATTTTCAGTCGCTCCGTATGGTTTATATCGAGAGTCAATAATTTTTTCAAGTAATTCAAAGACCCATTTTTAATTTTTATTTCAGCAAAATCCGGGCCTTGGCAGGGTTCACAAATAATGCCATGCCTGCTGTAACTGAATCCAACCCAGTAGGATTTTGGAATGCCCTGGCAGACGATGCAACGGTTGAGCCGCGGGGCATACCCGGCCAAAACCATAATACGAATCTCAAATAACCGGCAGAGCGTTTCCATGTTTGTTTGACTGCGGGTTTTCTCCAGTATGGCCAGCAATAAATCAAATATTTCTGGTTCTGGCTGAGCTTCGGCCATCAACGTATCTGCCAATTCCAGAAAATAAATCGCGGAATAGAATTTTTGATGGTCTTCCCGGATGGACTGAAAAGAATGGATGATATCACACTGATTCAAACTAAAGAGCTCCTGATTTTGTTTGCCAAAGTAAACCATGGAAATATGGGAAAGGGGTTCCAGAGAGGCCCCGTAGCGGCTTTTTAACAGGCGGGCTCCTTTGGCCACGCATTTGATCTTGCCATAACGGCGTGTCAAAAAAGTCACCAGCTTGTCTTTTTCGGATAATTTAATGCCGCGAAGAACCACGGCCTGAGTTTTATAAAGCGGCATCTTAATGGCTTTCCAATTTCAGCAGAAATTTTTTAATGGAGGTGCCCCGAGCGTAGCCGCCCAGGCCGCCATCGCTGAGTATCACCCGGTGGCAGGGGATGAGGATGGGAATCGGATTCCCGCCGTTGGCATTACCGGCGGCCCGGTGGGCCTTCGGCTTCCCCACCGCCTTGGCCAGCCACAGGTAACTGCGCGTTTCCCCATAAGGGATCGTTTGCAATTTGCGCCAGACTTTGCGCTGGAAAGGAGTTCCCTGAACGATATCCAATGGCAATGAAAACGTTTCCAACTCACTATTAAAATATTTTTCAAACTGGGTCGTAATGCACGCCAATTTTTTTGCATTGCGGTGCGGCCTGACGCTGTACAATTTTCCCAGATAACCGCAATAATCGGCTTCACTTTTAATCCGTGACTGGACATTGCAGAGGCCTTTTTCAGTCATCGCAATGCCCAGCAGTCCCACGGGAGTTTTTAAAATATCGTAGGTCAATGATTCGGTATTTATGGGTCTGGCAGGTATGCTTTGCATAAATTTCTGTTACTCAGGCCCTTCTATTGGCTGGCGGGTTATTCTTTTTATTTGGTGGCTGAGTTGAATAAATCGTCACTTAAAATGACTGCCGTTATTTTATCATAGTGGCCTCCGGATTAGGATTGAAAATAGTTTATCAGGAAAAGGCTGAACCACGGGACATAGGTGATGAGCAGTAATCCGATCAATCGGATGCCTAAAAAGGGCAGGGTGGCGCGATAGAGCCGGACCACGGGTTCCTTAAATCGCGAGCTGGCTATAAACAGATTTATGCCAACAGGTGGTGTTGAGTAACCAATTTCCAAATTGGTGAGGAAGATGATTCCCAAATGCACCATGCTGATATCGTAGCTTTTGGCAATGGGAACGATCAGCGGAACCACCACAATGATGGCCGAAAATATATCCATCATGCATCCCACGAGAAGCAGGAATACGTTGAGAACGATAAGAAAAGTAATGGGGTCGTGAATATACTGTTGCATGGTCGCAAGCATCTGCATGGGAATCTGCTCATCGACCAAATAGCTGGTGAACCCCATGGCGGTGCCGAGGATGATCAAAATGGTCCCCACCAGAATCATGCTGTCGTGCATCAGGCGCGGTAAATCCTTGAAGGGGTGAATGTCCTTGTACACCCAGGATTCAATGAAAACGACATAAACGGCGGTCACCGCCGCGGCCTCCGTCACGGTAAAAAAGCCCCCATAAATTCCAAAAATAATTGCGAAAGGCAGGGGAATTTCCCATGCCGCCGCCCGCAATGCCTGGCCGGCATCATTCAGTTGGAAAGGGGTTCTTTTGATTTTTAATCTGGAGCTGATGAACATACCGTACAAAGCAATGATGAAAATCATCAGCAATCCCGGAATAAGACCGGCGATGAATAACTGGTCGATGTTGACTTGGGCTACCAGCCCATAAAGGATGAGAGGCAGGGAGGGTGGAAATAAAAGGCCCAGACTGCCCGAGGAAGTCATCAATCCCAAAGAGAAATTTTTGGAATATTTTTCCTTCAACAGGAGCGGATAAAGCAGTCCACCCAAGGCAATGATGGTGACTCCCGAAGCGCCCGTGAAGGCCGTGAAGAAGGCGCATGCCATCAAGACCACCAGTGGGACACCCCCGGGCATGCCCCCGAGAAAACACTGTGACAGTCGTGTCAGCCGCTGGGGAGTTTTGCTTTCCGCCATAACAAAACCCGCGAAAGTGAATAGCGGTATGGCCAGCAGGGTGGGAGAACTGGCTACCCGGTACAGCTCAATGAAGATGGCTGCGGAATCTATATCCGCATAATGAAATGACAGCAGGGCGGCCAATCCGATGACGGCGAACAGTGGGGTTCCTGCCAGTGTGAGCAGTACAATGCCGAGGATGATGAAAAAGGTCATTCTTCAGTTTTCCAAATTGAGCGGACTCCAGCCAGTGAGCGGAACAGGAACCGGATGGCGATGACCCCTAAACTGAAGGGCAGAATGGTTTGAAAAATCCAAACGGGTAAATCCAAAAAAAGGATGGAGCCGGATTCTTTTTCAAATTGCAAGAAGTTCCAGGCGGCGATGAGGAGAAAAATGCTGATTATTCCGGTGGCAAAATCAACGATTGCCCGCAATGGTTTGAGCCAACCCTCGGGGAGGAAAAGCGGGATGAAATCAATTGCGATGTGCCGTTTTTCACGAACGGCCAGAGATGCGCCCAGAAAGCCTACCCACAATACCAGTTGCCTTAAAAAAGTATCGGCCCAAAGCAGTCCGAAATTGAAGACATTGCGAAGCACCACCTGCCCAAAGGAAAGAAAAACCATCACGAATAAAATAAAAATTAAAACCCATGATTCAAATTTTGCGAGGTAATGATCGAATTGCCTGAGTATTCGCATGGAGGTGGAAGACTGTGAAAGGTTACAATTCTTTGGGTGGCGACCGGAGTTGGATGCTTTAATCAAAAAAGCATCTGTGTATAATAAGGTCTTTATGGGACAGGCTCAATGACTTATTGATATTCTCACCCCCCGAATACGAAAAAAATCCGAATTTTCATGTCAAAAATTTTGATAGCCAATATCGTCTTTGTCGCTGGGAGTTTTCTATGTTACCCACCTGCGTTAATTGCTGAAAATAATTCATTGGATATGTCTCTCATCCCAGCGGGAGAGTTTACTATGGGCAGTGCGGTGGGAGTGGGAAGACCCGACGAACACCCACAGCACCAAGTATACCTCGATTCCTTTTGGATGGACCTCTATGAAGTGACTCTCGGGGACTTTGAAAAATACCTGGCCGCCAATCCTCGTCAACATCCAACAATTTTAGGTTGGTATGACCGTAAAGCCCAACTGGAAATGGTCCGTCGGCCGATCATTGGCCTGACTTGGGAAAGGTGCCGGAATTATTGTGCTTGGCAAGGCAAGCGGCTTCCGACGGAGGCAGAATGGGAACGTGCCGCCGCCGGAACTGAGCAAAGAACCTATCCCTGGGGCGAGGCGCTTCCCGATCTTTTGGGCGCGAACTATGGCCGATGTTGTTTTATAGACAGGGGCCTGGCACTTCATGAGGTGGGGTCCTTGACATCTGGAAAAACGCCGGACGGATTATTTGATATGGCAGGAAATATTGCTGAATGGGTGTTTGATTGGTATGATCCTCATTATTATAATGTCAGTCCTTTCAAGAACCCCCAAGGGCCACCTACTGGGAAATACCATACCGTGCGTGGCGGCGCTTGGAACAGCCGGTCCGATTATATGAGAAATGCGCGGCGGTACGGTGATAATGATTCCAAAGATTTTTACGGAATTGGTTGCCGGTGTGCCAAATCCGAAAAAACAAATTAGCTTTTTCCCGTATTTTATCATCCTTTTAAATGAAGCCAATACAGTAATGGATAAACTTGACGAAACAATCGATACCCATGAGCGGGATAAAGTGATCACCCTGATTCAGGAAAACTCCGTCCGGGTTGGAAAACTTAATATCAAATTCACTAAGCTCAGTAAGAAAGATTCAATTGAACGTTGGCAAGCTTTTTATGATTCATATCATAGGTTATTAATAAATATTCCCAAGGGAGTATTACGGATAGAAAGAGAAGTCCGCCAAAAGTTTGTCAGCCCCCTCACTCAGGAACGAATCGAACAACTCAGGTGGAATATCAATGAAGAGATAGACTTGGTGGTTAAAAAACTGGAGGGGAAATGTAGGTTGGATTTTAAAAAGCTGGGCCGTGAAGAAGAGCTTGATTCCAGACTGAAGGCCACTCTGAAGAAATGCGGCGAGTTGTTGGAGTCCGAAATAATTAAATGTTCGGACAAATTGGAAATGAGTGCCAACGAGTCCGGAAAAATTCAGCTGAAGGATTTAGCGCTTGCTTTCGGGACCGATGAGGGGTTATTGCACCAATTGAATATTTTGGATCCATTGCAAGCGATAAATACCAATTTAAATTCAAATGCTGAAGGCCCTCTTGCCAAAAGTTTGTTTGATGACACCGTAGAAAGCATAAAATATCTGTTGCGGGGCATTCAGAATTTGTCCATTGACTCCACGGGTTCTGTCGCCGTCAAAAAGGCCGCAAAAATGGAAGTTGCCAAAGAGTCCATGCAAGTCATGGAAATTATCCGTAATATTGATTATATGGTGGAGCAAATAAAACTTACTGGAGATAATAAGAATTCGGAGGTCTTGGAAAAAATCTGGTTGCAGTTAGAGCATAATCTTGATAATGGCAAACCCGACTGGGTAAACCTGATTCCAAAATTTAAATCGCTATACGAATTTATCGAGAACAAAGGAAAATAAAACGTGGGTACCCAAAATAAATATCGTCCGGTTGTCTGTCGCATTGGGATAAAATTAATCTTCCTCTTGATTTTTTTTTTCGTGCACTCCGGTTGTGCGTTTTTCAGTCTGAGTCTTGGGTCCAGGATAAGCCCACTGGAGGAGACGGTGGTTTCTGGAGAGGGTGATGACAAGGTTTTGGTTATTGCCATCAATGGTTTGATTTCCAACAAGAAGTCCAAAACCATTTTCGGGAACGTGATGGAAGTTGGAATGGTTGAGAGAATTAGGGAAACACTCAAAAAAGCGGATGCAGACGATCAAATAAAGGCCATCCTGTTGAAGATCAACAGTCCCGGCGGAACCGTCACGTCGAGTGATATTATTTATCATCAATTGAAGTCCTTCAAAAATAAAAAGGGGATCCGGGTTTATGCCATATTCATGGATTTAGCGGCTTCAGGCGGATATTATGTGGCGCAAGCGGCGGATAAAATTTTTGCGCACCCGACATCTGTAACTGGGAGCATTGGTGTTATATCCCTCAAAATGAATTTAAAAAATTTATTGGATAAAGTGGGGGTCGAATTTGAGGTGGTCAAGTCGGGGGAAAAGAAGGACTTTTTGTCGCCCTTTCGGCCTTTCACCGTTGAAGAAAGAGGGCTGTTTCAAGAAACAATCGACAGCATGCATCAAAGATTTGTCGATACCATTTTAGAAAACCGCCCCGGCATCAGTCGAGCCTCAATGAAAAGTTTGGCTGATGGTCGAATATTCACCTCCCAGCAGGCACTGGCCTTTAAATTGATCGACCACATCGCCTATCTTGACGAGGCCGAAGAGCTTATTAAACAAGATATGGCTGTCCAAAAACTTAAGTTTGTCGTTTACAGCCGTCCCGGACAATATAAAAATAATTTATACTCTGCCCTTCCTTACAGTCCAACCATCAATTTATTAAATGTGGATTTGAACTTCCTCCCACTGAATTTAGAATCTAAATTTTTGTATCTCTGGCTCCCCTGAATTTTTAAGATCAACTCATTATATTCAGACAAGGGGTGGACAATTCAAATTAGGTTTCAGTTGACGGGATTGCCGGGATTCCTTACCATTGACAATGGTGAGGATCTTTGTTTTTTAAAGGTTATCTAATTATGGAATATCCTGAATCATGAACACGATTGGGCATGAACTTAAGATTTTGATTGGCGAAGACGACGAGGATGATTACTTCCTGGCCAAGGAACTCATTCGGGAATCCATTCTTGAGGCCAAAATAAAAATGGATAGAGTGGTGACTTTGTCCGAGGTGTTGTCCCATTTGGAAAGTGATTCCTACGATATTTGCATTCTTGATTACTATCTCGGTGTGCACAACGGCTTGGATATCCTCAAAGTGATGCGGGAAAAAGGCTTTGATGTTCCAACCATTTTATTGACTGGGCAGGGGGATCAGGAAATCGCTGTAGCGACTATGAAGGCGGGAGCCTCCGATTATATATCGAAAAACAATCTCAGTGCAGACGTATTGGGCAAAGCCATTCGTCACTCGATAAATCTTCATAAAGAAGAAGAACAGCGCCGCCGCGCTGAAAAGGCCCTTTTATTTCAAGGTCAGTTGTTTCAGGGCGTGTCTGAAGCCGTCAGCCGGCTGTTGACTGTTCACAATCATGAGCAATCCATTAAAGAGTCCATTGCCATCATGGGGAATGCCGCGCAGGTGGACCGCGTATATATTTTTCAAGACCACCCGCACAAAGGCACCGGGCCAGCGGCATTCAGCATTAAGCATTACTGGGCCAAAGACGGCAACAATGAATTCGATCCGGATTTTAAAGACCTCTGTTATCAGAGATTGGGAATTGTCCAATGGGTTAAGGACTTGTCCATGGGGAAAACGATCAGCGGAATTGCAGATGAATTTCCGGAACCCGCCGGCCAGTTTTTCAAGTCGAAACAGATCAAGTCGATGATCCTGGTTCCGGTTAAAATGGATTATATTTATTGGGGATTCATTGGTTTTGCCGACTGCCACTCTCTTCGTTTTTGGAATAAAGACGAGGAGCACATCCTTAGAACTTTTTCGGCATGCATTGGCGGTGAGTTTAAAAGGTATCAGGATGACCAGGCTTTTCGTTCCATTGTGGAAGGCACCTCGGGCCAGACGGGAGATGAGTTTTTTCATTCGCTGGTGCGTAATCTGGCATCCGCACTCCCGATGCGCTGGGCGGTGATCAACGAGCTACTGGATTATACCCAGAGCACCTGCAAGGTGGTCGCGGGCTGGGACGGGGAATCCTTGATTAAAAAGTACCAATTTGATGTGGTCGATACACCGCATGAAGATGTTTTGGGAGGCATGTTCAGTTTTTATCCCGATCGGGTTCAAGACTTGTTCCCCAACGATCCAAACCTCAAAAAATATAATATCCAAAGCTACGCCGGAGTTCCATTTTTCAACTCTGCCATGAAAATTATTGGCCACCTATCAGTTTATGACAATCGGCCCATGGTGGATAAGGAACGGACCATTTCTATTTTGCGGGTTTTTGCGGCACGGGCCGGGGCCGAGTTGGAACGCAAGCGATCCGAGGAGACCATTAAAAATATGGCCTATCACGATCCTCTGACCGGTTTGCCCAACAGGATATTGCTCAATGATCGACTCACTGTGGCTTTAGCAAATTCCAAGAGAAATAAGAATATGCTCGCTGTGTTTTATTTGGATTACGATAACTTTAAAAATATTAACGACACCTACGGTCATGGCATAGGCGATCTGTTGCTGCAACGCATGTCTGAATTGCTGAAAGGATGTCTGCGGGAGGAGGATACCGTGGCTCGTCTCGGGGGAGATGAGTTCATTTTGGTTTTTCCTGGAATTCATAATAAGGAGGACGTTAAAAAACTGGCTGAAAAGATTAATAAATTGGGGAGCCAGCCCATGCACCTGGAAGGTCAAAATGTGCAAGGATCCATCAGCATCGGGGTCGCCATTTATCCGGAGGACGGGATGACGGGGAAAGAGCTTTTAAGCAGTGCCGATGATGCTCTGTATACGGCCAAAAGAGAAGGTAAGAATCGTTATCATTTCGCCTCCCCCTTGGAACTGCTCCCGGAAATCAAATAACACGTTCGCCATCTACAACCCGGACACACTCTTATTTTAAACCTATTATGCGCTCAATAGTTTCCATCAATATTGGTAAGCCCTTCAAGGTACAATATGATATGGATAGAAATTTTCGATCGGCCATTCAAAAAAGGCCGGTCACCGGGAAAACATATTTGGATTTTCTCGGATTTGAAGGGGACCAGGTAGCGGACCTCCGTTACCATGGAGGAAGAGATAAGGCGGTCTGTGTTTATTCCGTGGACCACTTTCCGTTTTGGGAAAAGGAGCTGTCCCAGTCACTTTCGCCCGGCGCTTTTGGTGAAAATCTCACCCTCAAAAATGTAAATGAGCACGAGGTCAGGATCGGTGATATCTTTAAGATTGGCGAAGCAGAGGTTCAATGTTCTCAACCCCGGCAACCTTGCCATAAATTGAACAAGGTTTTTAATTATCAAAAAATGGCTTGCCGGGTTCAGACTACCGGTTATTCCGGTTTTTATATGCGTGTGCTCAAACCGGGTTGGCTCCAATCTAGCGATCCCTTTGAACTCCTCAAACCTGACCCGCATGGCATTTCCGTGGATGACGCCAATCGACTGATGCATGAGGATAAAAAGAATCCTTCCAAGCTCAAAAAAATACTGAGTCTGGAAGCTCTGTCCCAGGAATGGCGGGATATTTATGAAAAGAGATTGAACGTAGCCCTTAAAATTTTAAAATAAAACTCTACCGACTCTTCCCCTCTCCCTTGAAGTCCTATGGATTCTGAAAACAAGTGGGTGCATTCTTCAAATTTCTGGGTTGATCTGTTGCGGGATAAAATTCTCTCAACAGAAATCAATAGAGACCAAGGCCGCGCATTTTTTTTACATCTGGCTGATTTGGGATTTTTTGAGTCGATGGATGAGGAATTATGGCTGTTGAAAAGTGATGAATCCGTAAAAACGCCTGAGGCTCTCAAAAAATTTATCGAAAAACGTTTGGCTGAGGCCGCCCAAACCGAAAAAGGTTTTGTCCTGGATTATTTTCTATCAGGTGCGGCCAGGACACCCAACGCAGTTGCAGAGGACACCGAAAAACAATCCGCTAGCGAATCTTCCCGCAAGAAAAAAACTTCTGGTGATTCTGATAAGAACCTGCCGGCAAAATCATCCGACCCCAGCACTTTGCAAATCGTGAAAAAGTATGGCAGGCAAATTCAGTCATTCATGGATTTGGAACAGGATATGGTGGGCCGTCTCATCGGTAAACACACCACCAAATCTGATGCCCGAAGGATTTTTAATTTTGTTCTCGGAAAAATGAAAGTCAAGGCCGAACCCCGCCCCTGGGAACAGCTCAGCCGGCGCCGCCACAAATAACAGTTTCTGCCTCATCCCATCAACTCAGTAAATAGACCGCACACCTCGGGTTGTGCCTTGAGACCGGGCTATGGTAGGATTGGCGGCGTTTTATCAAATGAGCAACTAAGAAATTGAGCGAATGGCAATGACGGACACGGATCTCGTGGTAATTGGTGGTGGGCCGGGAGGCTATTCGGCGGCGTTTTTAGCCGCCGACAAAGGCATTTCAGTGACTCTGGTCAGTGATGAAAGCCAACTAGGTGGAGTCTGCCTCCAACGCGGTTGTATTCCCTCCAAAGCGCTCCTCCACCTGGCTAAACTGATCTCCGAAACCCGTGAAGCCAAGGCCTGGGGATTGGATTTTGGAGAACCTCAGATCGACCTTGACCGCTTGCGCAATTGGAAAAACGATGTGGTCCGGAAAATGACCGGAGGCCTGGCGCAGTTATGCAAGCAACGGGGGATTCACTTGGTGACCGGGCGCGCCCGCTTCAAAAGTTCCGATACGATCTCTGTCGACGCTACGACCTCTTTAAAATTCAAGCACGCTATCATCGCCGTCGGTTCGGTGCCGGCTATACCGGGAGATTTTGCATCAACAAGCCCAAATATCATGGATTCCACCCGAGCATTGGACGTGGAATCAATTCCAGGGCGTTTGCTGGTCGTGGGGGGTGGCTACATAGGTTTGGAAATGGGCACGGTTTATGCCGCTCTGGGAAGCCAGGTTGCGGTGGTGGAAATGACCGACGGCCTACTGCCAGGGGTGGATCGGGATCTGGTCCGCATCCTTCAGGTCAACCTTAAAAAGAAATTTGAGTCTATCTCACTCAGTACCCGGCTGAAATCCTTTAAAGACACCTCTCAGGGAGTGCAAGTGGTCCTGGAGAATGAGGGCGGCACAACGGAACGTATTTTTGACAAAGTGTTGATCTCGGTTGGGCGAAAACCCAATACACAAGGGCTGGGCCTGGCAACCACCCGGGTAGGATTGGATGGCCAAGGGTTCATTCATGTTGACCAACAATTGCGTACCAGTGATCCCGGTATATTTGCCATTGGAGACGCCGTAGGAGGCGCCATGTTGGCCCATAAAGCATCGCATGAGGGTAAAGTCGCCGTTCAGGTGATATCAGGCGATTCCGTGGAATTTGGTCAACGAACCCTGCCTGCGGTCGTGTTCACCGATCCGGAGATCGCCTGGTGCGGCCTCACCGAAACCGAGGCCAAGGCCCAGGGTTTAGAGATCACCGTGGCTAAATTTCCGTGGGGAGCATCCGGTCGGGCGACCACTTTGGCCCGCAATGACGGTTTGACCAAACTCATCGTGGACCCCAAATCCCAGCGCATTCTGGGGATGGGTCTGGTGGGTTCAGGAGCGGGAGAACTGGTGGCGGAGGGTGTTCTGGCTATTGAAGCGGGACTCCCGGTTCATGATTTGGCGAAAGCTATTCATCCGCATCCCACCCTGTCGGAAACTGTTATGGAAGCCGCCGAGGTGTTCGCAGGAACTCCCACACATATCTATAAAAAACCAAGGTGAACTCTCAAAAATGGATATTCAGATATCGATGACGTCGTCATCGTCCATTTTATGGGGCCGTTTTTGATGGAAGGGTGGGTAGGGCGCCTTGGCGGCGGGCCGGATCGTGGGTTTCCTTTTCCCCTGAAACAGGTTTGCGAGAAACGTGATCAAACCTCCCGCTATGGCTATCACTAGAATAGTAAACCCGAACAGAAACAGTAAAGTTACCGCGACCAGGATACTGACCGCCAAAACCATCTTTTGCTTGAGGGTTATTTTTTGATTCGGGTTTGGATAATAAAACATTTTCTCAAGTTGGGGTTGAATGATTTATACTGAATCCCTCATAAGAGGGGAGATTTCATGGATAAAGAAATTTTTATAATGGCTTGCCCGAACTGCGGCGTGAAAAACCGGATCAAAAGTTTTTCCGCCGACCGTCTGCCGGTTTGCGCCAAATGCCGAACTCCTCTAATCGACGAGGATAAAAATGAAGTTCATGCGAAATTCGCAAAAAATCTGGAGGACTTCTATAATCTGCCGGACTTTGGAGAGCGTCCCCAAAATTAATTCAGCGGTCCCCCCCGAGCGATCCTGATAAACAACCACAAATCTATTTTAACACTATTCCCCAGAGAAACTACTATGGATGAGGCCGTACAAATTATTGAAAAAATCATGAGAGAAAAACTTGCGGCGACCCATGTCGCTATAATTGACGAGAGCCATTTGCACCGGGGGCACAAAGCGGCGGGCGGGGGCGGTCATTATCACCTGACCGTGGTCTCGTCCCAATTTGAAACCGCGAATTTAATTGACCAGCGCCGTTTGGTTTATAGCGCGCTCGATCAGCAGATCAACGGCACACCTAAATTGATTCATGCCCTCCAAATTAAAACGCTGACCCCAGAACAATGGCAGGCGGCCGGGAAATCCTCTTGATCCGGATTCACTCCCGATAGATTTCCAATTCCTCGCAGTTCTTCAGATTTTCTGATTCAGTGAGCGCCTTGATGGCGTCATTGGAGAACTGGTTTTTATATAAATCCAGCTTGATGTATTTTTTGCTTTGCGGCGAACTGGCAAAGGCCCGCGCCCCTTCATCCCCAATGATATTTCCAAACAGCGACAGGCTGGTGAGCTTGGGAAGATTGGTGGCGTTGGCGAGAACGATGGCGCCCTCATCACCAATATCATTTTGGTTCAGGTTGAGCGTTTCCACGTTTTGAAGATAAGGGCATTCGACCAGCGCTTCGATCCCTTCATCTCCCGTCTGGTTGCCCGACAAGGTGAGCACCTTCACCGTCTTCAAAATTTCTTTTTGAGCAACCTCCATGGTTCCCCTGAGTCCAATATATTTGTCACGCAAATTCAAGATCGTGCCGTCATCTGACATATTTTCCTTGATCATATCGTCAATCCTGCTCATCAAAATCTCCTCAATCCTTAACCACTGGATATCATATGTTCATTACATTTGGATCGAACTATTTTATCAGAAAATCTGCTGGGCACCGTTAAAATCTTAAAGAGTTTTTATGTGACAGCACAAAAAAACCGGCAGGGGGTGGATCCCCCCACCGGCGATATTGAACCTGGATTTTTTTTTAAAGAAGTGGATCGAGAAACAGCCCGTCGGTGGTCCATCTGGCGATCTCTTCCTTGGTGGGAATCGGCGGCACCGGTCTCTTTTCAGTCCGCTTGTCCAATGGATCGTGAAAGGTGCGGGCATAGGCCTCCGCTTTCCACAGGTAGAGGTGGGGGAATATCATGCCCCACGGGGCCATG
>Ga0114949_10000880_pt1 | contig 17469 bp, 18 predicted proteins | sample N074metaG_FD_83505 | JGI IMG/M metagenome (GOLD analysis project Ga0114949, IMG submission 83505) | Deep subsurface microbial communities from Kermadec Trench to uncover new lineages of life (NeLLi) - N074 metaG | ecosystem: Environmental > Aquatic > Marine > Ocean trench > Sediment | place... | reverse complement strand
GATGTATAAGGAAGCTGAAAAAATATACAACGAAGATCTCGACGTCCTGAGACAAAATGGATGGTCATTAATGGGTTTGTATAAAAGTCTTTTGGCCCAGGACAAACTGATGGAAGCCAAAACAATAAAACACGAATTTGACAAGGCCTGGAAAGATGCCGATATTAAAATATCCACATCTATTCTATGATTGAATATAATTTATCGTCAATTACTTGAAACGTTGGAAATATGCGACTAATAATCTTTAAACAGCCCATTATTAGTATTATAGCAGTACTTGCGGTTGTCTCGGTTTATGTCGTTTATTCGTACTTAACTACTAAAGTAACATTACCGGTTTATAATCCATCCGACTTTAATCCTGAGTTAGTTGATAAAAGCTTACAGGGTATCAATAAAAATCATACCGTTGCAGATTTCAGATTGATAAATCAGAACGGAAAACTAATCACTCAAGAAGATTATCTAGATAAAATCTATGTTACCGATTTCTTTTTTACGCGTTGCCCGAGTATTTGTCCGATAATGACGGATAATTTGATAAAAATTCAGGAGGAATTTTTCGATAATGATGACATCATGTTGTTGTCACTTTCGGTAACTCCGATAATGGACAGTGTCCCCGTACTACGTGAATATGCCGACAAAAAAGGTGTCATCGACTCAAAATGGAATATTACGACCGGAGACAAAAAGCATATTTATGAGCTTGCACGAAAAAGTTATTTCGCTGTGGTGGAAGAGGGTGACGGAGGGTTACAAGATTTTATACATACCCCAAATTTCATTTTAGTGGATAAAAAAAAACAGATAAGAGGTATTTATGATGGCACAGACGATGACGAGATACTTCGTTTGATAAGTGATATTAGAATACTGCTCGACTAATGTGAATTTCCGGTTAAAATAAAAAAGCCCGTCGGGAAATCGGCGGGTTTTTTTTATCTATTTCAGAAATTATTAATAATAGGTATATCTTCTTACTTTGGAAATGTACTTGGCGAGTCTCATAACCTGATGGCTGTAGCCATATTCGTTATCATACCATACATAGATCACAACATTTTTACCGTCTTTGGCTACGATAGTCGCGTGGCTATCATAAATGGATGGGGCAGATGATCCAACGATATCACTGGATACCAACTCGTTGTTTAAGCTGTATTTAATTTGCTCCACGAGATCTCCTTCAAGGGCATATTTCTTCATGATGGCGTTTAATCCATCTTTCGATGTAGTTTGTTCCAATTCCAGTATTAAGATCGCTAAAGAACCATTGGGTACTGGAACACGAATGGCGTTGGAAGTTAATTTACCTTCAAACGAAGGGAGCGCTTTACTCACCGCATTTCCGGCACCGGTTTCGGTAATGACCATATTTAAGGCTGCGGCTCTTCCTCTTCGGTATTTCTTATGTATATTATCTACCAAATTTTGATCGTTGGTGTATGCATGGATCGTTTCTAAATGTCCATGTACAACACCAAGACTCTCTTCTATTGCCTTTAAAATAGGTGTAATAGCATTGGTAGTGCAGGAAGCGGCAGAGAAAATATCCAGTTCATCCGGATTGTGTTCTGTATGATTTACGCCGTGAACAATATTGGGAACTCCTTTTCCGGGGGCGGTCAATAAGACCTTACTCGCTCCTTTGGGAACCAAATGACGACTTAAGGCTTCTTTATCGCGGAAGGCTCCGGAATTATCGATAATTAAAGCATCCTCAATTCCGTACTTCGAATAGTCTATTTCTTCAGGTGCATCAGCCGAAATTATGTGAACGGTAGTTCCGTTAATGATCAACGCCTTATTCTCTACATCGATTCCAACCGTTCCGGCAAAATCCCCATGGACCGAATCATACTGTAATAAAGACGCTCTTTTTTCCAATATGGTCTGGTCTATTTTTCCACGTGTCACGATCGCACGTAAGCGCATCTGGTTTCCTTTCCCGGTACGCGTCATTAACTCTCGGGCCAATAAGCGCCCAATACGTCCAAAACCATACAACACCACATCCTTGTGTTTAATATTCTTCTGGTTCCTGGCATTCTTTAATTTATCGCCAACGAAATCAATGGCATCCTGGTATTTATTATCTTCCAGATGATATTCGTAGGTTAATTTTCCGATATCCAGTTTTGCGGGAGGCAGATCGAGAGTATTAATGGCTTGTGCAATCTCAACCGAATCAAAAATTGAAATAGGTTTTTGAACAAATTCCATCGCATATTCATGGAGATTTAAGATCTCGCTCACGTTACGATCAATTAATTGGTTCCGAAATAACACCAACTCAATAGACTTGTCGTACCAAAGGTCACTCACAATTTTAATAAATTCAACGGTAGCCTTGCGGCGATCTGTTTGAAAAGAAAGTTCTTTTTCATAAACTTCATCAAAACTCATAGACGTATTTTTTAGGGTTCCCATTTTCATTGGAATTTAATGCTTGAAATTTTTTGCAAAAATACATAACAAAAACGTTTTCGTAAAGGATATTTGTAAAAATAAATTGCCCGTTAAATGATCAACTTTAGCGGGCAATCTCTTTTGAATAATACAAATTTTATCTGAAGATAAATGAGTTCAATTCGCCTTGCTTATTTACAGATGTTAATTTAATAGCTTCACCATAAGAGCGGCGGGCAAGAATTCTCTTTATATCCTCAATATCTTTTACAGGGCGATCATTCAATCTTGTAATGATAGATCCTTCCAGATCATATTTTCTCATATCACGCGAAAAAACATTGGAGATAAGCACTCCATTTGACAAATCATATTCTCTCAATTGTTCCTTATTTGTATTGCGTACCTCAAGTCCCAGATCCTCAATTTCATAGGTTTCGATTTTCACCAGAGTTACCGGAATTATTCTCTCTTTGCCATTTCGCAGTACGGTCACGTCTACTACATCATTTGGCCGCTTAGAACCTAAATAACCGGAGAGATCAGAGAATTTAGCAATTTTATAACCATCGATATTTTTAATGATATCTCCTTTTTTGATTCCACCTTTCTCCGCGCCACTTCCTTTTTCAATGGAATTAACATATACTCCTTCCGTTTCGTTGACTCCATAATATTTTGCACGTGCAGAATTTAAACTTCCTCCTTGAATGCCTAAGATCCCACGTTGCACATCTCCAAACTCGAGTATGTCTTCAACCACCTTTCGAGCGGTATTCGAAGGAACAGCAAATGAATATCCTATAAAAGAGCCCGTTTCGCTAGTAATGGCCGTGTTGATCCCTATGAGTTGTCCCTTGGTGTTCACGAGAGCACCACCACTGTTTCCTCTGTTTACGGCGGCATCAGTTTGAATAAACGACTGAGGATTGCTATCAAACTCGTTCAGATCACGAGCCTTTGCACTCACAATACCGGCTGTCACCGTTGAGGTCAGGTTAAATGGATTACCAACAGCCAAAACCCACTCTCCGATTTTTACGTCATTCGAATCGGCAAATGGCACAAAGGGCAATTGCCCGTCGGGTTCAATTTTGATCAACGCAATGTCTGTTTTAGGATCGGTGCCAATGAGCTTTGCGGGATACGTTTTATTGTTATTGAGTGTAACTTCGAGCTGGGTCGAATTATCTATTACATGATTATTGGTGATGATATATCCATCCGGACTAATGATCACACCACTGCCGGATCCGATCATAGCACGGGGTTCACCTCTGAAGAAGTCTCGTAGACTCGAAGGCTGTTTGCTAATTGTTGTATTTTTTACGTGTACGACCGCATGAATTGTTTTTTCGGCCGCCTCGGTGAAATCAATACTCGAATTGGTAATATCGAAGTTGGATAAATTCGTGAGTAAATAAGAAGGTATTTCCTCTTGTTGTGTAATTATTTCTTGTGTGGTATTTTCCACAAAAAGTTTATATCCCCCTAAAGTAATTGCCCCGGCAACGAGCGCTACTGCGAATAATCGAACTGTTTGTTTCATAGCTGAAATGGTATAAAGATCCTTAAATGTAACTCATTAAAGACCGCCGTATTATTAAAATGTTTAAATTTTAACTCGTATTTAACACATTCGTAACCTCCATAAAAGCACTTGGATTTTATACCTTTGCTTTTCTATGCAAATCGAATTTTACAAATATCATGGAACCGGCAACGATTTTGTGCTCATCGATAATCGCGATTCACATTTATCCAAGGTCGAAAACGATCTGGTAGTTAAAATGTGCGACCGAAAATTTGGGATAGGGGCAGATGGACTCATACTGTTGGAGAAGCATCCTACCGTTGATTTTACGATGATCTATTACAATGCCGACGGCTATCCCGGATCCATGTGTGGAAATGGAGCGCGCTGCATTGTTAGGTTTGCCAAATTTTTGAATATCATTTCCTCGGAAGCTGTTTTTGAAACTTCAGACGGATTTCACAGTGCTTCTGTCAATGGCTCCAAGGTTTCACTTAAGATGAACGATGTTTCAGAAATTTCGATAAATGAAGAATTCACTTTTTTAGATACCGGCTCACCCCATCATGTGACCATGGTAGAGGATTTGTCTCGGTATGATGTGTATTCCAAAGGCAAACAAATTCGAAATGATCGATACGGAATTGCCGGCGCCAACGTTAATTTTGTAGCACAAGAAGAGAGTGATCTGTTTTCTGTACGCACCTTTGAGCGCGGGGTCGAAGATGAAACGCTTTCTTGTGGGACGGGAGTGACCGCTGTGGCGATTGCTATGCATGCTACAGGTAAGACCAATTCAGAAGTAATTAGGTTGAAGACAGCAGGAGGGGACCTTGAAGTTTCTTTCCATAAAACGGATAACCGTTACGAAAACGTACAGTTGAAAGGCCCCGCAAAACAAGTTTTTAAAGGAATTTGGAATGAATACACTTAAAGGCAAGAACATATACCTAAGGGCATTGGAACCAGCCGATTTCGATTTGCTCTATCAATTGGAAAATGACGAGTCCGTGTGGGAAGTGAGTAATACTTCAACGCCCTATTCAAAGTTTGTACTGAAACAATATCTCGACAACGCCCATCGTGATATTTATGAAGTAAAACAATTGCGTTTGGTAATTTGTGTTTCTGAAAATGACAAGGCGATCGGATTTATAGACCTGTTCGATTTTGACCCCAAACACCGGCGAGTTGGAATTGGAATTGTTATTTTTTCTGAAAAGGACCGCCAAAAAGGATATGCTTCTCAGTCACTACAATTACTGTGTGCCTATTCATTTACACATCTGGGAGTGCATCAATTATATGCCAATATCACCGAAGATAATGCAGCCAGTATTCAATTGTTTGAAAAACTTGGGTTTATAAAGGCTGGTATTAAAAGGGACTGGATCCACACCGCCGGAGCATATAGAGATGAATTCATCTATCAATATTTCAATGAAGAACATTAAAAAGATCATCGTTATCGTTTCCATTATTGGTGTTTTTGTCATGGGCGGCTTTACCTTTTATATCTACAATAACATATTTGTCCCCAATACAGCCTTTAACAATGAGGAGGCACATGTATTTATCAAAACCGGAGCAAATTTTAGCGATGTTATGGAAGAATTGGAGCCGTTTTTAAAAAGCACCAAGACTTTTAGGGCAGTGGCCGAGCGAAAAGGATATGTTTCCAACATAAAACCGGGACATTTTATCATTAAAAAAGACATGAACAACAATGACATTATCAATAGCATTCGTCTTGATAATGTTCCTATCAAGATTAAATTCAACAATCAAGAGCGCCTGGAGAATTTGGCGGGACAATTAGCATATCAGTTGGAGACAGACAGCCTGTCTTTTCTGACCGCAATGAACGATCAAGACTTTTTACAAGCGTCCGGATTTACTACTGCTACGGCCATTGGAATGTATGTTCCTAATACCTATGAGGTGTATTGGAATACTTCAGCGGAGAATTTCAGAGACAAAATGCTAAAGGAATACGAATATTTTTGGAATGAGAACCGAGATAAAAAAGCAATGGACGCCGGACTAACACAAGACCAGGTTTTATCGCTCGCTGCTATTGTAGATAGGGAGACCGCCAAAGTAGAAGAAAGACCACGGGTTGCCGGCCTCTACATTAACCGTATCCATAAAGGAATGCTATTGCAGGCAGATCCTACGATCATCTATGCTAAAAAATTGACCGAAGGCGACTTTGACCAGGTCATCAAACGCGTATTGTATCGCGATCTGGAAATAGACTCGAAGTACAATACTTATAAATATACCGGAGTCCCTCCGGGGCCTATTACCATGCCCGATATTTCTTCTATCGATGCCGTGCTTAATTACGAAAAGCACGATTATTTGTTTATGGTGGCTGATGTCAAGAATTTTGGCTATCATAAGTTTGCTAAAACCCTGGCCCAACACAATCGGAACAGACGGGAATATGTTCGATGGATCAATCGACAAGGGGTGAAAAGGTAGCCATATTTTCCGGTAAAGCAGCAATCCAGAAATTCATCAAAGAGTAAAACTGTCCATTATTGGAATCTAAGATTCTGTAAATGAGGCTTTCGTCGTCTATTATCGCACTTCAACTAATTGTAGGAAAATAATGACATATTTCTATTGTTTGTAATAAATTTCCTATAATTTAGTAAGATAATTCCTGTTAATAAGTTGGTTGATTACTTTTTTAACAGTTTCTTTCCCAAATCCTCCTTTTGAACTACATTTGTTACGGATATGTTAATAAAACGGTCAGTTTAACCGTATTTTTTGATGTTTTAACAAACATTAACAAACATCATTGAAAATATGTCAAATAAATCGTACTTTTGCACGCTTAAATAAGAACAGGCATTATTTGTTCACTATTTTAACTCAAATGAAACGTAACTATTTACGAATCAGTTTTTTACTCCTGGTTGTTGCGATAGTTTCAACAGGATTTTCTTCCAGGAATGGTGTGGACCTTTCACACTATCTGTTGGATGAAGAGGCATTGTGCTATAATGTCCCTACTGAAGACGAGGTGGTTGAAGTAAAGACGGATCCAGAATTCCAATTATTTTTGGGTAAAACTTATATTGGATTTAAAGAAGCGCTTGGTTTTAAGGAATCACAGGGGCGCTACTCGGTTGTAAATAAGTACGGTTATATCGGGAAATACCAGTTTGGGAAATCTACCTTAAGGCTCATCGGAATTTTTAACACCGATGTATTCTTGCGGGATACTCGTTTGCAGGAAGAAGCTTTTACAGCGAATACTTCTCGAAACAAGTGGATATTACGCAGAGATATTAAACGATATTCCGGCCGTTATATCGGTAATGTAAAAGTTACGGAGTCAGGAATTTTGGCTGCGGCACATTTAGCAGGGGCCGGAAATGTCAAAAAATATCTTAGAAGCGGTGGGACGATTGTATTTCAAGATGCATTTGGAACTACACTTCGCCATTACCTAAAGAAATTTTCGGGCTATGATACTTCTGCGATAGTTCCTAATAAAAAACCAAAAGTACTTTAGTTCATATCACTTTTGAATAATAAACAAGGTGGGTCTTTTATCGAGGTCCACCTTTGTTCTTTTCCATGCTTCTGCCGTTTGAGTTTTAATATATTCCGAAGAAAGTGTGATATCACATGCCACACAGAGTTGTGTTTGCGGTTGCAAAGTATTCATCAGACTTTCCAAAATTTGATTATTCCGGTATGGAGTTTCGATGAATAATTGTGATTGATCTTGCTCCTTAGAAATTCGTTCCAATCGCTTGATTTCCGTTTTTCGTTCTTTTTTGTCTATGGGCAAGTATCCATTAAAAGCGAAATTTTGACCATTGAAACCACTCGCCATCATCGCCAATAGTATAGATGAGGGTCCCACCAACGGAACCACCTTTATTCCTTTTGCATGGGCTTCAGCAACCACGGCAGCTCCAGGGTCGGCAATTCCAGGACAACCCGCATCGCTGATCACTCCAATATCTTTTCCTTCGAGGCACGGGTTGAGCATATCAGGAATTTCAGTAGTATTTGTGAATTTATTGATTATTTCAAAATGCAGATCGTTCTGCGATTTCCGTGGAACCAAACTTTTTATAAAGCGTCTTGCATTCTTTTCATGCTCCACAATATAATGATCTATCTCCTCTATGGCTTTTTTAACTAAAAGGGGTAATACTTCAAGTGGAGGAGTTTCACCAAGCGGACAAGGGATTAGATATAAGTTTCCATTTTGGGGATCCATCGCACTATTGCTTCAACAATTTTTTGATAGCCGTACCTTTTTCCGAAGTGATCTTAACCAGATAGATGCCTTGTGACAGCCCTTCGATATTAATTTCTTTGGACAGGGCTTGAATATTCTCTACGGAATAAAGTACACTTCCTTTTAGATCGATCACGGAGATTTTAGTTAGCCTTCCTTTATCTAATCGAATGGTCACTTTATCATTCGAGGGGTTGGGATACATGCTGATAGAAATAGTATCAACATTATCTAAGGAAAGAGTTTCACCTAGTATTTTGGAAATCTGCCCGTTATAATTCACGATGTATAGCTCGCCCGTGATATCTTGCCCAAAGGAAGACCAGCTCCCTCCGAACGTGCCTAGATTATTAAAGCTCCCACCAGGGTCTACAGTGGCAATGAGTCCGGTTCCAAAATCACCGCAAAAATAATACCCGGCAATATCTGAATAAACCGAACCCCTGTAAACGTATCCGCCGGTGATGGAAAATCCGGTGGGGTGCGGGTATTCTGCGATCGGGAAGGTGAGTTCACTTGGATTTGGGCAGCCAGCGGTGTTAAAAGGTAAGGATCCTTCATAGCAACGCCATCCGTAGTTGAGACCTGCTTCTGTACCTCCGGCTTTATTGATTTCTTCTATGGCATTTTGGCCCACATCGGCGATCCAAAGATCTCCATTATCACGGTCAAAAGAGAATTTCCACGGGTTTCGCAATCCGTACGCCCATATTTCCTCAGCGTTGGGAGGGTCTCCAGCGAAGGGGTTATCTACGGGGATTCCATAATTGTTACCTCCTCCCGGGTTGTCCACGTCAATACGCAACAATTTTCCGAGTAAGATCTCCGTGTTTTGTGCTCTGTTTCCAGGGTCACCACCACTACCGCCATCTCCTGCCGAAATATATAAGAAACCATCATCCGGACCAAAATTAATACTACCACCATTATGATTTGAGAAGGGTTGATTGTAAGCAATGATGGGGAATTCTGAATTGGGATCGGCCACATCCGGATCTCCAGCGCTCACCGAAAATCTGGAAACCTCTGTGTCACCGCTGTTATCGGTATAATTCACATAAAAATATCCGTTAGCGGCGTAATTCGGATGAAATGCCAGACCTAATAATCCTTGTTCGCTACCGCCCGATACCAAACTGGAAATATCTAGAAAAGGTGTTGCGTTGGTGGTTCCGTCTGCGTTCAAGATTTTAATAAGTCCGCCTTGTTCGACTACAAACAGGCGGGCGTCACCCGCATTTTTAAGATCAACCGGAAAGGAAAAGCCGGTTGCAAAAGACTCAAGCGTAATATTCTGTGAAAATAATGTAGCGCCAAATAGCACTATAAACAGCGTGGAGAAATATTTTTTCATAATCCAAGATTTTTACTAATGTAATGAAAAGCCTTTAAAATAAAGGTTAAAGACGGCTCACAATTTTCTCACAGGCCTGATCTAACATTTGATAGACATTTTCAAAGCCATGATCTCCACCGTAATAAGGGTCGGGGACATCTACGTTTTCTCCCGGGAAAATTTCGTCCAAAATAAGCCGAACTTTTTGTTTTTCTGAATCGTTCTTGGCCATCCGGATAACATCGCGATAATTCGAATTATCCATAACAAAAATATAATCGTAGGTTTCAAAATCATAAGCTGAAAACTTCTTGCCTCGCTGATCGGTTATATCTAATCCATGCTTTTTTGCAATGTCAATACTCCGGGAATCGGGTAATTCACCAATATGCCATCCACCCGTACCGGCCGAATCCACCTGTACCTTATCCGGGTCAATTTTTGCTTTTAAGATCCCTTCAGCCAGAGGAGATCTACAAATATTACCCAGGCATACCATTAAGATTTTTATTTTCAACCTTTTGTTTTTTGCAATAATTCAGAAAAGATATAAAAAAAATCCTGCAAGTCGCAGGATGATATTATAAGGTCAATTTCTTGTTGAGGTCTTCGACGTACTTACGGAATTGTTTATCGGTACTCGATAGATTGTCCACGGTTTTACAAGCATGCAATACCGTTGCGTGATCTCGCTGTCCTATTTGTGATCCTATCGAAGCCAATGAAGCTTTAGTGAACTTCTTGGCAAAGAACATCGCCAATTGTCTCGCTTGAACGATATGACGCTTTCGGGTTTTCGACTGTAGTGTTTCCACATCCATCTGGAAATATTCACTCACTACCTTTTGAATGTAGTCTATAGAAACTTCACGCTTGGTATGTTTCACATAATTATCTACGATCTTTTTGGCAAGATCGATGGTAATTTCACGTTTGTTAAAGGAAGAATGTGCGATCAAAGAAATGATAGCTCCTTCCAATTCACGAATATTCGTTTTGATGTTATTAGCCAAAAACTCTACAATATCTTCGGGCATTTCAACACCGTCTCTGTATAATTTGTTCTTTATAATGGCAACACGAGTATCGTAATCCGGATGATTTAACTCGGCAGAGAGTCCCCATTTAAAACGGGATAGCAAACGCTGCTCAATATCTATCATGTCTACCGGTGCTTTATCGCTGGTCAAGATAACCTGCTTTCCATTTTGATGGAGATGATTGAATATGTGGAAGAATACATCTTGCGTACCTGCTTTTCCCGAAAGTAATTGAATATCATCCACGATCAACACATCTATGATCTGGTAAAAATGAATAAAATCGTTGCGATTGTTCTTTTTTACACTTTCGATATATTGTTGTGTAAATTTTTCCGCCGAAATATAAAGAACCGTTTTTTCGGGATATTTTTCTTTGATGTCAACACCAATGGCGTGGGCCAAATGCGTCTTTCCTAAACCAACGGCGCCGAAGATCAATAATGGATTGAAAGATGTTCCACCCGGTTTGTTGGCCACTGCCAGTCCGGCTGAACGTGCGAGTCTATTGGAATCACCTTCCAGAAAATTATCAAAACTATAACTCGGATTGAGTTGAGATTCTATTTTTACATTGCGAATGCCGGGGATCACAAATGGATTTTTAAGCTCCGGGCTCATGTTCTTTACAGGAACGTCCACTTCTTGAGATTTCAACTGACTTCTGTTTGCACTTGGTATCTTTTCGGTAAAAGGTTGTTTGTTACCGTATGTATTTTCCATTCTAATTATGTACACCAATTTTGCCGTATCACCTAATTCTTTGGTCAGGGCAACTTTCAATAATTTAACGTAGTGTTCTTCCAACCACTCATAAAAAAACTTACTCGGGACTTGAATGCTCAGTGCGTTATCGGCTAACTTGGCTGCTTTAATAGGTTCGAACCAAGTTTTGTACGCCTGTGTTGAGATATTATCTTCAATGAAAGACAAACAATTGCTCCAAACCGATTCGGCAGTTTTAGTCATAGTGATAGTTAGAAGTTTTGTTAGTTAAATTACAGTGTTAAAAAAGAGAGAATATAGATGTTCTCTAACGATTCCTTAACAATGCAAATATGTGAACAAATAAATGAAAAAAAAAATGGATAGGGTATTGATTTTCTAGTTTTTTTTTCGCATACTGTAATTGTTCCGAACTTATTAAAAAGTTCCCCTTTTTTATCCCATTAATTTGTGAAAAAAAATACTATCAAATTCAGAGTTCGTTATAGCGAAACAGATCAAATGGGTGTGGTTTATTACGGAAATTACGCACAATATTTAGAACAAGGAAGAACCGAATGGCTGCGTGAACTGGGCTTTTCTTACAAATGGATGGAAGAAAATAACATCGTACTTCCCGTTACAAATTTGAATATCGATTTTAAACTTCCGGCACGATATGACGACATAATTTCCGTTACGACTACCTTAAAGAATCTTCCTACATTTAAAATTGAGTTCGATTATCAAATTCACAATGAAAAGGATGATCTTTTAGTAACTGCCTCAACTACATTGGTTTTCATTGATGCAACGACGAATAAATTGTCAAGAGCACCGGATTATCTCCTGAAGAAACTCTCCTGATTCCTAAAAGTAAATCCATAATTTCGACCTTGTATTTTTCTGATTTCTCTATTGATGATTTTAGGTTTGATCTTGGAATTACCAATTTCTTAATGCTATAATTTTTTAATGTTCACCTTATAGATATTCTCAAAAACTTGATAAATTCTTTCCGAATTATTTTTTCGTATTGAAATAGTTATCTCACAATCCATTTCCATTTTTTGATGTTTTATGGTTAGATCTTCATCCTTTATAATGCGCATTACAGTATTCATTTCCGGATAATCAAACCTCAAAAGAAAATCATCATCTATGGTTCTTTCTACAATCATAGATGCTTCCAAAGCAAATTGAGCAGCAGTTTTATAGGCTTGTATCAAACCTCCCACTCCCAATTTTGTTCCGCCAAAGTAGCGCACTACCACCACCAATATACGGGTTACATCAAAGGATTGTAGTTGACCGTAAATGGGCATACCTGCACTGTTAGAGGGCTCTCCGTCATCATTAGCGCGGTATTTTTCGTATTGTTCGCCAAGTTGCCAGGCATAGCACCAATGGCGTGCGTTGTGGTGTTGTTTTTTTAGCTGTCTTAAGTGTTCCTTGATTTCTTCTTCGGAAGTGACCGGAAAGGCATACCCGATGAATTTGCTGCCACGGTCCTTGAATAGAACTTCCGGGGACGGCTTCACAATGGTCTTAAAGGTATCTTTTTGAACAGTCATTATATTCCGGCTAAGGCGACAAAAAATATGCTTAGAATGGCAAGGATGATCCCCAACCAATTCTTAGGAAGCAGTTTTTCTTTGAATATCAGTATCCCTGCAAAGGTTGAGATCAACACCACACCAACATTATTCACCGTAAAGATCCCGGAGCTTTCCAGGATTCCACTGCGGAGCGCCTTTACTAAAAAATAGATCGAAAAATAATTAGGAACCCCCAAAAGAATTCCTCCTAGTATATTTTTCAACTGAAATCTGAATTTCCCATTGATTATCTGAAATACCAATACCGTTATCCCTACACCGGCAGCACTGGCGAAAATTGTCGCTGAAAATAAAGGCACATCGTTTTCGGCAACAAAAGATTCTTCAAGAAATTTAATACTTGTATCGATGATCCCGCTTCCTAAAAATACCAATAAGGGTAGGACCATATTATTCTTTGGTGCCGCAAGTCCTTTTGGCGTCTTCACCGATGCGAGATAAACGGCCACCAGGGCGAGTACGATCCCTAATCCATTAAAAATACCCAGCTGCTCCTTGTAATAGAGCAAACTAAAGACGATAGGAATGACCAAGCTCATTTTGGTAGCGACAGATACAACGGATAATCCACTACGCTGTGTAGTCAAAGCCATTAAGTTAAAAACAATTATGAACAATACTCCCAACCCCAAAGTGTAGTAAAACCACGAGAATTTCGGGATCTCTGAAGCGATGATAATTCCGTCGAAGGCGATCAAGCCGCTAAGACAGGCAACTATATAATTGACGACTATTGCGTGAAGGGTATTGACCTTATATCGGCTGAAAAGCTTAAAGATCACAAAGATCATCGTGGCCGACAATATGCTGAACAGCAAATAGATCAAAGGCTTGGGTTTTTATAGTGTTGTAAAATGTCGGTGGCGATTTTTTCTTCTGAAACTAATGTGCCTGTAAATTTTGGTGCTTTTACACCTGCATCAAAGGTAGTATTTCCGATAAAAACAAAAGCCTCATCCCAATAAGATGTCTCGATAAAAGTCCGTAACATTTGTGCACCACCTTCCACGATCATACTTTGAATAGCATGCCTGTACGCAATTTCACAAATTTGCTGCGCCACTTTTTCTGAAAAATCTATGGGTTCAAAAATCAGATCAGTTTCATTGTCCGAATTCTTTTCAGTAATAAATATGGTTTTCATCTTACCATCATAGACTGCAGCATCCTTGGGTATTCTTAAATTCCTATCCAGGATTATGCGAGTAGGGGAGCTGCCTTTCCAATATCGAGTTGTCAAGCTCGGATTATCAGCAATTACGGTATTGGTGCCTACTAAAATAGCTTGCTCCCCGGCCCGCATTTTATGAACGATCTGCCGGGAATGGGGTGACGTGATCCAAACAGGACCTTGTTGTTCGCGTTCCAGGGGTGCGATAAAACCGTCCTCCGTTTGTGCCCATTTCAAGAAAATATAAGGACGTTTTTTGAGATGAAATGTAAAAAATCGTTTGTTGAGATCGTCACATTCTTTTTGGCTTACTCCTGTCGTAACATCACAGCCCGCATCCTTTAATCTTTGAACCCCTTGTCCGGAAACTTCCGGATTAGGGTCGATACTCCCAATTATGACTTTCTTTATGCTCCTATCGATAATCAAATCAGTGCAGGGAGGAGTTTTACCAAAATGGTTACACGGCTCCAAACTAACATAGACGGTAGCTTTCTTGAGCAGCGAAACATCGCTTACTCCTTCAATCGCATTTACTTCTGCGTGGGCCTGACCTGCTTTGTGATGCCAGCCTTCACCGATAATTTTATCGTCGTGAACGATCACACATCCTACCAGTGGATTAGGGTAAGTGGTACCCAGTCCATTTTTGGCCAATTGGATGCAGCGATGCATGTATTTTTCGTGTATATTCACTTCGTTCAATTACAAAAATTTGATTATTTATTTTTGTGGAAGGAAAGATCGGTTTTTAATTTTCGTTTCACATTTCAAAAATACGATGAAAACCTAAGATGACCGAACCCATTATCCGTCCGATTAAAAAAAAGGACAATAAACAAATTGCCCTGGTAATTCGCGCTGTGTTATTCGAATTGGGAGTACCCAGGGTTGGAACCGTATATGAAGATGCAGGTTTGGAACGTATGTTCGAGACCTTTCAGGTGGAACGGGCCCGATATTTTGTGGTTGCCGAAAATGATAAGATCGTAGGTGGGGGAGGTATAGCTCATTTGGAAAATTATGATGACAACGTATGTGAGCTTCAAAAGATGTACTTTCTTCCCGTAGTCAGGGGAAGAGGAATTGGAACTTCGATGATCGATCAATGCTTGAAGACCGCAAGGGAATTCGGCTATGAACGGTGTTATTTGGAGACAATGCCTTATATGAAAGCCGCTCAAAATTTATATCGCAAATATGGGTTCGAATCACTCCAGGGACCCATGGGTGATACGGGTCATTTTGCATGTGGTGTGTATATGATTAAAGACTTGTAAATTTGACATTAAAAGAATTAAAAAGCACCTTTATAACGCAACTTTCCGAAGTTTATCCTTCGCAAGAAGTGGAATCTATCTTTACGGTTCTTTCTGAATATTTTCTGAATTACACCCGGCTTGAGACCGTTTTGAAAGCAGACGAATCTCTTTCCAAAGAAATTATCAAACACTTTGAAAATGCTATCTCCCGATTGAAAAGGCAGGAACCAGTTCAATACATTTGTGGCAAAACCGAATTTTATTCACTTCCCTTTAAAGTCGATAAACACACCCTAATTCCCAGACCTGAAACTGAAGGACTGGTGCAATGGATCATTGATGACGAAAACAAGAAACAAACAAAATCAAAGACACTTCTGGATATTGGAACCGGCTCGGGCTGTATCGCCATCTCACTTGCAAAAAATCTCAAAGACATCGATGTATCAGCATTAGATTTCTCTCCGGAGGCATTGAAAACAGCACATAAAAATTCTGTGTTAAATAGTGTGAAGGTGACTTTTTTTGAATTGGATCTTTTGGATGAACAAACACTTCCACAGCGATACGATATTATGGTTTCCAATCCCCCTTATGTTAGAGAACTTGAAAAATCGAACATGCGATCCAATGTATTGGAGTATGAACCAAAGTCAGCTTTATTTGTAACGGATAAGGACCCTTTCCTTTTTTATCGAAGGATCGCCCGACTCGCGAACCTGTATTTGACCGATAACGGCCGGGTGTACTTCGAGATTAATGAGTATCTTAGTGATGAACTAAAGGCGCTTCTGCTAACCGAAAGATTTACAGACATTGAAGTTCGTAAAGATATATTTGGAAAAGACCGAATGATAAAATGCTCAGTGCATGAATAACCTCAACAAAATATGCGTTTTCTGCGGTAGTAGCGATGGCAATGACCAAGAAATTACTCAAGCTGCTCAACACTTAGGGCGTCTTTTTACTGAAAAAAATATTACGTTGGTCTATGGTGCCGCCAAGATCGGGGTGATGGGGACCATCGCACGAACTATGTTGGAGGACAGAGGCGATGTTATTGGGATAATTCCGCAATTTTTAAAAAAAAAGGAAGTTGTTCATCTGGGACTTACACAGCTTATCACAACTCGGAATATGCACGAACGCAAGCTCAAAATGCAAGAAATAAGCGATGGTTTTATTGCCTTGCCGGGTGGATTTGGGACCCTGGAAGAATTATTTGAGATCATAACCTGGTTGCAATTAGGACTGCATACAAAACCCATCGGTTTGTTGAATGTGAATGGTTTTTATGATGATCTGCTAAAACTCTTCGAGACTATGGTTCGTAATGGTTTTGTGAAGATGGAAAATTTCGAGTTATTACTGGTGGATACTTCGGCAGATAACTTACTTCAGAAAATGGAGGAATTCAAATCGCCACAAATCCCCAAATGGCTTAAGCCTGAAAGGGCCTGACAAGTGAGTTATGAACTATACACTTATTTTTTTTAACATTTTATGTGGTTAATTTATTTATCGGTTAAATTGAGACCGATTAACCTTTAAATTAAAAGTATGAAATCTTCAAAAAAGTATTTTGCCGAAGGTCTTGGAACCTTTGCATTGGTGCTAATAGGGTATGCAGCGGCTACGGTTTCCGGGATTTCGAAAGCAAGACCATCCGGGTGGGGAATTGTGCTATAGTTAGGCTAAATCGAAACGGTCGAGGTTCATTACCTTTGACCAAGCGGCCACAAAATCTTGTACGAACTGCTCTTGAGAATCCTCACATGCGTAAACTTCAGCGAGAGCACGTAGCTCTGAGTTTGATCCGAAGATGAGATCAGCTCGGGTTCCTGTCCACTTGAGATCACCAGTTGTACGATCACGACCTTCAAAGACACTTTCGTCTTCCGAAGTTGCCTTCCAAGTCGTCTCAAAATCAAGCAGGTTAACAAAGAAATCATTGCTAAGCGCTTCCGAATCGTTGGTGAAGACACCGTGGCTGGACTTATCGAAGTTCGTATTAAGAACACGCATACCGCCAACCAAAACTGTCATCTCAGGTGCAGTAAGTGTCAATAGTTGTGCTCTGTCAACTAACAATTCTTCTGCAGATGTAGTCTGTT
>Ga0114949_10000878_pt1 | contig 17498 bp, 16 predicted proteins | sample N074metaG_FD_83505 | JGI IMG/M metagenome (GOLD analysis project Ga0114949, IMG submission 83505) | Deep subsurface microbial communities from Kermadec Trench to uncover new lineages of life (NeLLi) - N074 metaG | ecosystem: Environmental > Aquatic > Marine > Ocean trench > Sediment | place... | reverse complement strand
CGTTCACCTTCATGGACTAAAAATACCGCCTTTGAGTAAGGCCAGTCCCGGATTTGATCTTTTCCTCTCTCAATCCCATCCGCTGCTTGTGCTTCAATTGGATATCCGGCGGCCAATTGGATGGATGGTTCCAATATTTCTTTCAAACTCATAGTACCATATTCTGCTAACATGGTCATTAACCCTCCTGGTGTCCCTGGAGTAACCGCCGCCAATGGACCGGAAGCAGGTGGATATTTCATGCCCTGATCAGAAAAAAATTCTGGGGTGGCACCGGTAGGAGCAACGCCAAGGGCGTTGATTCCAATTACCGCTCCGGTATGCGGATTAAATATCAACGCCTGGGTTTCGCCGCCCCAACTTAGATCGTCCCACATAGTAGAGGTAGCTCCAAGCATAGCGCAGGCTGCATCTATAGCATTGCCACCTTTTTGAAATATCATGGCACCTGCGGTGGCACCCAACGGTTTGCCGGTTATTGCCAACCAGTTCTTTGCGTGTAAAACCGGTTTTTGTGTCCGTTGCCCAAAAACCATCAAGCAAAAGGACCAGGCAAGTATAACAGATATTAATTTTTTCATCGCTTGTGTGTTTATCCGGGTTTATGGTTTCAGAAAATAATCGACATCAGAAATGGTCAGGAGGTCTTGGTAATGCGAAGTATCATACTTTCCAAAGTGAGACCGGGACCAAAAGCAAAACAAAGGACCTTTTTTCCATGATCACTGCTATTCAAGTTATTCCAAATTTCTTTTAATACAAAGAGTATGGTAGCCGAAGACATATTGCCATAGTCCCGAAGTATTTTTAGGGGAAACCTGCTGTCATAGGCGGTAGTACCCAATGCTTGCTGGATAGATGTGATGATGCCTTTACCCCCGGGATGGATGGCAAAATAGTCGATGTCAGAAAGTTGCCAGCGATGTCTGGCCAACAGTTCATTAGTCAGTTGGGGAATATGCCGCTTTATCAGGTCTGGGACATTTTGAGAAAGCACCATTTCAAAGCCGGAATCTCCTATTTGCCAGCTCATTTCTGAATTACTTTCAGGAACCACGGTACAATGATCGTCGACTAGCTCAAAACCGCAAACCTCTCTGGAATTTTCTACGAGCACCGCGGCTGCCCCGTCACCAAACAGGGCATTACTGAGCATGAAATCCGGTGTTGAATCCTTTTGGAAATGGAGACTACAAAGTTCTACACAAACGATCAGCACTTTGGCATCCGTAGCGCTTGCACAAATTGCTTTGGCCATTTTCAAGGCGTTAAATGCCGCATAGCAGCCCATGTAATTGATACCGGTTCTTCGGGTGTCAGAAGGCAATCCAAGTGTTTCCACCAGCTCAATGTCCAGCCCCGGTGCGTAGAGCCCGGTACAGCTCACAGTAATTAAGTGTGTTATTAACTGCTTGTTTATTCTAGCAGGAAGACAATCTTTTATGGCTGCCACTGCCAGGGGTAGAGCTTCCTTTCGGTATATCTCATTTCTCTTGGCAGTGCCAGGAAAAGGTGTAAAATTAGGCTCATAGAACTGGAAGTCAGCCGGTGGAGATCCATAATCTTTCAAAACTGAATAACGGTATTTAATACCGGTGGCGCGGTACAAGGCCAGTAAACGGTTCTTTGCCTTACCTTTCATCTGATGCGCCCGGATCATAAATTCAGCAATCTTGTCCTGGGAGGTACGATATACCGGATTAGCAATCCCGATGGCAGTAATGCAGGGCTTCATTTTATAATAATACTGTAAAAAATCCTAACTTGTTTTTACCGGAAGATATATTCTGAATAATTGATGACAGCCAACAGCATTACCTTGACGTAACACTAAATGACGAAATCCACCTGGCTTCATTTAAGGATCCCCTTCTCATTTTTCCTTCTGCCGGTATATTTATTCGCTCTTTGCGTTGCCCCTGAAATCAATTGGGATGGTGCTGTTTCAATCTTTCTCATTCTACATTTCCTGTTATATCCCGCCAGCAACGGTTACAACAGCTACTTTGACAAAGATACAGACAGTATTGGAGGGCTGCGTAATCCACCTCCGGTTACTAAGGAACTATATTATGTTTCTCTTGGATTTGATGGACTGGCAATCCTATGGGGTTATTCCATTCACTGGAAAATTGCCTTGATGCTGTTTATTTATGGTTTGGTATCAAAAGCTTATAGTCACCCAGCCATCAGATTAAAGAAATACCCTATTTTGGGCTGGTTGATTGCCGGTGTATTTCAAGGTGGTTTCACCTTTTTAATGGTTTCCCAAGCCGTACAGATAGAATTCGCTCCATTGACCTGGCTACCCGAGGAACTATCGGGAGCGGTATTGGCCACAGTGTTGTTGTGGGGATCTTTTCCAATGACACAGGTGTATCAACACCATGAGGACCACCGTCGGGGAGACATGACCATTAGCAGAAAATTAGGCATCCGTGGGACCTTTGCATTCAGTTCGGGGGTATTCTTGTTGGCAATTGGAGGTTTTCTTTACTATTTCGTAACATTTGATTCAGTGGTAATAGCCTGGATGTTTCAAATTGCCATGATACCGTTGATGGGTTACTTTTTCTGGTGGTTCGCCAGGATCTGGAAATACCCTGAATTAGCAGATTACAACCACACCATGCAGTTAAATATTATCTCCGCTTTTTCATTAAACCTTTTCTTCACAGTCTGGTTGGTATCTCAATAGGTAAGCGACCACTTTCTTGCCATCAGGGATAAAATACAAAGAACGATCACCGCCATTGCTCCCCAAAAACTCCATACCGTGTACACGATTAATGCCAACAGCAAATAATAGATGGGCAATAAGATAATACCGGTAATTAACTTGATTGATCCTGTAAAAACGGGATCGTTTAGTTTTTTTAGCACTTGGCTGCAAAGTACTAGTGGAGGGAAATTCAATAAGGAAGACAGCGCCCTTGCCCAGGCCCTAAACCAGGCAGGTTTTTTGACCTGATTAACTATTGACAGGTGCTCAGAGTCTGCCTGAGACACCCACTGGTTACAATACTCAGGATCCAGGTACACCATAGGGGTTTGGTTCAGATGATCCTCAAGAACCTGATAATTGGGGTCATCCGGGATGCAGGTAATGAGTTTTTGCATTTGAAGATTCACCTCATTTCTTAACAACCGGTTGTCCTGTGGTTCACCGTTTTGATACGTCAGCGTGGAAATTGGTTTGCCATAGTAGATACTAACACTACCGCCAAAAAATCGGTGGTGTGTATAATTGATACCCACGGGCACGATCATGATGGTATTGTCTGAACCCAATGCAATACGGGTAAATCCTTTGCTCAGGGGTAACAAGAGGCGCTTTTGATGATGGTCAGCCTCCGGGAATAGCATAAGTGCATGATTATTGGCCAGTATTGTGAAGCACTTTTGAAATATCTGATCGTTGATGCTTAGACTCCTCCTTCCATCGCGCAAGCGGTAAATGGGCATCATGTTTATACTATTGAAAAACCAACGAACAATTCTGAACTTAAATGCATCCGCTCTAACCAAGAAATGTGTATGCCTGTTATTCGAGGTAGCGATTAAAAGAGCATCAAGAAATGAATTTTGATGATTAACGGTAAACATAATTGGTCCTTCCAATGGAATATTTTCAGTTCCGGTTACCCGGATCTCCTTAAAATAGATGCTGATCCCGATAGACACATATTGTCGAACTAAAGTGTACCACAGGCTCATGTAGAAGAACTTAACTGTGTTTTTCCAGACCAGTACCAGCTTATTGCCAGGCCTGACAAAATATGCCAGATTCCCCACCAGGCAGCGATGATGGTCATACCGCCCAAACCTTCAAAAAAGGTAAAAATCAGTAAAAGACCAAGACCGGAATTTTGGATACCGGTTTCAATTGTTAGGGTCTTCTGATCAGCCAATGGCAGTGAAAATATTCTGGCTAACAGGTAACCGGAACTAAGTGCCACTGCATTGTGGATAAGTACGATCAGGATCACCAGATGTATTACTTTCTTAAAGATGTCATAATTAAGGGAGAAGGCAACTGCTACAAATCCAATGAAGATTAGTATGGAAAGTGGTTTTAGCCACTTAGCCATTTTTTGTGCTAGTTCTGGCTGGTAACTACGCCACCACATCCCGAGAATAAGTGGGAGGCCCAGGATGAGTGCGATTGTTTTAAATATATCCAGGGGATTTATGCTGATGGTGCGCAGGACAGAGGCCGTCGGTGGGTACAAGTTCCCCCAAAATTGCAAATTGAAAGGGGTCATAAAAATAGCGGCAACCGTGGCAAATGCTGTAAGACTGACGCTTAGCGCGGTATTTCCACCGGAAAGGTGGGTCATAAAATTAGAAATATTCCCGCCCGGACAGGCGGCCACCAAAATCATCCCCAATGCAATACTGGGCTTTGGTTGCAAGATAAGAATAAGCCCAAAGGTCAAAGCTGGAAGAATTATAAACTGTGAGGCCACTCCCAGCAAGGATGACTTGGGGCTGCGCCACAACCTCTTGAAATCCGACGGACTAATGTCCAGTGCCACCCCGAACATTACTATAGCCAGGCACAGATTAAGCAGCCATAACGCCTCCTGGCTAAAATGTATTTGTATAGAATCTATATCCAAACCCCCATGCTTTTGGTGGTTCCAAAGTTAGCATAATTCCTAATTCCTAATTATCATAACTCCTCCCCATGTGTCTGACGCACCATCCATTGTGCCAGATAGGGAATTCGGGTGACTTGTACCAACACCTCAGCGGCTAATTTGTGATGAAATAAACTTTGTAGGTACCTTCCGGCCAAAAGACGACGGGAGAATTTCCTATCCCACTCCATTTTATAGTCATCTTCCATTTGTACTCGAACATAGGATTTCTGTTGAAAGAAACGAGTTACCCTGGGTGCCAATATTTTAGCCGAATGAATAGCCATTGCCATGCCATTCCCACATAAAGGAGTGATCATTCCCGCTGCGTCACCAATCATCAAGATGTGGTTTTCAATCACTTTTTTGGGAGCAAAAGATATCTCATTTATCACCAGTGGTTTAGTAAACAGTCGCTCGGAGGATGCCAGTATGGAGGCCAGAAAGGGATTTTGACTCAATACATTCTTTTCCAGGGAGTCAATATCGCCATGCATCCGGAGGTTACTTCGGTTACTGAGGTAGCAAAGGTTTAGTTTTTCTTCCTCAACCATACTAATTCCACAGTACCCATGGTCAAAGCTATGTAATGCAATTAATCCAGGTTCCCAGGGATGTTTTATATGATATTTTATACCAACATATCCCGATTTATCTCTAATAAAAGACCGGTTTAGGTGTTTGTCCATTAACGAGCGTTTGCCAAATGCTCCAATGACTACCTGGGCTTCGAATGAAGTTCCTTGTTTGGTCAACACCCTGGTTAGCCCGTTTTTGTAACGGATCGAAGAAGCTGAAGTGTCAAGTTGGAATTTCACTCCTGATTCCAATGCTTTCAGGTACCAAAAATGATCCAATTGGAAGCGACTTATGCCAAATCCGCCCATGGGTAGAGCTATTTCACTAATCTTACCGCCATTACTGGTGATTTGCAGTCTGTTTATTTGTGGGGGTGAAAACTCCAATGGAAACAGTCCAATCGAATGTAAGTAGGGAGTGACTTCATTTGAGATATATTCACCACATACCTTATGAAATGGATAGATTTTTTTTTCAATAACCAGAGTGGAAATTCCTGCTCTGCCTAGTAAAATTGCTGTTAAAAGCCCCCCCAGACCACCTCCAATAATTATTACCTGGTACATAAGATATTATTTAAGTTAAAGCATATAGCGCTAAGATTCAGGTATATAAGGACAATTATTATAATAAATTGACTTTCACAGCGAACGTTTTAACACCATAATTCGTTACTGATAAACCACGACCATTAGACTTTTTAAACTTAAGGACCACTACTATGATTCCGTCTACACAATCCTGGATACGACATAAATATAGGAACCAACTTCTTGCCACACCAGCATCAAAAGAAATCAAGGTGCTTATGATAGGGAATAACCCACGTGAAATGGGTTGTCTCAGCATTCATTTACGGAATTTTAAGTGGAAAAGATTCGCTGTCAACGCTACCTTCGACCTCAAAGAAGGCTGGCGAATTGCCCAATATTTCAAACCGGATTATATATTGATTGATGGATCTTTTGGTGAGCGCTTAATTAGTGGCTTCATTGATCAGGTCAGGCAGCATAAATCTACCAGAATGGCATCTGTGGCCTTACTAAAAGAAGACAGCGGTACTCAATTAATGATTCCCGGGGTACAGGACTACCTGCTAAAAGACAATATTGTTTCCGACACCTTTGCATATGATGTGTTGAATGGCATCGTGCTAAAAATGCATGAAGATGAAGAACAGGTGTATAATTTAGCCGGGTCCCATAAAGTTTCTTGGTTGCCCGCAAGTACCGGAATTAAGAAGAAGGTAGTAATTGCCAACTAAATTGCTCTTTCCAGACGAATTTTTCGAACTATCTTCTGGTCATCCCGAAGTAGTTCGAGGCGGATCTTACGTCCTTCTCTTGACCGGAAAAATGAATTTACTTCACCCAAGGTAAGTTCTTTGGTTAAATGGCCGTTGATCGCAACTATTTCATCACCCAATTGTAGGTCAACTTTAGTTGCCGGAGAGTCTTTTCGTAGCTGGCTGATAATGAAGTGATTCAGTTTTTGACCAGTAGCTCTTATTTCAATTCCGCTCATATCGAACTCAAATTGGTTATTGAAGTTTCGATTCTTGCGGTAGTATAAATTACCATTGAAATAGTCAATTACCACGGTAAACCGGCTCAATAATCCTCCACCCAAAGTGCCTTGTCTTCCGGTTCTTCTCAATATATTCGCAAAACTGCCCCTGTCAGGCCAGGATGTGATCACATTATCAAAACTATACTTACCAAATTCAATGCTCCGGATCCTTCCGATATAGCCATTAATATCTCCGCCAAGTCCTCGTCCAAGATTAGCACGTACTACCTTTTCTGGAAGTTTCAACTCAGGATGTGAATCCATGTCCAATAGTAACGAGTGGCTGGCCCCGGTATCCAGCATTAGCTTTGCATTTATTGTGGTGCCATCCTGCAACTGGAAATTAGTGTGGATATAGGGTTTGGTGTCCTGCACCTCCAGATGGATAACAGTACGTTTCCTTTTGGGTTTGTAGGAGTAGGGCTCGTGAAGGGTTAGGATCCTACTTTCGTAGTCGATCTCCACGATAAACCTATTGAATAACTCATATCCCAATATGCCGTGCACCTCTGTACCCAGATAGTTTTTCAACTGTAGATAGTCCTCTTCAAGCACCAATAGTGCCTGGCCCTGGCCTACCACGCCGGGTAGTTTCAGAGAGATTCCATTGGCCACATAAGCAATAATTTCTCTGTCCCCGTCGGCACCCACCAACGGTATTCTACGGGCATAGCTGATGTTTAAGATATCGCTGAAAGTGCGGTCTGTTAATATGGAAGTACGGACTCCTGTGTCTAACACAAATCGTAATGGCATCCGGTGATTAAGAATGACCGGAACCACAATAAGATTGTTGTAGCTCTCAAAAGGAAATGAGACCTTGTTTTTGCCGCCTATGATATCAAAACCAATGGTCTGAGCTTGTCCTGGGCAAGCAGAAGCATATAATAAGAACACTATAGCCAAAAGACTACAGGTATGTATTTTACTCATGAAAACACCACTTTGGTCACTTATATTAACGTATTCGACTGGTTGAAGATGTGATATATGTCATTTTTCTTATTTAGAATTATTCCAAATAATTATTTAACTTTATCACCCTCATAATCAAACAAAACATCAATGAATTCAGTAAAATCCTACTATAATATAATTTTTGTATTAGTCCTTAGCATGTGTTCGCCTCAAAAAAGTGAACAGACCGAAGACCAGACCTCAGCGGAAAAGATGGTAAACCTATACACCCACCGTCATTACCAGTCGGATCAAATGCTATTTGAGGACTTTGAAAGGGAAACCGGTATCAAGGTTAATGTGGTAAGTGCCAGTGCTGACGAATTGATCAAACGTATGGAGATGGAAGCGGAAGCATCACCCGCTGATGTACTGATAACTGTTGATGCTGGAAGGTTACATCGTGCTAAAGAAAAAGACCTGTTACAACCGATTGAGTCACCTGTGCTTGAGGCCAATATTCCTGCGAACTTTAGAGACAAGGAAGGGTATTGGTTTGGGCTCACCTTCAGAGCTCGGGTGATCGCTTATGCCTTGGATAGAGTAGACCCAACCCAGGTACCAGACTATGAATCACTAACCGACCCAAGATGGAAGGGAAAACTGCTGGTAAGATCTTCTGAGAATATTTATAATCAATCACTCATGGCTTCGATCATTGCTTCCACGGGGCCAGAAAATGCTAAGAAATGGGCCGCTGCAGTAGTATCAAACATGGCAAGGGAGCCCAAAGGCAACGATCGGGACCAGGTAAAAGCAGTTGCTGCCGGGGTTGGTGATCTGGCTATTCTGAATACATATTACATTGGTAAGTTGCTGGCATCAGATAACCAGCAGGAAGTGGCTGCCGGTAAGGCTATCGGGGTGATTTTCCCCAATCAAAATGGAAGAGGTACTCACATTAATGTCAGCGGTGCCGGAGTGGCTAAATACGCACCTAACAAAGAAAACGCCATTAAATTCATCGAATTCCTATCGTCTGAAGATGCCCAAAGAGTCTTTGCCGAAACCAATTTTGAATATCCTGTAAGATCTGGCACTAGTCTGGCACCGCTTTTGGAATCATGGGGCAGCTTTAAAGCCGATACACTTGATTTGGGGCAGCTTGGGGAATATAACCGGGTAGCGGTAATGTTATTCGACGAAGTCGGCTGGAAGTAATATCGAATTGAATCCCATCAAGCATCTGCGATACCATTCCAAGCCGGTCAATTTCTGGCTGGTAGCAGCGGTAGTGGCCATGTTGTTGATGGGAACCCCGGTTTACACCATTCTAACAGGGTTGTTGGCAGGCCCCGGCCCGTATTGGGATCACCTGCGAAAGTTCTTACTAACGGACTACATCGTAAACTCCCTAATCTTAGTGGTAGGTACTAGTGGCTTGGCTTTATTATGGGGTATACCAACCGCTTGGTTTGTAAGCACAACACGTTTCCCAGGGCGTAAGATGCTGGAATTGCTATTGATTATGCCCTTGAGTATCCCTACTTATATAATGGCTTTTACTTATGCCGGGATCTTTGACTATACAGGTTCCTTACAGAATATTATAAGGAATATATTTGGAGTCAAGGTTGTTCTTCTGGACATTATGAATGTCTATGGAGTAATGATAATAATGTCTCTGGCATTATTTCCATATGTATATGTGATCGCCAGAGCAGCATTTCTTACTAAGTTCAGGTCATTAATTGAGGCAAGTCAAACGCTAGGTGCATTTTCAACACGGACATTTTTTCAGGTGGTACTTCCCGTATCACGACCTGCTTTGGTGGCTGGTGTGACCCTGGTTTCAATGGAAGTACTAAATGATTACGGTGCGGTAAAATATTTTGGAATACCTACGTTTACTACCGGAATATTTCGAAGTTGGTTTTCATATGAAGATGTTCAAGCAGCCGTGTATCTTAGTTCCCTGCTATTGTTATTTGTTTTTATGATACTGCTGATAGAGAAAAAACAAAGAGGCGAAGAAAGGTTCTATAGCGCTGCAACGGCTGAACGACCATTACAAATGGAAAAGCCAAATAAGGTAAGGCAGCTGATAGTATTGACATGTTGTGCACTTCCCGTAATATTTGGGTTTGCAATACCAGTTATTCAATTGGCTTGGTGGAGTATTTCATCATATAAATCTGTGGCCCATATTGATTTAATTGCCGCTGTTGGCAATAGTTTCATGCTTGCTGTGGGGACCGCTACCTCATGCGTAGTGGTAGCTGTGCTATTGTTGTTTGTGGGTAGAATGAAAAATAGTAAAATTTATAACTGGTTTATGAAGCTCTCAACCATGGGTTATGCAATTCCTGGAGCAGTTGTAGCCATTGGGGTGTTGATGCCCTTACTTTTAATAGATAAGCAGTTAATATCAATTTTCCAGTATTTTGGCGAGATAGATCCCGGATTAATTTTGACAGGTACTACAGTCGGGCTGCTCTTTGCACTTACCGTGCGTTTCCTTTCTGTTGCTTTCAATCCAATAGAATCAGGCTTTGAAAAGATAGGTTATTCCCTGGACGAAGTAGCCAGTACTTTAAGGGCTAATCATTTATCCCGGTTGACCCGAATTAACTTGCCTTTGTTAAAGGGGGCGCTGGGTACCGCCGCTTTGTTGGTATTTGTGGATATTCTTAAAGAACTACCATTAACCCTGATATTGAGGCCGTTCAATTTTAATACGCTCGCAACAAGATCATTTGAGTTGGCCAGCGACGAGCAGATAGCTGCAGCAGCGGTTCCAAGCATTATCATTATCATTACCGGCCTGATACCGGTTTACTTGTTAAATGCTCTGATCACCAAAAGAAGCAAAGCGTGAGTATTCTCAAAATTCGAGCGTTATATAAAAAATATAGCCCTATTTCAGTGGCGGTTAGAGATGTTAACCTAAGTGTGGAAGAAGGGGAACTGCTGGCTCTTGCCGGTGAAAGTGGTTGTGGAAAAACTACACTACTAAGGTTAATTGCTGGCCTGGAAGATCCAGATGGTGGTTCAATTGAAATTGAAAATATACCGGTATCTGGAAAGCAATGGTCGGTTCCACCTCAACAAAGGCCTGTGGGTTTGGTTTTTCAGGATTATGCTTTATTTCCACACATGACTGTGGTACAAAATGTTCTTTTTGGATTGAAGTCCTGCTCATACCATGAGGCTAAACAGCGGACCTCGGAAGTTTTGAAGATGGTTAACCTGACAGGATTAGAAAAAAGATACCCTCACCAACTGTCCGGTGGGCAACAACAACGCGTGGCCATCGCACGAGCCCTGGCACCAAGGCCTAAAATACTTTTATTAGATGAACCATTTAGCAATCTGGATACACTGCTTAAAGACCAGGTAAGACAAGAGCTTTTGACCATACTAAAGGGAGCGCGGACTACCGTAATACTGGTCACTCATGATGTACAGGATGCCTTGTCCATGGCGGATAGGATTGCGGTGCTAAAAGATGGCAACTTGCTACAGGTAGGCTCGCCGGCGACCTTATATCAGCAGCCCGTTGATACCTATACAGCTGCTTTTTTTGGCAAAGTTAACCTTATACCTGCAATCTGTCGTGATGGAAAATGGATAAGTGAAATTGGCAGTTTTCAAATTGACATTGGTGAGAAAAAGGAAGGATTCTTGTGTTTGAGGCCACAACACCTATTGGTAGTTCAAAAAGAGGGAAGTGGTATTGTTGCTAAGGTGGTTTCGACCAACTACATGGGCGGATATCAACAATTAAAGCTAAAAGCAGGAAAATGTGATCTTTGGTGCCATACACCCACGGGTACAGATTATAGGGTAGGACAACAGGTCAATCTGGAAATTGACATGGACCAAATCCATGTCATAGAAAGTGGGTCGTAATATCTTTAGGCAGGATTTAGCTATATTTAATATATGGGGGGCTTACAACACCATGTCCATCATCATAATCGTGCTACCAGTAATATACGCGCTGCCTTTTTCCTAAATCTTTGCTTTACCATAATTGAATTGGCAGGTGGTTTATTCACTAATAGCATGGCCATACTTTCCGATGCCCTTCATGACCTGGGAGATAGCATATCACTGGGGCTCTCATGGTACCTTGAGAAATTCGCTGCTAAAAAAAGAGATGCTCAGTACACCTATGGCTATGCTAGATTTTCTTTGCTATCAGCACTGATCAACGCCATTGTGCTGATTACCGGATCGATTTTTATCCTTATGGAAGCAATACCAAGATTAATTGATCCGGTTCAGCCCAATGCCAACGGCATGCTGATCCTGGCTTTACTGGGTATTATTTTCAATGGTTTGGCAGTACTCAAACTTAGAAATGGTGAATCCTTGAACCAACAAATGGTTAGCTGGCATTTATGGGAAGATGTTATGGGCTGGATAGGTGTGTTGATCATCAGCATCATAATGAAGTTTTTCAACGCCCCCATTTTAGATGGTCTGTTTTCCGTGCTCTTTACCTTGTTTATCTTTTTTAATGTGCTGAAAATATTAAAAGAAACCTTGAAGATTTTTCTACAAGCAAGACCAGAAGATATGGATTTAGATCAATTGACCAGCGATATTCAGACCATCCCAAACATTATTTCCAGCCATGACCTCAGAATTTGGAGTATGGACGGTAAACAAATCGTAATGACTCTTCATGTAGTTGTGCCAGGAGACAGTACCAAACATATAATTATCGAAGTTAAAAGCCAGGTAATGGCAACAGCACGAGAACATGGGATTTCCCATGTGACCACCGAAATCGAATATGAAGGTGAAGTCTGTAACCTCAGCCAGCCTTCAGCATCTTCGATATTATCAAACGACTGAAACTCAAATTTATTCATAACTGAGACGGTTCCATGATAAAGGTAAATTAATTATTAAAATAATACTATAATTATTCATCTAATTTTACGTTTTTCTAACAGATGAGAAAGAATCGGCATTAATGGCTTTCCTCCCTCTCTATTAATAAGTACTTTACTCTGATGTAAAAGGTGAATTCATTGAATTGTTTACAGAAATATACCAATGATGACTCACGTTTTCTGGTTATTGACGGATCTTTAGTTCATTACCGGCTAGAAGGCGAAGGTAGCCCATTACTCTTAATTCACGGGGCCTTCTCTAGTTTACACACTTATGATAAATGGGCCGGAATCCTATCAGATGACCACCAAATCATACGCCTGGACCTGCCTGGGTTTGGCCTGTCAGGTGCTATGAAAGGTCATGATTATAGCATCAGGGCTTTTCTTAATTTTCTGGTTAAATTCTTGGATCAGCTGGGGATTGATCAGTGTGACGTAGCTGGCAGTTCACTCGGTGGATGGCTCGCATGGGAGATGTCCCTTAGAAAACCGGATAGAGTGAATAAATTGGTGCTGATTGCTCCGGCTGGATTCATGGAGGAACACAATGTGCCATTGCCATTTAAAGTTGCCCGTACACCGGTATTGGGCAAAGTTATGAAATACGCAATTAAGAAAAGCGTGTTAAGAAATTTCCTGAATCAGATATTCGTTGACCAGAAAAAAGTAACAAACAAGCTGGTCGATCGCTATTATGATTTACTTAACAGAGAAGGAAATCCTGAGGCATTCCTTTCATTGGCCAATTCCAAGTACAAGAGTCGCACCAATAAACTTAAGGACATAAAAGCACCTACCTTGATCATATGGGGGGAAGATGATAATTGGGTGCCCCTGGAGAACGGCTATTGGTTTCAAGTTTGTATTCCCAATTCAAAATTGATCATATACGAGGGAGTAGGCCACATACCCATGGAAGAAGCCCCTAAGTTAACTGCCTCTGATGTGCGTAGTTTTCTGAAATGTGGTTAAGGTCCACAAATCGTATTCACCACCATAAACCCAGAAATCTCTTCGCAATAGCATAAAATTTCGCTGGATTTACCAGCATTTCAAAGCTTTATAAATCAACCCAAAACCGTGTAGGTTAAAGGGTATGCTCTATCTTTGCCAAGAAATTTGTCAAGTATGGCTGCGGAAATTCAAAAAGACCGGCTCAATTTTATCGAAGAGACCATAGAGCGGGACCTGAAATTAAATAAGAACGACGGTCAGGTGCATACCCGTTTTCCACCGGAACCCAATGGGTATTTGCACATAGGACACGCTAAAACAATATGCCTGAATTTTGGAATTGCAGATAAATATCATGGCCTATGTAATTTGAGGTTTGACGATACTAACCCTGAAAAAGAAGATATTGAGTATGTAGAATCCATTAAGGAAGATATAAAATGGCTGGGGTACGATTGGCAGGATCGGCTTTATTATGCTTCCGATTACTTTTCGGAACTCTATGAGTTGGCAGTGAGGCTTGTAAAAGAAGGACTTGCGTATGTTGATGACCAATCAGCAGCGGAAATCAGTGAAGGCAGAGGAACCCCTACTAAACCTGGGGAAGAGAGTATTTGTCGTGACCGGCCAATAGAAGAAAATTTGACCTTATTAAATATGATGAGAGCCGGTAAATTCCTGGAGGGCTCAAAAGTGTTAAGGGCAAAAATAGATATGTCCTCTCCAAATATGCACCTACGTGATCCCATCATGTACAGGATCCGTTACACAACCCATCACAGAACCGGAGATCAATGGTGTATCTACCCAACCTATGACTGGGCCCATGGACAATCAGACGCATTGGAAGGAATCACCCATAGCCTTTGCACCTTGGAATTCGAAGTTCATCGTCCATTGTATGAATGGTTTATTCAAAAGTTGGAGTTGTTTCCTTCAAAGCAGTATGAGTTTGCCCGCTTAAACATTGGTTACACCATCATCAGTAAACGCAAGTTGTTGCGGTTGGTACAAGAGTCAGTGGTCACCGGCTGGGATGATCCTAGGATGCCTACCCTACGCGGGTTACGTCGGAGGGGTTATACGCCTGAATCCATCAGAAGGTTTTGTGAACGCATTGGAGTGGCAAGGCGAGATGGGGTAATTGATATGGCCCTGCTCGAATTTAGCATCCGGGAAGACCTCAATGTCAGGGCACCTCGACGATTTGGAATTCTGGAACCCCTCAAAGTGGTTATCACTAACTACCCGGACGATAAAGAAGAATGGCTGCCGGCAATCAACAACCCTGAGGACCCGCAGGCCGGCACCAGGAAGATACCCTTCACCAATGAATTATATATTGAAAAAACAGACTTTATGGAGGACCCTCCGGGAAAATTCTTTCGTTTGGGCCCGGGCCGCGAGGTCCGCCTTAAATATGGATATATTATAAAGTGCGATGATTACCATAAAGACCTTGAAACTGGGGAGGTTACCACTTTATTTTGTACTTACGATCCACAGACCAAAAGCGGCTCCGATACCAGTGGGAAAAAGGTCAAAGGTACACTTGGCTGGGTCTCCACAAAACATTCCTTAGATGCTGAAATACGGCTATATGATCGACTTTTTCTGGACGAAGATCCAACAGGTCATGAGGGAACGGATTTCATTGAGTTCTTAAATCCCCATTCACTGGAAATTGTAAAAGGAAAAGTCGAGTGCAATTTTGAAGATGTGAAACCGTTTAATTTCTTTCAATTCGAAAGACAGGGTTATTTTAATATTGACCCGGATTCACGACCAGAAGCTCTGGTGTTTAACCGAACGGTAACTCTAAGAGATAATTGGGGAAAGCGTCAGGGTAAATTAAGGAAGTAACTACCTATTCTTTTCTGCTTTTTCCAACCAGATTCCGATTAGAGTACTTACTACTAATAACACTATAAAGAAGGTTGCGCCTATAACTCCCATGGACCTGTAATTTTATTGGTCAAAGATAAAAAGAAAAAGAACTCCAAAACAAGCCATCGTCTTAAAAGAGCATACAAAGGCAAGAAATATTACTTCAGTAATTTAATGTGATATCCTTGGTTGGGTGGGCAGTAAAGAGGTCATATCATTGTATCACAAGCATAGCTTATTTCATAGTTTAATTTTTAAGGGTGTTAAACAGGTGAATCCTTACTGGTGATCAGTGAGGATTCATTTTTTTATGGGTTTGCTTACCATCCCTTCCCGAAAACCTTCTATAGGAGATCTCGTTTATTTATCTACCATCTTATAGGGTAAAATAATGAACTACATTACCTCTCTCTTTCTGTTTATCATGGCAGCGGCATGTAATACAAAAACTGACTCGCTCCATACCGACATTTCCAGCATCAATTCAATGGTAATGCAGAACCTGGAACAAGCTACATTTGCCGGGGGATGCTTCTGGTGTACTGAGGCGGTGTTTGAGCGAGTTAGGGGGGTGCAGGATGTTGTTTCGGGTTATACCGGAGGGGCCCAGGAAAATCCTACCTACAAGGAGGTGAGCTATGGAAGAACCGATCATGCTGAAGCTATTCAGATGTTCTTCGACCCCAACCAAATATCCTACCGGGAGCTGATTGAAATATTTTTTGCTACACATGATCCGACCACATTAAACCGGCAGGGGCCGGATATCGGTAAGCAGTATCGATCTGGAGTATTTTATCATGATGAGGATCAAAGACAGACGGTACAAAAATATATCACAATGCTGATCAATAAAGGAGTGTACTCAGATCCAATTGTAACCGAAGTGGAGCCGTTCAGCATTTTTTATCCCGCTAAAGATTATCATCAGGACTATTACCAAAAACATCCAGATCATCCATATATTCAGGCGATCGCCAAACCCAAGGTCAATAAATTTAAGAAGCAGTTTAAAGATAAGCTTAAGGCTAGTTCGTAACAGGTGGCATAATTCCTGATTCCTAATTTCTAATTACAATTCTGAGTTTAACTCCTATCTTTGGTAGATAAAAAGATAAGTATGCGTATTTCTGTTGTTGGACTGGGTCTTATTGGAGGTTCTATGGCTTTGGACCTGAAAGCAAATGGATTAGCCTCTGAGATAATTGGTGTAGACTACAATGAAAAACATTGCCATGAAGCGCTGGGTATTAAGCTAGTGGATCGTATTCTTCCTATTGACCTTGCTCTGGAGCAAAGTGATGTTATGATTCTGGCCATACCCGTGCAACATATCGTGCAAGTATTGCCTGAAGTATTGAACAAGGTAAAATCACAGGTTGTAATTGATGTGGGCTCTACTAAGTACCCGGTATCAGAAAGTGTAAAAAATCACCCATTGAGAGGTAATTATGTAGCAACCCATCCCATGGCCGGGACCGAGTTTTCCGGACCAACCGCAGCGACTAAAAACTTATTCCGTAATAAGGCAGCAATTTTTTGTGATGTAGATCGCAGCAGTAAAAATGCCATATATATTGCAAACGATATTTATGATTGTTTGGGAATGCCAATTGTCAAAATGACCAGCAAGCAGCATGACCTCCACACAGCATATGTGTCACATATTTCTCATGTCAGCTCCTTTGCTTTAGCCTTGACTGTACTGAAAAAGGAAAAGGATGCGCAGAATATTTTTAATCTGGCAAGCGGTGGTTTTGACTCCACAGTAAGGTTAGCAAAAAGCTCTCCTGAAATGTGGACTCCGATTTTTGCTCAAAACTCAGATAACATTATCACGGTATTGGATCTTTACATCCGTGAGTTGCAGCGGTTTCGTAAAGCCATTGAAACTCAAAATACTGAAGCCCTCAATGATATCATTTCTGAGGCTAATATGATTCGTAAGATCCTGAAAGATCCTCGCTGATGCTCGTCTCTTTAATATCCAATGTTGAACACCAAATATCGAAGCGCAGAGGGACAATTCAGCATTTGGCGTTCGATTGTTCGATATTTG
>Ga0114949_10000877_pt1 | contig 17517 bp, 18 predicted proteins | sample N074metaG_FD_83505 | JGI IMG/M metagenome (GOLD analysis project Ga0114949, IMG submission 83505) | Deep subsurface microbial communities from Kermadec Trench to uncover new lineages of life (NeLLi) - N074 metaG | ecosystem: Environmental > Aquatic > Marine > Ocean trench > Sediment | place... | reverse complement strand
GGGACATCTCTCGCATTTCTCGGCACGGGGGCCGGGCTGGTTCTCGTCGGCGCAAGCTACTCCCTGGATGGCCTGCCGGCGGTTGTCAGTTTCTACCTCGGTTTCGGAGGGCTCCTCGTTTCGACGCACGCTCTTGCTCACCTGATCGTTGGCCAGATCCTCGGTATCCGGTTCACCAGATGGTTTGTGGCCTCACTGGCCCGGCCCCAACCTGGCGTGAAGATCGACTACGCGAGCTATCTCCACGTGTCAGCGAGTCGTCGAGCTTGGATGCATGCTTCCGGGGCCCTTGTCACCAAGATCATTCCGTTTGCCCTGATTGGCGGTGCGGTCGCGGCGGGGTTGCCGACATGGGCTGTTCTCGGTTTGGTTGTGATCGGGACCGCGATGATCATTACCGACGTCCTCTGGTCGACAACCAGTTCCGACTGGATGAAGTACCGCAGGGAGATGAGGTTCGCTCAGACGTCCTGATCGGGGACCGGAATGGACCCGTCGACCTGGTGAAGCTCTTCGTGGGTGGCCACCAAGTCGTCAAAGTCGGGGGGTCGTTCGACATCGATGGCGATGAGGTGGCGTGTCTTCGGCCCATCGGCCCGGTCGAATGAGCGGGCCCGGGTGATCAGATCTGCCGACGCATCGTCGATCCGGGTGTGCTGGGCGAGGTGCTCCTCCCAACTCGCCACAGCGAACAACTCGGTCAGTCGGGTGGGGTCTGTTGTGCTCCGGAAGAGACGCCATCGGTAAGCACCCGTGCTCAACCGCACAAGACGGATCTCATTCATGATGTCCGTAAAGCCGGCAAAGTCCGTCTCGTCGATTGTCCACGTGTTGAGGACGATCACCGGTCCGCCTTCGAGGCTGGCTTCGTTGTGAGGTTGAACAACGCGCTCCGGGGTGAACTCCGGGGTGTCGATGTCATCGATGCGAGGCACGCCGAATCGGGGGCTCATCAGACCAATGACCAATGCCCCGGAACTGAATGCGACAATCGACCCGCTGGTTCCGATTTGGTCGGCGACCATTCCGGAGAGTATGGATCCGACGGGCAGGATCCCGGCGAACGCCAGCGTGTAGAGCGACATCGCCCTCCCCCTGATCCACTCTGGCGCCATCAGTTGGGCGCTGGCGTTGAGGGTGGAGAGTGTCAGCAACCAGAAGATTCCGATGAGAACCATTGCCACGGTCGCCACAACGAGATTGGGGGCAAGTCCGAGCATGATCCCCGAGACGCCGAAAAGCGTGATTGTGTAGGCGACCAGGTTCCCCTTGAGACGCCTCAGAATCTTGGGCCGGAGAAAGGCGCCGACCAGAGCGCCGACGCCCATCGCCCCCAATAGCACTCCGAACATGGCTGCGCTTCCTCCGAGATGATCGGTGTGCACTGGCAAGGTGGCCTGGACGACGGCCGAAGTGAGAGCAAAGAGCGCAACCAGGGCGAGCAGGTTGCGGAAGGTGGGTGTGAATCGGGCGAAACGGATTCCGAGAGTTATTGCCGATCCCATGGATGCCGTCTCACGCTCGCGGACGGCGAGTTGGGGGCCGATTACCAGGAGTACCACTATCACAGCGACGTAGGTGAGGGCGTTGATCGCGAATCCGGCCTCGGGCCCAAATGCGACGATGATCACCCCTCCCACCGCCGGGCCGACGGCCCGGGCAGCGTTGAAGGCAACCGACTGGAGAGCGACCGCCGATGCCACAAGTCCTCGCGGGACCAAGTCTGGAACCAGCGCCTGCCACGCCGGGATGTTGAGGGCCAGACCGGTTCCGAGTAGCAGTCCGAGGCCCAGAAGCAGAGGCGGGTTGATCAGATCCATGTATGTGAGGACCGCCATTGCCACCGCCGATCCCCCCATGATCCCCTGCGCGATCAGCATCAGCTTGGTCCGGTCGAACATGTCGGCCAGAGCGCCGGCCGTGAGGGCCAGAAAGAAGAGCGGCAGTAGGGCAGACGCAACCATCCAACCAACCCAGGTACTCGATCCGGTCAGCTCGAACATCAGCCAGGAGGCAGCCACGGCCTGAATGAACGTGCCTGACGCCGAGAACACAGACGCTCCCCACAAAGATCGGAAGTGCCGATACTTGAGAGGTGCAACTGCCGACGTCATACCCGCAGGGTAGATGTTGGCCTAGGTTTGCCTCGTGGTCCGCGATCTCGCCTATTTCGTTCAGGGTGACGCCGGCCCCGGACCAGGGGTGTTGATTCTCCACTCCTTTTGGGGGTTGACCTCTTCGGTGAAGGACCTGGCCGACGGGCTTGCCGACCGTGGGTACACAGCCCTGGCTCCTGATATCAACTTCGGGGAACTGCCCGAGTCGGAACAAGACGCCCTGGATCATCTCGGGGAAGCCAGTCCCGACCGGTTGGCATCCCTGGTCTTCACGTCGGCCAAGCTTCTCCATGAGAGATCGACCCAGGGACCGATCGGAGTCGTGGGTTTCGGTATGGGCGGGTCGCTTGGATTGTGGGCGTCGGTTCGCCTCACTGACCTCGTTGCCGCGGCAGTTTCGTTCTACGGGAGCCAGCAGATCGACTTCGCCGGCTCCAGATCGTCCTACCTCATTCACCTGGCAGAGGAAGACGAGTTCATCACCGACGATGATGCCGCGTTCATGGAGGCCACCATGGGGCTCGAGTCCCTGCCGGTTGAGGTCATCCGGTATCCGAAGACAAAACATGGATTCTGTGAGCCCGATGGTGACACCTTCGACCCGGAGGCATTCGAAAGGGCCTGGGCAGCGACTCTCGCTTTTTTAGCCGCCCAGCTATCCGACTAGCCGGACCTCGTCACCTGTCGTCAAGGCTCCGCCCCTCAAGACACGTGCATATAGCCTCGATTCGCCCGGGGTCTGCTCTGCAGCATGCGTGTGAAGTCGCCGTTTACAAACCACTGGGCGCTCTTGGAACAGGGCGTTGCGTAGAAGGTGACCTCAGCCTCAATATCTGGACCGATCTCGAGTCTGGCTCCCGGTTCGATAGAGAACCAGTCCAACCCCGAGATGGTTAAGTTCTCGCCGGCGAATCCTGGCTCGATGGGGTGGCCTTCGGCCTTGAATCTCTCGATCACCTCCAACGAGTAGAGACAGAGGGCCTGGTCTGGGCTCCCGTGGTGGACCGTGTCCTCCTGGCGGTCTCCGACTACTCCACGCTTGTCGATCTTGGCAGTGTCAACCGACGTCTTCGGAACACCTCCGTCGGAGACACTTATCTGATGGATGACGGCCATCGGGCCAGGGTAGGGTGGTTCTGGATGCGAATGGGGAGGTCGGCGATAGGCTCGTCACAGTGGCTGCGCCAAGATTGAGACATGGGCAACTGCGCGTTGTCTCCACAATGGTCGTCATTGGGTTTCTGCTCGGCTCTTGCGGCGGCTCTTCGGACCCCTCGGGTCAGGTTCGTGTTTCCGCGGCCTCATCCCTGAGCGATGTCTTCGCTGAGTTGGAGTCTGTGTTTGAGGCTGCCAACCCTGGAGTTGATGTGATTTTGAATCTTGGGGGAAGTTCACTCTTGCGAGAGCAGATCCTGGCGGGTGCGCCGGTAGATGTGTATGCATCGGCGAGTGCGGACACGATGGCCCCGATCGTTGAGGCGGGTCTTTCGGACGGAGAGCCCAGGGTATTTGCGCGCGGGTTTCTCCAGATCGCGGTACCGGTGGGTAACCCCGCTCACGTGACCGGTCTTGACGATTTCGGCAACGAGAAACTCTTCATCGGTCTATGCGATCAACCGGTGCCCTGCGGTGATCTGGCCCGTCAAGTGCTGGCTCGTGCCGGAGTCGATCCGATCGTTGATACAGGTTCGCCAAATGTGAGGTCTTTGCTGACAAAGATCGAGACAGGAGAGTTGGATGCAGGAATCGTGTACGTGACGGATGTGAGATCGGTGCCAGGCCGGGTCGACGGCATTGCGATACCGGATGCCGTGAATATGGCGGCCGACTATCCGATTGCTGTGCTTGCGGAGGGCCCCAACAGCGATGGCGCGCGCTCCTTCGTTGATTTCGTTCTGTCCGAGATCGGCCAGACGATCCTTGCCGGACATGGGTTCGTGACGCCGTGACCCGACAACGGGCCCGAGTTGCTCCAGCGAGACCCCCGATCGCATTCGTCGTGCTCGGAGCACTGGGCGTTGTCTTCTTTCTGCTTCCTCTGATCGGCCTTCTCGCCCGAACTCCGTGGAACGACTTGATCGGTCTTCTGGCAAGCGACGTCGTGGTCGATGCACTCGTGCTGTCCGCCGTTGCTTCGGTGGCGGCGGTGATCATCTCCACGATCGTCGGGGTGCCTTTGGCATGGATGCTGGCGCGAGTGGATTTCCGAGGGCGCTCCTTTGTTCGAGGCTTGGTCCTGCTTCCCCTGGTGTTGCCCCCTGTCGTCGGCGGTGCGGCGCTGCTGTTCGCCTTGGGACGAAGGGGAGTCGTGGGTGGGCCTCTATACGATGCGACCGGACTGGTCCTGCCCTTCTCCATCTGGGGCGTGGTGGTTGCTGTGACTTTCGTGTCGATGCCATTTCTGGTCTTGACTGTGGAGGGCGCTCTCCGAAATCTGGACAGCCGTTTTGAGGGTGCGGCTGCATCTCTGGGAGCCGGACGCTGGACGGTGTTTCGCCGGGTCACCCTTCCCATGATCGGTCCTTCGCTGGCAGCCGGAATGATCTTGACCTGGGCGCGCGCCGTCGGCGAGTTCGGCGCCACTGTGACCTTCGCCGGGAATCTGCAGGGAGAGACTCAGACCCTTCCACTAGCAGTGTTTGTTGCCCTCGAGAGCAACCGGGACACGGCTATCGCGCTGAGTCTGTTCATGGTGGCGATCTCTCTTACCATCCTCGTGCTGCTCCGCGACAGGTGGCTGAGATCCTCATGACCCCCCAAGGCCTCCTCGACGCCAGTATCAAGGTGAGGCGGGGCGACGATTTCACCCTTGAAATGTCGATCCGCATCGAGGCCGGGAAGACTGTTGCGCTTCTCGGTCCGAATGGCGCTGGAAAGTCGACGGCCGTCGCGGCGCTCGCCGGACTGCTTCCGATCGATGAGGGTCGGATTGTCCTCGGCAACAGGGTCCTCGATGACCCGGCCGAAGGGGTTTTCGTCCCACCGGAGGAGAGAGGGATCGGCGTTGTTTTCCAGGACTATCTGCTGTTCGGGCATCTCACCGTTGCTGAGAACGTCGCCTTCGGCGTCAGGAGCCAGAAGAAGGAACAGGACGTCGTGGGGGCGAAGACCTCGGCCTGGCTGGAACGGCTCGGTCTCGCTCAGATTGCCGCCACCAAAGCGAGAGATCTCTCGGGTGGTCAAGCGCAGAAGGTGGCGGTGGCCAGGGCCTTGATCATCGACCCAGGACTGCTTCTTCTGGACGAGCCCATGGCTGCTCTCGACGCCACCACGCGTGTCGAAGTCAGACGTGACTTGGGCGATCATCTCTCCGATTTCCCGGGGCCTCGACTGCTGATCACACACGACCCGACAGAGGCATTCCTCCTCGCCGATGAGATCAACGTGATCGAGGAAGGACGAATCACCCAGGTGGGAAGTGCCGATGACATACGTCTCCGACCTCGGACCCGTTATATCGCCGACTTGGCGGGATCCAACCTGTTGGCCGGTAATGCGTCATCCGGCACTGTCACCGTCGGCACCCATGTCCTGCAGGTGGCGGACACCGCGATCGGCGGGTCGGTGCTCGCAACGATTCACCCCCGGGCGGTCTCTGTTCATCGCCAACAGCCGGAAGGAAGCCCCCGCAATGTGTGGAAGACCACAATCGTTCGGATCGAGCACTTCGGTGACCGGGTCCGATTGCAAACAGGCGAACCCCTGGTGCTAGCCGTCGAAGTGACGCCGGCTGCAGTCGACGCGCTTGGCCTGGAGGGCGACAGTGATGTCTGGCTCTCGGTGAAGGCGACCGAGATCGGTGTCGAGCCCGCTTGATCAGGGCGTGAACCCGAGCCTGAGGCTGTTCGGCCCGGATACGGGCCGTACTACCTGAGGTTCACCAGATCCGGCCCAAGAAGACGGGAGCGGTCATGTCCGGCGCTTCCGCTCCGCTCAGCCCTCGCTCATTTCGGTGAGGTCGGCGGCGAGAACTTCCCTCTCCTCGGCATCTTCGATGTCGGGGAGCGCGGCCTTTGCCATCTCCAGATGCTCGGTGAAAGTCTCGACATCGTCGACGTCAGCCGCAGCACGTGCGATGGCCTCGTGGGCGAAACCCGTCAAGAAAGGTCCGAGGTCGTGCTCCTTGGCGAGCTCGAGCGATCTCTCGCCAAACCGTCGCGAGAGATCGGCGTAGCCGAGCACGGCAGCCACTCTCGACACCTGCCAGTCGGCGACCGCCCAGTTCTTCGGCTCTCCAACGTTGTACCAGTGATGACGCTGGGCGAAGGTGGAGGCGAGCATCTCCTCTTCCTGTTCCCGGGTCAATTCGGTTTCGTCGAGCAATGTCCACGTGTGATTGAACGCTCTCGGGGCGAAAGTGCGATGCCAACGGGACACCTCTTCGGCACTCGGGTTATCGGCGGGATTGATCACTTGCCTACCTCCGTTGGTGTCGGAAACCACCTGAGCTCTTCTGCTTCAGTGGGGAGGGGCTGTCCGATCCCGTCAAGGAGTGGTGCTTCACTCAGGATCCTCTTGGCCTCCTCGATATAGTCATCCAGGGCGTCCAGCGACACGGTCGCTGGAGCGGGCTCGGCGCCGTCGAAGTCGACGTCTTTCAGACTCTTGGGGGGTTTGGGTAGCCCGTCGCGGTGTCTCCAGATACCGCTTTCCGCTTCGTATGTGTACAGGGGGAGCAGCCGCCAGCCATCGGAGCCAATCATGTGGACCGCCTCGACGATGTAATCGAATTCGCTCTCTGATATGAAATAGTTGAAGTTCAGTCGCACCCATCCCGGCTTGAGAACCTCGCAGCCGGTGGCGATGACATCCTCGAAGCGTCTGCTGGTCTCGAGGTCGATTCCGAGGAGACGGTGTCCGTAGGGACCGGCACATGAACACCCGCCGCGCGCTTGGATTCCGAATAGGTCGTTGAGCAGCGCGACGACGTAGTTGTGATGGAGCACCTTGTCCTCGGTCCTGATCACAAAGCTGACGATGGAGAGCCGTTCGGCGTCAGGGTTGCCCAGAATGTCGATACTCGGATTGGTCTTCCACGAGTCGATGGCCCGTCGGATGAAGTGGTGTTCGAGTCCCCGGATCCGATCGGGGCCAACCTCGTCCTTGAGTTTGAAGACGAGCCCGGCTCGGATCGAGCCGATGATCGCGGGAGTGCCGCCCTCCTCCCGATGCTCCTGGTCGGTGATGTAAGTGTGGTGATCTGGTGACACGTATTGGACGGTTCCTCCCCCAGGCACCGCGGGAACCTTGTTGGTCAGGAGGTCGCGGCGAGCGACCAGCAGACCCGGTGATCCAGGTCCGCCGATGAGCTTGTGCGGCGAGATGAAGATGGCGTCCTTGTAATCACCGTCGTCGACTTTGGTAGATCCCATTGAGATCCCGACGTAGGGCGCCGAGGCGGCAAAGTCCCAGAAGCTGAGGGCGTCGTGTTTGTGAAGGAGCCGCGAGATCGCGGATGTGTCGGAGATGATCCCGGTCACATTGGACGCGGCCGAGAACGAGCCGATCTTCAGCGGCCTCTCGGCGTATTCGACGAGACGTTCTTCAAGCTCGGTCAGATCGATCTGACCATCGGCGTCCTCGTTGATCTGGACGACGTCGGCGATCGACTCCCGCCAGGGAAGCTCGTTGGAGTGGTGCTCGTAGGGGCCGACAAATACCACCGGGTGGCGATTGGCCGGGATGGCGTCACCCAGATGGTATTCCTGCTCGAGCGAGTCGGGTATTCGCAGTCCGAGGATGCCAATGAGCCGATCAACGGCACCGGTAGCCCCGTTGCCGGCGAAGATAACCGCGTGCTCGTCGTTGTTGGCGCCGATGCACCTTTTGATGATGTCACGAGCGTCCTCGCGGAATCGTGTCGTCTGGAGTCCGGTTCCGGAGGTTTCGGTGTGAGTGTTGGCGTACATGGGAAGCACTTGGGCCCGGATGTAGTCCTCGATGAAAGAGAGAGACCTGCCCGACGCCGTGTAGTCGGCGTAAGTGACCCGGCGCAGGCCGAAGGGAGTCTCCACGGCAGTGTCCTTGCCGATTACCGAATCGTGGATCTTCTCGACGAGGTCCACTCTGAGGACCTCCTTCTTAAGGTTCACAGACCGTTCATGACCAGCACAACCTTAGGTTCACATGTCTGACCACACCACCGTCATCGTCGATGGTGAGGAGGTGCGGATCAGCAGCCCGGGGAGAATTGTGTTCCCCGTGCAGGGGTGGACGAAGCTCGATGTCGTCGAGCACTTCGTTCGCGTGGCCGAAGGGGCCGTCCGGGGGATCAGTGGTCGGCCGACGATGCTCAAGCGGTATATGAAGGATGTGACGGTCGATCCGATCTATCACAAGCGTGCGTCGAAGAACACACCCTTCGAGACGGTCGATATCAGGTTTCCCTCGCAGCGACCGGGGCGGATGAACGTGCCTCGCAGCGAAGCCGACGTGGTCCGCCTGGCCCAACTCGGTTGTCTCGATTTCCACCCATGGCCGGTCAGAGCCGAGGACATCGACCACCCCGATGAGCTCCGACTCGACTTCGACCCCACGCCGGGGATCACCTTCGATCAGGTCAAGAAGGCTGCCGCGGGAGCGAAGGAGCTTCTCGACGAGGTGGGACTCATTGGCTGGCCAAAGACCTCGGGAAGTCGGGGAGTGCATGTATATATGCGCATCGAGCCCATCTGGGACTTCTTTCAGACGAGGAGGGCGGTGCTTGCTTTCGCCCGCGAGTTGGAGCGAAGAATGGAAGGCCTGGTCACCACCAGGTGGTGGAAGGAGGAGAGGGTGGGTGTCTTTGTGGACTACAACCAGAACGCCCGTGACAAGACGGTCTCATCGGCGTACGGGGTGCGGCCCACCGGCTACGTATCGACTCCGATCACCTGGGACGAGTTGGTCGATGTCGCCATCGAAGACTTCCCACTTGGTGGGTTTGCGGATCGTTGGGAATCGGTCGGCGACCTCACCGCCGGCATCGATGACTCGCACGGACAGATCGACACCCTGATGGAATGGGTGGTCCGTGATGAGGAAAACGGCATCGGGGACGCCCCATGGCCTCCCCATTACCCCAAGATGCCGGGCGAGCCGCCTCGGGTCCAGCCTTCGAAGCAGCGGCGGGCAGACGACGAGTATTAGATGGCAATACCGATCGTCCCGCGACCAATGAGAGGGAGTCTTGGTGAGTGATTCGATGGACCTCGATCGCGCAACGCTCCAGAAGAGGATCAACGTCCTCTACCAGGTCGAGCATGACGAACTCGGCCACTCGAGGACTCACCGGATGCTCGATGATGCCCACCGCTGGGACCTGAGTGGAACTCTCGCCAACGGGGGTGTCGTTGGCTTCGCTCATGTAAACGTCGCCGACTGCGGTTTACATGTGGCAGCGGCCGTCAACGCCTGTCTCGATACAGACGCCGACACGGTGCTCGCCATCAGCGTGCTGCATGCATTTTCTGAGGAGATGGAGATCGCTCGAAGAGACGTCGCCGCTGGCGGTTCCCCGTCCGACCACTCCATGTGGGGGATCCAGGGTCCGGGTCTCGATTTCCGCGACGAGTGGCGAGGTGACCACGCCATGCGAAGTCTGCGTCACTTCTGGGCCGCAGAGACCAAACGTCGTGGCGTCACTGATCGCCGGCTCGTTGAGCGGTACCCCTACCTTGCCGGTGGCAAACCTGGCGACCTTCCCAACATCGACGAGGTCGCCCAGATTGCCGAAAACGCAGTGATTGTGACCACCGGGGACCAGTTTCACCACGGCATCGGGTACGGCACTCATCCGGAAGAAGCTCTCGAAGCCGAACCGGACGGCCTGCGAGCCGCCCGTAGCAGCATCGAAGTTGGGATCAGGCTGATCGACCGCGGCGACTATTGGGGATACAACCAACATTGTGTCATCGCCAAGAGCGACGACCGCGACGTCGCCCAGCTGTTTCGCTACTTGAGGGGTCCGCTGGAAGGCACATTGCTCGATATCGGTTACTCGGATGCCACCGAGCTCTACGACCAACCACCACCCACATGGGCCGCCGGCGGGTTCATGAAATTCGAAAAAGTGGAAACGATGATGGACCCGTGACCATCAGACCATTTCGATTCGGACTGAGCGTTGGAGGCAGTTCCGGTAGAGACGACTTCGTCGCCACCGTGCAAAACGCAGAGGCCAGTGGTTTTGATGTGATCTCGTCGGCTGATCACATCGGGCGTCGCCTCGCCGTTTTACCAATGCTCGCCGTAGCCGCCGAAATCTCAAGTCTGCGCATTTCTCCAATGGTTATGGCCAACGACTACAGGCATCCGGTGCTGCTTGCCAAGGACACTGCGACCATCGACGTTCTTTCCGGCGGCCGGTTCGAGCTGGGGATCGGCACAGGCTGGATCGAGGAGCAGTACAACGCCGTCGGAATCCGATACGACCCACCCCGAGCGCGGGTCGACCGTTTCGAAGAGGCGATTGCTGTGATTAAGGGATGCTGGAGCGGAGAGCCTTTCAGCTTTGCCGGTGAGTACTACCAGCTACATCAGGTGACATGTCCGCGCCCGATTCAGCGGCCGCACCCCCCTCTGCTGATTGCTGGTGCGGGTCGTCGGATGCTTCGTCTCGCCGGACAGGAGGCCGACATAGTGGGAATTTCCCCTCTGACCAAAGGCATGGCCGGATTTAACGAGTTCGGGGCTGCTGTCGGAACGTCGGGTGACAGAATCGACGCCCAACTCGAATGGATTAGGGAAACAGCCGGAGAACGGTTCGATGAGATCGAATTGAGCATCGTGGCACACCATGTCGAGGTCACTCCCGACATTGACGAGGCCGTGGCCAAACTAGCCGCCGAATCGCACACCACGCAGGAGCAAGTCCGCAACTCGCCGCACTTGCTGATAGGTCCGGTCGAAAGTCTCGTCGACACTCTCCTGGACCACAGGGAACGGTATGGAATCTCGTACATCGTTTTCGGCGGTGATGACCTCGAAGCCATCAGCCCGGTCATCGAGCAACTTGCAGGCTCATGACGAATGGAACATGACTTGAGGGGCGTCATAAGTGTCGGCTTCCCGGAACCGACCAACCGACTGACCTAAAACGGCTCGACGAGCACTTCTTAGAGTGCGTCGCGCTTGCGGAGAGCCCAGGTGAGTACCAAAAGGCCGACCAACAGTGTCCCTGCGATCTTGGCCACGCCTCCGCCGACTCCAGCGTCCACCGGCCCGAGAGCTTCTGCCGCCTCAGCGCCGAAGACGGAAGCCAGGTCATGGTAGATCGACAGGGCGATCCTCCAGATCGAGAACTGGGCAAGACCCGGCACAGCGAAGGCGAGGATCGTCTCGATGACGATGATGTAGCCAAGTCCGACGAGGAGCGACCTGGGAACCAGATAGCCAAGGGGCACGAACACTGCCGCGTAGCCAATACCGGCACCGGTGAATAGTGCAAGTCCGGGCAAGGCGATCGAGATGTCGGCTCCCACCGCCACGGTGGCCAGGGCAGTAGTCAGCCATCCGCCAAGGGCGATGGTCATGACGGCGGCGATGGCTGCCAACATCGAGGAGATGGCCAGTGACACCCGAGGCATCGGCCTCATGTATATGTAGGGGAGGGTTCCGGCGTCCCGCTCCTCCCGCAAGGTCGCCACGGTGAGTATCAGAGCTGCAATCGCGAATGAGTAACCCGCGATGGCGATGATGTCGGAATAGAGGCCGGCCAGTTCGTCTGGGTTGGCATCGAACGCGGCGAGCCAATACACGAACCCGGGGACCGAGGCGAGAGCTATGAGACCGATGACCCTCCACTTCCGCATCAACCGCCGATACAGGTGACGGGTGAGAATCATCAGCGTCCTTCGACCAGATATCGAAAGACTGACTCCAACGAGTCGTCGAGAGGCTCAACTTTCGAGATGGTGATGCCCGAGTCGAGGGCGATCTGGGGCAATAGACGAGCCAAACCTCCCGCATCGGAGGCTTCGATCCGAAGTTGGCTGTCTTCGACATGGACACCCACCACCCCATCGGTTCCAATCAGTGCCGATGCCAGAGTCCTCGGCTCGGAGCACTCAATGAACACCTGCCGTGGTATATCGGTCATGGCGGCCCGAATCGTCGGCACGCTTCCGACGGCAGCCAGTCTGCCATCCACCATCGCGACGACACGGTCAGCCATCCGCTCCACCTCCACAAGTACGTGCGAGGAGACGATGACGGTTCGTCCGGCCACCCCAAGGTCCCGGAAGAGTTCGATGAGTTGCGCCCTCTGCACCGGGTCGGTGCCATTCAGAGGCTCATCGAGCAACAGCACCTCAGGGTCGGTCACAAGGGCAGCGGCAACTTTGGCGCGCTGACGCATTCCCTTTGAGAACCCACCAAGTTTCCTGTCAGCACTATCGAGAAGCTCGACTGTCCCCAGGACTGCCTCGGCCCGACCTTCGGGGTCGTCGACGTGGGTCAGACGAGCCACAAGCTCGACAAACTGGCGTGCTGTCAAGCGCTCATAGATGGCCTCGTCCTCGGGGACGAGGGACATCTTCTGGTAGACGGCTGAGTCGGTTCTCGGGTTGACACCGAGGACAGTCACCTCGCCCTGTGATGGGCGCTGCAACCCGGCTACCACCCTCAGCAGAGTTGTCTTTCCCGCTCCGTTGGGCCCAAGAAGCCCCGTGACGCCGGGCCCGAATCCAATGGATACCTCGCTGATCGCAACCTTGGGCCCAAACCACTTCGATAGCTCGGTGACGACGACGGTGTCGGTCATGCCAGCTTGCGATATCGCCGGCGAACTATGACGACGGCTGCCACTACGACCACGACGACCACCGCGAGTGACGTCCAGACTCCGAAACCTGCTAGTTCGGCCGGGTAGTCGATCGTGTCCTCGAACAGAGCATCGCGGATTATTCGAGGGTGCTGATCAAAAGCCAACAGCGATGCCCAGCGCGCTCCCTGGAAAGGGGCCTCAGCCACTCTGGCTGCTATGGGTCCTCCGGCGATCAGCAGTCCGAAGAAGGCTGCGGCTGCGATTCCGGTTCTGTCTATCAGGGCCGAAAGAATGAAGACGATGGCGCCGTTGAGCACAACAAACGCCAGCGTCACCATCGGAACCTTCCACAAGACATCAAGTGTTTCCCCCATATATGGGAGGAAGCCCTCACTGGCGATGAGAGCGAGGCCGATGTGGAGCACTACCTGAGGGACTATGTAGATCGCCGCGACCACCGTCACAAATGCCCCCACCTTGGAGACGAGGTATCCGTCAACCGTGAGGGGTCGGGAGAAATAGACAGACAGAACGCCTCTACTGCGGTCGGGTATGAGCAGAAGTGGGCCCGCCAGGGTCATGAACAGCAGGGATATGGCCGAGTAGAAATCGAACAGGCCGCCGTAGGTCGGAATACCCTCCCGAAGACTCTCCTCGATGTTCCCGATGGCCCAGTGGATGCCTACGAAAACGGCGGCAGCGATAAGGGCGACGGAAAGCAGACCCCAAGGGATGATCTTGAGCATTGCCTTGCGGCGCAGGCCGAGTATCCGCCGGATCCCGTCCTTGTAAACAGCCGATTTTGCTCCCCACCGACCGGTGCGGGGCCCGTCGTAGGTGCGGTATCCACGATCGAAGATGACCTGGTCTGTCACGCGTCTTCGCCCTGACGAAGAAAAAGGTCCTCGAGCGAAGCGGAGCCTCTCACCATGCGAACCAGACCTGAGCCGAGGGCAGCTGCCTCTTCGACGATGGCCTGTTCGAGTGTCGCATCGCCTGGTCCGACGACGAACCGATGCCCCTCAACGGTTGTGTCAAACCCTCTGGCTCGGAGTCTGGCGGCCACCGCCTCGGCTTCATCGAGGACCTCGACCAGCACAGTTCCCAGCTTCTCGAAGCCCTCCAACGGACCCGAGCGAAGAAGGTTGCCTCCGTCGAGCATCACTACCCAGTCACAGGTTTCCTCGATGTCTGTCAGAACGTGGGAGCTCATGATGACATTGATATCGAACTCGCCCAGCCTCCTGATCAGCTGGAGCATCTGCACCCGTCCCTCGGGGTCGAGTCCAGCAGCAGGCTCGTCCAACAGAAGAAGGTCCGGATCGTGAACGATCGCCTGGGCAAGCTTCACTCTTTGTTGCATACCGGTGGAGAAGTCGCCAAGGAAGCGGAACCTCTCTTCCTCAAGGCCGACCAGGAACAGAGTCTCCGATGACCTTCGTTTGGCCTCGCGAGTGGGGAGACCGGCGAGCTGAGCTGCGTAGGAGACAAAGTCGGCAGCTGTCTGGTCCTTAGGAAGGCAGTCGACTTCGGGCATGTACCCCACGCGGGCGCGTACAGCAAGCGGCTCCGTCTGTGGGTCGTGGCCGAGGACCCTCATCGACCCGGAGGTGGGATGGAGGAGTCCCAGCATCAATCGGAGTATCGTTGTCTTGCCGGCCCCGTTGGCGCCAACAAGACCGGTGATTCCTGGAGGTACCTGAAGGGAAAGATCCTCGAGAGCAACCACGTCGCCGTAGTCGTGGGTCAGGTCGGAGACCTCGAGGATGCTGCTCTGACCCATTGCCGCGAAGTGTGGCAGATTTCCCGTTGGGCTCGGCCCGGTCAATCGACGACGTCGCGGAAGCCGGGTCCTTGTGGGCGCTCCAGTTGGTCCATAGTGCACGCTGCGGCGTCCTTGTCGGGACGCCAACGGTGAAAGCGGGTGGCATGGCGGAAGCGGTCCCCCTCGAGCTGGTCGTAGCTGACCTCAACCACCACGCCGGGCTGCACCGGTGTCCACGAAGTGTCCTTGCCTGTCGACCAACGGCTGGGACCGCCGGGAGCTCGGGCAGCCTCGTCGAAGCTTTCCTCGGACCTCAACTCCATGAAGCGGTTGTAGATCTCGACGCGGTCGGCATTGGGAAATCCGGAACAATGCCCGATGAAATGGAAGTCGCCGCTGTCGTTGTACAGCCCGAGAAGCAGTGATCCGATCTTCCCACCGTCCTTGTGCTCACGGAAGCCGCCGACCACCACATCGATGGTGCGACGGTGTTTGATCTTGATCATCGCCCGCTTGCCATGCTGATAGGCCAGTTCCGGTCGTTTGGCGATGATCCCATCACACCCGGCCGGTTCGTACTCGTCAAACCACACTTTGGCAACGTCTTCGCTCGTGGTCTGTGGAGTGAGATGCCACGGTTGATCCAGCTCCTCGGCGAGGGATACCAGGCGTTGTCGTCGCTCCGAGAAAGGTGCCTCCCGCATACTCTCACCACGGTCGGCAAGGATGTCGAAGGCGACTAGCTCGGCCGGTGTCGCTTCGGAGAGCATGTTCACCCTTGATTCAGCGGGATGGATCCGCTGTTGCAGAGAATCGAAGTCTGTGACGCCGTCGATCACAACCACGATTTCTCCGTCCACGACAGTGCCCGCCGGCAGTTGTTCCAGCGCCAAGCGCAGCTCCGGAAAGTAACGCAATAAAGGTCGCTGGTTGCGCGAGTCGAGTCTCAGATCTGGTTCCGACCAGGAGAGGGACCGGAAACCGTCCCACTTCGGCTCGTAGACGAAGTCCCCTTTCGGCCAGCGCTCCGAAACCTTTGCCTCCATGGTTTGCAGAGGGGCAGGAAAAGGATGGCTCACGGAAAGGGATTGTATTCCGGATAACCTGGGTTCCGATGGTGGCCAAGATCAGATCCGGGGCACACTTTGCCTTTGACATTCTCTCTGCTTCGGCTCATGAGTATGGAGTCGATCGGGTCAGCCGGATGTCTGCGGCGGTGGGATATCGGGCCATCTTTGCCCTCGCTCCTCTCCTGATCATTGCTGTGGGCGTTCTGGGTGCAGTGGTCGGTGGTTCGGTAGATGCACAGAAGGAGATCCTCGAGGCAATTGAACGGATCGCCGGCGAGCAAGTGGCCACGGCGTTGGAGAACTTCTTGTCGTCGGCGGTGACCATGGGTGACACGGCGGCACTGGTCGGAATCATCCTGCTTGTCTGGACTGCTTCGAGTCTGTTCTATGAGATCCAGAACGACCTGAACGACATCTTTCACGTCCCCTACGAGCACACCTCTGGCGTCAAGGGTTTCGTCAGGAAGCGCGGTGTCGGATTTCTGTGGGCTTTCGGCCTGGGCATTGTGTTGGTCGCCATTTGGTTTCTGAACTTCCTGTGGCGATTCTTTGAAGGCGTCTTCGCCGATGACCTCGTCTGGGTGCACCGGCTGATCACCTTGCTCACTCCGCTGGTCTCGGCCATCGTTCTACCGGTCCTGTTCGCTGTTGTGTTCCAGTCGATGACGGCCGTCAGGCTCCGCTGGCGAGCGGTGTGGTTGGGAGCGATCTTTACCGCGGTCGTTTTCCTGGTGGCTGCCTACGGAACCGGTCTCTATTTCGCTTGGGGGGACGGGACCTCGGCGTTGTCCGTCGCCGGCGGTTTGTTCGTGCTTCTTCTGATGATCTATGTACTTGCCGGCGTGTTTCTCTTCGGAGCCGAGGTCACCAAGGTCTACAACGACTTTCTCGATGCCGGCGACATCAAGTCACCAAGCCTGCGTGACAAGGAGACGACTCACGCCGCCGATATGGTCGTTGCAGACCCTCCGGAGGCGGTACCGGTGACCGCGATTGTGGCCTTCCTGGGAGGTCTGTTTGTCGGCTGGCGGCGAAACCGTCGTTAGTGGTGTGTCACCAACAGGCTCCCAAAAGCTCTCGTCTCTAATAACCTCACGAACAATGAACGTTGACATCGCCGGCTTCATCACAGACCTGAAGGAGCATGCCACCGAGCATGGCTTCCATGTTCATGATGAGCGCCACTTCGTAGAGACCTATTCGCTGAGACAGTCATGGGAGGTCGACGTCCACCCCGAAGCCGGGTGTGGTGGTCCTATCGATCTGCACCTGGCACTCGACGTCGACCCCAAAGTGGTTCTATCGCTACGCGATCGGCTCGATGAGATGGACTCCGACTTCGAGGAACCCGAGGACGACTACCACCTCGACCTCTACTTCAACTGGGCGGTGCCGCCGCTGCTCAATCCGCCGGATCTACTGATTCTGGCGACCGATCTGGCCGGGATCGGGGGAACGACGTTATCCACCGAGGTATCGGCAATCGACACCTATGCCGCAGTCACGGACGCTCCTGAGCGCCGGTTGATGCTCCAGGGGAAATCCTCTGTCAGCCTGGTTGATGTCCTCATGGGCCGTGAGCAGTTATGCGATGTGCTCGACCAGTCTCACGAGACCTCGGAGTACCTGCTCGACCGTGTCGGGGGGTGGATGGAACTGCCCACCTAGCCGAGCACCAGGCTCCGCGCAGCCCACAAGCCGAGGGCAAAGGTGGCAACGGCCAGGGCGTAGAAAGCGACACGGGTCCACGGCTTCGGCGGCGGTGCTATCTCGCGGTTCTCTTGTCGAGCGGGCTTCTCCGCTCTCTCGAACAAGAGGTCT
>Ga0114949_10000875_pt1 | contig 17527 bp, 16 predicted proteins | sample N074metaG_FD_83505 | JGI IMG/M metagenome (GOLD analysis project Ga0114949, IMG submission 83505) | Deep subsurface microbial communities from Kermadec Trench to uncover new lineages of life (NeLLi) - N074 metaG | ecosystem: Environmental > Aquatic > Marine > Ocean trench > Sediment | place... | reverse complement strand
ATGCGGGCAATCGTAACAAATGGGCGCTTTCTGGTATTCGGATTCGCATGGATCGCCAGCACGGGCATACAGTGGTCAAGGCGGCGGTCTTTCGGTTGACCGCTCGCCGGTTCTCGCACAGACTGTTCTCCTGTAACGCCACTCCCGGCTAAAAAACACAAAAAGGGGGACCGTCATGCGAGACCCGATCACTCGCGTCATCAAGGCTTTGGCTTGCGCCGGTACACTGTTCGCCCTGACGGCAGCAAACGTCTTCGCTGCCGCGGACGACGTACGTCTCGAACAGCTGCCGCCGGAGCAGCGCGAGCTGGCCGAGTGGATGAACGAATTCATCGACCAGATGGACCAAAAATATTTCGGCCGCGTTGGCGAAATGAACGGCAAACTGGTATTCGAAGACCGGGCTTTCTCGACCGAATGGTCCGAGCACGAGGTGCGGGTTACCCGCGGCGAGGTCATGCAGAAGGCCGGCCGTCTGTATGCCATGGGCAAGAAACAGCGCGCCGAGCGCGGCGGCAGGGAGATTCTGTGGAGCCGTTTTTATGCGCTGGACATGCACCCACGAACACCGCTGGCCGGCATGCTGCATGCGGCGATCGTGCTGCAGTTTTTCGGTGACGGCAGTGCGCTGGCCGGCGGGTGGCTCGGGGTCATGCCGGGCACGAAGGTCGATGAAGACCTGGCGCTATTGAAGCAGGTCACCGACGATTACTTCGCGGGAACTGAAGTTGATCTGTCAATTTATCGCAAGCTCGTTTGCAAGGGGACGGACGATACGGTCACCGAGTTTCGCCGCCAGCCCGCCTGCGTCGGCGCCAGTTTTTACGGCCCGCCGGTTTACCGGGGCGATACGGAAAAGTCGATCAAGTTCATTGCAGGGATGTACGATGTGTTCGTCGATACCTACGTGGATATCGTTGAGAAGCACGTCGACGATTCGTATACTGAGGCCGACCTACGGGCGCAGGACAGGATGCGTAAGCGCTGGCTGACAGACCAGCTGTTTTCGGACCCGTACTCGAGCGCACAGATTCCGTTCGAGGTCCACTGGTTCTGGAACGCCGCGCCGGTCGTCAGATTTTAGTGCTGCAAGGCTTTTAAAAAGCGTAGCAGTCAACGACGAAAATCACGAGAGCCACAATGTCATAGAAGGTGCTATGGCCGTAAACCCGAAAATTGATTCGTTAGACTCAGAGGTGGTTGAGGCTGAGCCCCGCGTCGAGCGGCCGCTGCGGCATTTTCCAAGGGAAGGAGAGAACGGGCTGTATTCACAGACCTGGTATCCCATCTGTCTGGCGGCTGAGGTCAAGCCCGGCGAAGTGATCGACCGCGAGTTTCTCGGTGGCCGCGTCGTGGTGTTCCGCGGCGAGAATGGTGAGGCGACCGTCATGAGCCCCTATTGCGCACACCTTGGCATGGACCTGGCCCAGGGCAAGGTCGTAGGCAACAATCTGCAGTGCCTGTTTCACCATTACGAGTACGATCAGACCGGCACCTGCGTCAAAACCGGCTGGGGACCGATGCCGCCTGCGGGAACCTGTGTATTCAAGTTTCCGACGCAGGAGCGCTACAACACCATCTGGGCCTTCAACGGCACCAAGCCGTTGTTTGATCTGCCGGACTTCAGATTTCCGGACGACGAGCTGCACATGCACACCTGGCAGGAGGATCCGATACCCTGCAACATCACCGAGCTTTATGCCCAGGTACCCGATTGGCCCCATTTGCGCTTCATGCATGGCGATACCATGGTAACCAGCGAGCCGGATTTTGAATTTTCTGACTATTACTTCGGCTACGAAGTGGCGGGAATGCATTTCGAGGGAGAGATCCGTGGCCAGGAAGGCGGCCAGACGTATCCGCAGGTCCGTATCTACGTCTACGGTACCCAGCTCATGGTCATGGAGACGGTATTCGGGGGTACCTGGATCGGTTCGATCGGCAGCGCATCGCTGCGCAGTCCGGACAAGGTGCAAATGTTCGGCAACCTTGTGATTGCCAAAAGCAGCGGACCGGTGGAGGAACTCGATCGACAGCTGGCGTGGATGAAGCAAGAAATTGCCAAGACATTCATCGAGGACCAGCCGATCTACAACCACCTCAGGTTCAACCCTGGTGCGTTCAGCGAGATGGACAACGTTTTGGAGCGTTACCTCGAGTACGTGCGCCGGTTTCCGAAAGCCAATCCGGCCGCGAATTTCATTTATGATTAGCTAAGGAGTGTTCGGAGTTCTGAATGTTCATCAACTTCTGGTATGCCGCTGATTGGAGCGATAACCTAAAAGAACAGCCCCTCAAGGTTAAAATGCTGGGGCAGAACTTTGTGTTGTTCAGGGATGCGCAGGGCGATGCCCACTGCCTCTCGAACACCTGTCCACATCGCGGTGGCTCGCTGGGTGCCGGCATGGTCGTGGACGGGGACATCGAATGCCCCTATCACGGCATGCGGTACGGAGGGGATGGACTGTGTACGCGCATACCCTCGCTCGGGCGATCGACGAAACCGCCGCCGCGCGCGAAGGTCGATTCCTATCCGGTGCGTGAGAAATACGGACTGATTTTTGTATTTCTCGGCGATCTGCCCGAGGAAGAACGGCCGCCGATCATGGAAGTGACCCAATGGGAGGACCCGAAGTATCGTTTTACCAAGAAGGACAACATCATCGAGGCGAACTACGGCATCGTCATGGAAAACGGCCTCGATACGACGCACACGGAATTCGTGCACAGCGACATCATGGGTTATCGTGGCGCCGACCGTCCCGGTGGCGAGTACAAGGCGCCGGTCGGCGAGATGGTCGACAAAGGTGGTTGGGGCGGCGAAGTCGGCGCCCAATTCCCGCCGGCTCCAGGCTGGGGCAAGTTTTTGAATAAAGCACTCAGGGTCGACAAGATCTTCAGCGGCCCTTACGTAGTCAGTGGCTATTGGGGTCCCAACGGACTGGATACATCGATCCATATCTCCCGTGATATGAATCTGCACATCCCGCAGTATTTGTGGGAAACACCGATCGATGAATTCACGACCCGGACTCTGGGCGTCGGTGGCCGCAATTTCTTCCGGACACCGTTGTTCGACCCGATGGATCGTCGCCGCAACCGAAAAATCGCGGGCGAGGATACCCGGATCCTGGAGTCCCTGGAGCCGGGCTTTGCGCCCGAATCGTCCGGTGATGTTCTGTTTCTCGAACCCGACAATATTCTGAATCACCTCGAAGTGTCCCGTAAGAAATGGGAAGCCATGGGCTGGCGCATCGACCTGGAGAAACTGCGTCAATATCGGTCCGGAAAAAAACAATTCGTGATACCGAGCCCGGGTCGCCGGGAATCCGCGCAATGGGTCTACGACACCGTGCCGTTGATTGCGCCGAAGCCGGAGGCCGGTGCGGCGGCCGCAAAAGGTTTCTGACGGGGCGCGGAGCTACTTTAACGAGGAGACACATCCATGGTGAAAGCATCTGACATGCAGCCGTTCGAAAAAGGCGATGTCCTGGTTGGGGCGACGGTGCTCGGTCATGCAGACGATGATCACGCGGGCGACGGCCGCATTATTCAATATGACAACAAGCTGAATAGAAAAGGTGAGCTCTGGATCGAAGAGACGAATCATCTGATCATGGGGCTGAAGTTTGAATCCGACGGGACGCTCTGGGCGTTCGAGGATCACAATACCATCAAGGTCAGTCCGGCCGGCGAGCTGCTGGAAGTTCAAAACTTTGACAACAGGATGTTCAGTAACGTCTGCTTTGCAAGCGATGGCACATTGATTCTTGGTGAGCATGCGATTGAAGTCGAGTTACCGGAAGGCATTTTTAAGACGACACTGATCCGCATGCCCGATGGCCGCCTCGGCGACGGCAAAGCCTATCGATATAGCCGCGACGGCCAAATGCTGGAGACCTATGATACGAAGATTACGAAAAGTCTCGGAAAATTCCTGGCCGTGACCTGTGCTGTTTTGTCGCCCGACGAAACCCGTTTGATCTACGTCACCGAAACCGGCAACCTCGTCATGCAGTACGATCTCGTGAACAATCAGCAGCTGGAGGATCTGCTGGTTCTCGAGGGGGATGACATGATGCAGAACATGGTGTTCTGGCTGGCCTATACGCCCGATCAACGGTTGCTCGTTTGCCGGGGTGATCATATTCAGGTGATCGACGACCGGACGGGGGAACTCAAGGAACGTTTCGAACTCGGGCCATTCGGGTTTGCCGCGATCGCAGCGTCGCCGGATAACAGGCACGTCTATGGAAGCAGTTTTCTAAGCGGCGAAGTCGTCAAGGTCGATATGGACACCGGCGAAACCGTTGCACGGGCCGATGTCGGAGTTCAGCGTTCGACAGCCGGGATTGCCGAATATCCGGGCTAGTACGTGGTTTGCGAGGGAGTCCGAGTTGAAGCTGGATAAGAAAAACACAGCCCTGATCGTTGTCGATATGCAGAATTCGTTCTGCGCCAAAGGGGGCGGCTGCGGGCGGGTCGGACTGCCCATCGAGAAGCTGTTCAAGGCCATAGAACCCTGTTGTGAGCTGATTGCCTGCGCCCGTGAAACGGGCGTACCCATCATCTATACGCGCTATGTCTGTCGGGCCGATTACGCGGATGCCGGCGTCATATTTCATGAACTCATGCCCGACCTGATGGAAGTTGGCGCGCTCGCCGAAGGCTCGGACGACATTGAAATAGTGGATGCGCTGAAGCCGGCGGAGAGCGATTACGTTGTCGATAAGAATCGGCCGAGCGCATTCTACGCAACTGAGTTCGAAAAGATTCTAAAAGATCTCGGCACCGAACAACTGGTCGTCTGCGGCGTGACCACCAACTGTTGTGTCGAGACGACCGTCAGGGACGCCAGCCAGCGGGATTACCAGACGTTCGTGGTGCGGGACGCAGTCGCCGAATTCGAAGACGACCGCCACGAGATTGCGCTAAGATCGATGGATATGCTGTTTGCCGATGTGCTGACGCTCGACGATGTGCGACAAGCATGGCAGTAATTAGAAAAAGTCACGAAATCCTGAAAACCGTGGGAGGTTGCAATGGCCGTAAACCCGAAAATTGATCCGTTAGGCTCAGAGGTAATCGAGGCCGAGCCCCGCGTCGAGCGGCCGTATCGCCGGTTTCCGAAGGAGGGAGAGAACGGGCTGTATTCGCAGAGCTGGTATCCGATCTGCCTGTCGGATGAGGTCAAGCCCGGTGAAGTGATTGGCCGGGAGTTATTCGGTGGCCGGGTCGTGGTGTTCCGCGGCGAGAATGGCGAAGCGACTGTGCTGAGTCCGTATTGTGCGCACCTTGGCATGGACCTCGCCCAGGGCAAGGTCGTCGGCAACAATCTGCAGTGCCTGTTTCACCATTACGAATACGATCAAACCGGCACCTGTGTCAAAACCGGGTGGGGGCCAATGCCTCCGGCCGGAACCTGCGTGTTCAGGTTTCCGGTGCAGGAGCGTTACAACATCATTTGGGCGTTCAACGGGACGAAGCCACTTTTCGATCTGCCGGACATGCGGTATCCGGATGAGGAACTGCATACCTTTACGTGGCAGTCGTGTGAGATGTCCTGCAATATCACCGAGATCGTCGCCCAGGTGCCGGATTGGGGGCATTTGCGTTTCATGCATGGCGATACGATGGTCACGCAGGAGCCGAACTTCGAATTTTCCGACTATCACTTCGGCTACGAGGTCACGGGCATGCATTTCGAGGGAGATATCCGTGACCGGGAACAGGGTGAAGATTATCCGCAGGTGCGGATCTACATTTACGGCACTCAGATCATGCGGATGGAACTGATGGTCAATGGTGTCTGGGTCGGATCCATCGGGGCGCAGGTGCCGCGCAGGCCGGGCAAGGTTGAGATGTTCGGGATGCTGGCCGTCGCGAAGGACAGCGGTACAGAAGAGGAGCGCAATCAGACGATCGCCTGGGTCAAGAAAGAAGTGGACAAGACGTTTGTCGAAGACACGCCGATTTACGAGAACATCCGGTTCAAACCGAATGCATTCACAGAAATGGACAACGTTCTGGAACGTTATCTCGATTATGTCTGCAGATTCCCGAAGGCAAATCCTGCGGCAAACTTTATCTACGATGACTAAATAGAGTGCGCTGAGAGGGTCAATTGATGTTTATCAATTTCTGGTATGCAGCCGAGTGGGGCGAGAATCTCAAGAAAAATCCGGTCAAGGTGAGAATGCTCGGCCAGGACTTCGTTTTATTCAGAGATTCACAAGGTATCGCGCACTGTCTCGCTAATACTTGTGCACACCGTGGCGGTTCGCTCGGTACCGGCGCGATCGCGGACGGCGATATCGAGTGCCCCTATCATGGCTGGCGCTACGGAGGCGACGGCCGGTGCACGCGAGTCCCGGCGATCGGCAAATCCAAGTCGCCGCCCGCGCGGGCCAAGGTCGATTCGTACCCGGTACAGGAAAAGTACGGACTCGTGTTTGCGTTCCTCGGCGACCTGCCGGAACAGGACAGGCCACCGCTGATGAAAGTGACGCAATGGGGTGATCCGGAGTATCGCTTTACGCATTTCGACAACATCATTCACGCCAACTATGGCCTGGCGATGGAAAACGGCGTGGATTCGAGTCACACGGAGTTCGTGCATAGCCCGCTGATGGGTTATCGCGGTGCGGACCGGCCCAACGGTGAGTATATTGCGCCGGCCGGAGAGGTCCTGGACCGCGGCGAATGGGGCGGTGAGATGGGCGCGGAATACCCGCCGGGGGCGGGTTGGGGCAAGTTCCGGACCATCGCGCGGAAGATTCTCGGTCTGGACAAGATGTTTTCCGGCATCTATGTCAACGCGGCCTACTGGGGACCGAATGCGCTCGATACATCAATCTATCTATCCAAGACGGCGAACATGCATATTCCCCAGTATTTATGGGAGACACCGATCGACGAGAACACAACCCGGATGTTTCTGGTGGGTGGCCGCAATTTCATGAAGCGGCCGATATTTGACCGTTTCGACCACAGCCGTAACTGGAAAATAGCAAATCAGGATAAGGCGATTCTCGAGAACGTCAGTCCGGGGCGTCCGCCGGAATCCTCTACCGATGCTCTGTTCGTCGCACCGGATTCCATCCTTGGTCACCTGGAAGCTTCCCGGAAGAAATGGGAGGCGATGGGTTGGCGTATCGATCTGGAATCATTGCGGGGGTATCCGCCCGGCAGGAAGCAGTTCGTTATTCCAAGCCCCGGCCGTCGCGAAGCGGGACAATGGGTGTACGACGCTGTCCCGTTGATTGTGCCCAAACCGGAAGCGGTGACCTCATCGTCTCAAGCGTCGTGACGGTGAGTCTGCTTGCCGGATAGCCGCGACTACCAGTTACCGGGACGTTCGCCGGTTTACGCTGCCAACGGGATGGCCGCGACCGCGCATCCCGAAGCAACCGCGACTGCGATCGAGACACTGAAGGCGGGCGGCAACGCATTTGATGCGGCGATCGCTGCCGCCGGCGTGCTCGCCGTCGTCGAGCCCGGCATGTCCGGTATCGGCGGCGATTGCTTCGCGCTGCTTAGCACCGGTGGCGAAACGAACATGGCTTATAACGGCACCGGAACGGCGGGCCGGTCCATGACCGCGGACCGACTGCTGGAGCTCGGTGTCGATACGATTCGCCCGGATTCCCCTCACAGCGTGACCACTCCCGGTGCGGTCGATGCCTGGCAGGCCATTCTGGATACCTATGGTACCCGCGACTTCGGCGAACTGCTGGCGCCGGCCATAAAGTTCGCTGAACAGGGCTACATCGTGCAACCGCGCGTGGCATTTGAATGGCAGTTAGGCCTCGAAAGGATTAAACGCCACCCATCAGCCCGAAGCCTGTTCCTGAATCACGGTCAGCCGCTTGTTGCCGGCGACGTTCACCGCCAGCCAAAACTCGCCAAAGCGCTGCGGGCGATTGCGAGCCGGGGCGCCGATGGTTTCTACAAAGGGCCTGTCGCCCAGGACATCGTGGCATCGCTTCGGGCCGCCGGGGGTCTGCAGGCACTGGAGGATTTCGCTGCGGTCGGCGGATCCTGGGTGGATCCGGTGGCCAGTGACTATCGCGGCTTCGAGGTCATGCAGTGCCCGCCGAACGGTCAAGGTTTCATGGTGTCGATCATGCTGAACATCCTGACCCATTTTTCGGTGGATGAGTTGAAGCCGGACAGCGCCGAAAACCTGCACCTGCAGATCGAAGTCAGCCGCCTGGCCTACGCGGACCGAAACCGTTTCTTTGACGACTATTACGCGACAGAACGAGCGACCGAGGCATTGACCGAGCTGCTGTCGGCAGAACATGCTCGGGCCCACGCTCAGCGCATCCATCCGGAGCGGGCGATGGATCCGGAGGCCGACCAGCAGGCCATACGCGGTGGCGACACGACGTATATCGCTGTAGCCGACCGCGATGGCAATGCGATCAGCTTGATGAATTCACTGTATCACCCGTTCGGTTCGGGTCTGGCGAGCGAACAGTACGGCATCCTGTTGCACAATCGGGGCAGCGCTTTTGCGGTCTCCGGGCCTGCCCCGAGGGTCATTGAACCGGGGAAGCGACCGGTGCATACCATCCTGCCGGCGATGCTCGCGAAACACGGTCGGCCAACCCTGATCTTTGGTGTGGTCGGCGCCGAGTTCCAATCCGGCGGGCAGGTCCGGGTCGTTTCGGGCGTTGTCGATGCCGGTCTGGACGTGCAACAGGCGCTGGATTTACCGCGCGTGTTTTACGGTGATGACGCGGTCCTGATCGAGCGGGGCCTGTCCGATCCGGTCAGACAGCAACTCGAATCCCTGGGCCATCGTATGAAAGCGGCCTGCGGCCCGCTGGGTGCAGGGCAGGCGATATGGATCGATCATGAGCGCGGATGTTTGATCGGTGGCACGGACCACCGCAAAGATGGCTGCGCGATAGGGTACTGATCAAACTTTACGCGTGCGCCCGGCGGCGATGGATATATCCGGGTGCCAGGTCGATTCGGCAGCCGGGCCTTTCCGCCCCATGACCACGTCCAGCATAAAAGGCCGGCCTTCTCGAGTCGCAGCCACTGCGCGTTTCAGGGCAGGCTGGATCTCGTCCGGGTGCGATATCATCTGACCATCAATATCGAATCCCTTCGCGATGCTGACGTAGTCGATGTCCGGATCACCCAGGTAGCAACTCATATCTTTCCAGAGTTCCTTTTTATTTTCCATCTTGGAGAACATAAATAAGCGGCCCCGCTCGCCGTCGTAGCTGCGATTGTCGAATACCACGATAATGACGGGAATGTCATAGCGAGATGCCGTCCATAAACTTTCCAGCTGCCCGAACAGCATTGCACCATCGCCGACCAGCGCAACGACCTGGTTATTCGGTCGCGCGATTTTGACGCCCAGCGATGCACCGACGCACCATCCGAGGCACGAGCCAGTGGTCGGTCCGATCACTGATTTCCGGCCGGGGCCGACGTCGAGCCATTTATGTGGTGTGCGGTCGCCGGTTTCGCAAACGACGGTCGCATCTTCATCGAGAACCTGTTCCAGTTCGTGGCAGAAGCGCTCCTTTGCAATCGGACTGTCATTCCAGGTCTTTTCGGCCCGCCGAAGTCGTCTGGCTTTGACCCGCTCGAATTCCGCCATTTCTATGTCCATCCGTGCGGCGCTGATTTTTTTCAGGCGGCTTCGGGTCGCCATGCCCTGAACAGTGTCGATCAGGGCGCGCAACGTTTCCTTGCTCCCGGCGGCGATCGCGATATCGGTGGGATGGATATTGGCAATCTGGTCGTATTCGAGCCGGGCGTTAATAACGGTTTCGACGTTTGGCATTCCGGTCCAGAGGGTCGCATCCGGCATCAGGCTGCCGATATTCAGCAGGGCATCGATACCGCCGAGGCCCCTCGGAAAATCCAGTGAGAAGTAACCAGCGAATAATTCATGCTGAGTCGGAAAATCTCCGTACACGCTGAAGCCTTGGGCGACCGGGATTGAAAGCAGTTCGGCAAGTTCGATGAGATCGTCGTTCGCCGCCGCCCGCGTCACTTCGGACCCCGCATTGATCATCGGACGCCTCGCCTCGATCAACACCCGGGCCGCCTGTTCGATCAGGTCGGCCCTGGGCTCCATCTGCACCGATACGCTGAAGTAACTTTGCGGATAAATGGTCTCCTTGATGTCAATCGTGTTCAGCACATTGGACGGAATGCGGATATAGACCGGCCCGCCTGGCGGCGTACCAGCCAGCTTGATCGCCCGGCGCGACATTTCTCCGATCCGGTCGCCGCGGTCCACTTCCCAGCGCCACTTGGTGATCTGTTCCGTTGGTTGCAGCCAATCGTCGAGTTGCTGGAAGCCGTCGCGGCCGGCATAGGTGCTGTCGCGACCATCGGAAAAGGCCACGATTGCCGACCGGTCTTTCCATGCGTTGTAGATATTGCCGATTGCATTCGGCGTGCCGATACTGGGCACGAAAAGCGCGGAGACCTTCCCGCTACCCAGTTCATACCCGTGAGCCATGCTGGTGGCTTGGCCTTCCTGTAACGCGACAATGAGTTTGATGTCCGGTCGAACCGACAACGCGTCGTAGAATGGATTCTGACCGGTCGAGTTGCAGTCAAATACGTATTCGATCCCGGCGGCCTTAAGAATCTCAGCGAGGATCATGCCGCCGCTGCCCTGCACCTCGAATGAGCCGCCGGATGAGAGCGACTCGGCACTTGCTTCGGTAGACAGAACCGATTGAATGGCCGCCGCGCTGAAGCCCATGGCGAGCATCGACTTTGAGAAATCGCGACGGGAAAGTTGATGCTCAAGGTATTGTTTTAGAAGAGTTCTCATGCCGAGTCTCCCGGTCCGTTCCGCAAAGGAGTCGATTTAACCGCGCTGTTTCGAGTAGCCTAGCATAATGGGGTTTGGTCGCAGAGGTGACAACCACGGCTTGGAATAGGGCATTTCCTTCGGGCGCCTGCGCTCCGCGATGCTGGTGCGTCCCGCGCGTCGCGCGATATTGGAAAGTGGAACCAGGTATATAGACGTATTGCCTTGAAGCCATAGTTACGGTGATCTAAGCGGAGGCAGTTCGGCTTTGTTCGCACTTGCCGTTTTCATCAGCGGAATATTTTACTTCGCCCGGCACGTGCCCCGCGGCGTGCGATTGAAGCCGACTGTCTAACTTCAAGACCTGTAGAGGACTGGAGATCATGAAAATCGACATCATGCTGGAACCGGACCGGAATCCGGAGCAAGTCGCGGAACTGGCCGTGCTGGCCGAAGGCTACGGACTCCGGGCGCTCTGGGCTCAGAACTACGTATCCGCGCGTGACCCGTTCATGTGCCTCGTGCCGGCCGCCCAGGCGACAAAAAAGATCAAGCTCGGCGTCGTGGTCGTCAGTCCGTACGAAATGCACCCGATGAAAATCGGCAACGCTCTGCTGACCCTGAACGAGTTTTGCAAGGGGCGCGCGGAGGCCGTCATCGGCGGCGGCGGTTACTGGTGCAGTCGCATGGGCGTCCAGCCGGAGCGCATGGTCCGCACGATCAAAGAAGCTATCGAGATCATCAAGGGCGGATCACAGAATGAAGCGCTGCAGTACAGCGGCCAACTTTACAAGGCCTACGGTTACAACGCCGACTGGACCACCGATCCGGCACCGCGGGTCCTGGCCGGGGCAAGCCGGGAACAGATGCTGCGCATGGGCGCCCGGGTGGCGGACGGCATCATGACGAGCGACGTGATCCGGCCGCTGATCGAAGACGCCGTCGCGACCGTAAAAGGCGCACTAAAGGAATACGACCGGCCCGAATCCGGATTCAGCATCAACAGCGCGATCGCGTTCCATATGAAAGAGGATTTCGAGACCTCGATGCGCGAAGCGCGGCGTGAATTGATCACCCGCGCAGTGCTCGGAGAGTGGTATCTGCACTCGTTCATGAGCGAAGCCGATGTGGCTGTCGTTAGAGACAACATCTCGTCTTTCTATAAGGCCTATCGAGCCAAGACCCACGTCATCGAAGGCGTTCCGGATTCCATCCTCGACCAGCTGGTTGACAACCTGACGATCGCCGGCGATCTGGACGACCTCGATACGAGAATCACCGAGCTGCAGGACTATGCGGCGACCGGGATCACGGAACTCTGCTTCCGCACGCACGATGATCCTACTTTCGCGATTCGCCTCATCGGCGAAAAAATTGCGCCCGCGCTGTAAAGCAAATGACTTGAGTCGCGAGGACCTGCTTCAATTTTCTTCACGCAGTGCTGCCTGCGTTTTCAACGCACCGGGAAATAGCACCTTGTCTTCCTTGTGAATATGCAGGACTGTGTTTTGGTTAAACTGGCTGAGTTGCTCGACGCTGATGGTGGCACCGGGACATACTGGACGCAAATCTGGACAGGTTGATTGCCCGGCGGATACGAAAAGCGTCGTCTATATCGTCGACCCCGACACGGAGCACAGCCTGGGGATGTCCGCGTTGCTGAACCGGGTGTGCTACTCCACCATGATGTTCAACGGCGCCGAAGATCTGTTAAACAATCTAAATGATCGTTCCACACATGGCTGTATCATTTCGGAAATCGATCTACCCGGCATGAGCGGCCTGCGATTGTTGCGAACTCTGCATCAACGCCGGGTGTCGGTGCCAGTAATCATTCTGACCCGCGATACGGACGTATCGAGTGCGGTGCAGGCCTTTCATGACAGTGTTGCCGGCTACCTGACGAAACCTTATGTGGAACGTGAACTGGTCGACAAGGTTCGCAGCCTGCTACAGCGAGATATGGGTTTGGACCGTTAGTTGAGTGACAACGGTCGCGGCGGCGGCATTCAGGACTCAATCGCCAGCGACATTCGGACCAATGCCGCCAGCGAGCGTGCTCCCATTTTCTCCATGACACGGGCCCGGTGTATTTCAATAGTCCTCTGACTGACATCAAGGTCCATGGCGATCACCTTATTGGCCAAACCCTGGGCTACATGGTGCATGACCTCCTTCTCGCGAGGAGTCAATGAATCAAATCGCGCCTGGATGTCGCGAATCTTTTGTATCTGATCCTGATCTTCCCGGCTCGCCGCAAGAGCCTCCTGAACTCGATCCAATAACTCTTGGTCCTTAAAAGGTTTCTGGACAAAGTCGAAAGCTCCGACATGCATTGCCTCGACCGCCATGGGGATATCTCCGTGTCCCGTAATGAAAATGACAGGTAGAGTGCTACCAAGCTCTATCAGCTTTTTTTGAACCTCCATGCCGCTGATTCCCGGCATGCGAATATCAAGCAGGACGCAACCCTGCCATTCGGGATCGAACGCCTCCAGGATTTCGTCGCCGGATGCATAGGTGGCTGCTGCCAGCCCGACGCTTTTCAGCAAAAGGTGAAGAGAGTCCCGGACAGCTGCGTCGTCATCGACGATACGAACGATTCCTTCTTTAGTGCTCATCTAGTCTTTAATCTTCGTAGGTAGGGTAAAAGAAAATGTTGCCCCGACATCAGCATTATTTTTAAACGTCAACTCTCCGCCATGAGACTGTACGATGGTTCGACTGATTGCTAGGCCCATGCCCATGCCATTGGGCTTGGTGGTGTAGAACGCATTGAATAACTCATCCTTCGAATCATCAGGAACTCCATGCCCACCGTCTGTAACGTCCACTCTGATGAAATCCGGGGCAGCAAGCCTGGCCGATATGGTCAAGCGGCGATTACCGGGAGAAGCCTCATGCATTGCGTCGATTCCGTTTCGCACCAGGTTGAGAAGTACCTGCTGTATTTGCAATTGATCGACCACGACCTTCGGCAAATCCGTCGGAAACTTCACGGTCAAAGCAATATTATTCGCCTTGGCATCGAGTTCAGCGAAGGGCTTTGTCTCCTCTATCAACTCCGCCATGGAAGTGTTGGTGCCCGGATCGGGATCAGACCGCACAAAATTCCGTAATCGCCGTATTATTTCGCCAGCCCTATGAGCCTGCCCGACAATACTTTCAAGAGCTTTCTGGACGTCATCATCGGCATCAGTATCCAGGAGACGCAAGCTCGCCGATGCGTAATTGGCGATGGCTGTCAAAGGCTGGTTCAACTCGTGGGCCATGGCTGCGGCCAACTCACCCATGGTGGTCAGGCGACTGGCCCTTAGCATATCCTCCCGCCGCCGCAGAAGCTGTTCGTCGGCCGATTTCTGTTCTGTCAGATCCCGAGTCACACCGATGAAGCGGACCGACTCTTTCCATCCCACTTCGGCAACAGCCAGATCCAGGGGAAAGAACGATCCGTCTTTCCGTTTTCCCTGCACCTCGCGTCCTATTCCGATAATTTGCGGTGAATGGGTCTCGAGATAACGGTTTATATACGAATGGTGTCGGCTATGGTCGTGCTCCGGCATGAGTATGTTGACATTTTTCCCAATCACTTCGACAGCTGAATAGCCAAACATTTTCTCGGCGGCTTTGTTAAAGATCTCTATAGTCCCATTTTTGTCAATGACAATGACGCCTTCCATCATGGCATCCATCAATGCCTCAAGCTGGGCTACGCCATAGTGTGGTTGAGATTTGTTTTCAGGTTCTGCGGACAAGGCGATAAAAGAAATTCATCATGGAGCGGAGATTATGGCACCAGTTTAGGATAGCAAATCTGGTGACTGCAAGTTGGTGGCTCATATCCCAATTTGAGTAGAGTTTAATTCGGGGCACGTGCCGGGCGGGACTTCACGCCTTGGTTTCCAGAGATTTTCCTTATGGCGCCGAAGGCAAGGGCAACGTCGCACTCGGCGCGTCGGATCTGACCAGCGGTGCGTGGTTGTATGGCGGCGATGAAGAAGGCATCGCGCACTCGATCGGCATCGGCCGCATCGGAATCATGCCGGCATTTCAAGACCGGCTGGACGATACGCAAATTCGAATGCTGGTTGCATGGTTGATGCGCGGAGAAACCTAAACCGCAGAAAAGCGGACAATGGTTGTCTTATAGTCGGGTCCCAACTATCACAACTTACGACCCGGGCAGGCAATCGATCTACACGACGCCATAGGCAATCATCGCATCAGCGACCTTCTTGAATCCCGCGATGTTCGCGCCTTTGACATAGTCGACATAGTCATGGCCGGCCTGTGAGCCGTATTCCACGCATTTTTCATGAATTTCCTTCATGATATCCCGTAACAGGGCCTGAAGTTCTTCCTCTTTCCAGGTTATTCGGGCGCTGTTCTGACTCATTTCGAGACCCGATATCGCGACTCCACCTGCATTGGCCGCTTTGCTCGGCGCAAAAAGTCGTTTCGCCTCGACGAAATCCTTTACGCCGTCTTGTTCCGTCGGCATGTTAGCGCCTTCGGAAAGGCCGATACATCCATTTTCAATCAACAAGCGTGCTTCATCACGGCTGATTTCATTCTGAGTCGCGCATGGAAAGGCCAAATCACAGGGGACCTGCCACGGCCTTTCCCCCGGATGAAATTCCAAATGAAATTCCTGTGCGAATTCCCCGAGACTCCCGCGCCGCACAGTCTTGAGATCCAGGATGTAAGCCAGCTTCGCCTTATCGATCCCATTTTCGTCGTATACGAAGCCCGAAGAGTCGGACATCGTCAGGACTTTGCCGCCCAGCTGCATGATTTTTTCAGCCGCGTACGTGGCAACGTTGCCGGCGCCCGATACCAGGCAGTTCTTACCCTCAATGGCGTCTTTCCGGCGTCCCAGCATGTCTTCCATCATGTAAACCGCACCGTAGCCGGTTGCCTCGGTGCGTATCGGGCTGCCCCCGAACTCCATGCCCTTGCCAGTCAGGACGCCGACGAATCGATTTGTTAATCGTTTGTACTGGCCGAAAAGGTAGCCGATCTCTCGGGCGCCGACGCCGATATCACCTGCGGGGACATCGATATCGTCACCGATATGCCGGTATAGCTCAGTCATAAACGACTGACAAAATCTCATGACTTCATTATCGGATTTACCTTTCGGATTAAAATCCGACCCGCCTTTGCCACCGCCCATCGGCAGACCCGTCAAGCTGTTCTTAAATGTTTGCTCGAACGCGAGAAACTTCAGGATGCTGAGGTTGACACTCGGATGAAATCTAAGCCCTCCCTTATAGGGTCCGATGGCATTGCTGTTCTGAACCCGGTAACCGCGGTTGACACGGATGTTCCCGCTGTCGTCCTCCCAGCAAACTCGAAAAATGATAATGCGATCGGGTTCGGCGATACGCCGTAGAATCTGCCATTCGTGGTAAATTTCTTTATCGTCGATGAAGTCAAATACGTTCGACGCGACTTCGTACACTGCTTGTTGAAATTCATTCTCACCCGGATTTCGTCTTCTCAGACCGACCATGAATTGTTCCAGGTCTACGTGGTCCGTGATGGCCATTGTTTATGCCCTCGGTGATCCTCTTGTGTCAATTCGACCTGTAAATATTTAGTGTCCGTTTTTTTAGTTAGTGACTCACAGGTCATCCAAACTCGTTCTGGTTTGCGAGCCATTTTACCGGAACGTCAAGCCAAGAGTTTGCCGGCACCATTATTATGCACCCGTATTCCTTATCGCAAATTTTATATTGCGAGTTCAAAAGCTCCGTCTGGAAGTGATTCAGGTGCTCAACCGCCGTTTTGCCAAGCAGGAAGTCAGGGTGATGAGCTGTGGGCGCTCATCATCCCGACCTGCCGCATTCCTGGTGTTTCCTTCTGGCTGCTAGAACAAAACTCCATTCGTGTGCAGGAATACCAATTCAAATGTGGGATAATCAGGTATCGGCCGACGATAACAACCATAAATTAGGAGCGGATCATGAGTACATTGCAGGATTTTGAAATCAATGCGATACAGGACGGCGGGAATCTGATCCCGGATCTCAAAGGCAAGGTCGTTCTGGCCGTGAACGTGGCCAGCAAATGCGGAATGACGCCACACTATGGCGGTCTCGAGGAACTCTACGAGGAGAACCAGGACCAGGGTTTAGTGGTGGTCGGATTTCCGTGCAACCAGTTCGGTGAACAGGAGCCGGGCACGGAAGACGAGATCGTGACGTTTTGCACGACGAACTACGGCGTGAAATTCCCGATGACCACGAAGATCGATGTCAATGGCGAGGGGCGGCACCCGATTTATGCGTGGCTGACCGGCGAAGAGAACGGCTTCCCCGGCGATATCGAATGGAATTTCGAGAAATTTCTGATCGACCGCAACGGAACGGTGGTCAAGCGCTATCCGCCGGCAACGACTCCGGAAGATCCGGGCCTGCTGCAGGACATCGCAGACCAGATATAAATTGCCCGAACGCGGATACTTATGGCGGCACTGGCGAAATTGCAGGAGCAGAAACGCGAGCTCGAAGAGAAACTCTGCGCCGGTGACCTGTCTGTGGAGCCGGCTCTTGAGCGCATTGACCGTGCGATCGCGGCGCGTACACAGAAGATTCAACACAGTCGAAAGCGGCTTGCGGCCGTGAAGCATGCGGTGAAAGCCGGGGTTCCCCGGGAAGAAACCCGGCCCTCCAAGGTGTCCACGAATGCGAAGAAGATCGCCAAAGCGCGGGTCAAACGGCCCCT
>Ga0114949_10000874_pt1 | contig 17529 bp, 18 predicted proteins | sample N074metaG_FD_83505 | JGI IMG/M metagenome (GOLD analysis project Ga0114949, IMG submission 83505) | Deep subsurface microbial communities from Kermadec Trench to uncover new lineages of life (NeLLi) - N074 metaG | ecosystem: Environmental > Aquatic > Marine > Ocean trench > Sediment | place... | reverse complement strand
TCAATCCTCATGCTTGCGGCGCTGACAGCTTGCCAGGCCCCGCATGAAGACCCGCGCGCGGGATGGGACGACATCATCGCCGACAGCTTCGGCTTCGATGACAACACGCCCGCGTCCATCTCCCTGGACGAACTGGCCCAGGGTTGCTCCAAAATCGATTGCATTCCCGCCATCGACGAGCCGAAGTTCGTGAGCGTGGACGAAGCGGATTTCATCGCCGATGAGGATCTGATTCTCGCCGTGACGCATAACGGCGACACCCGCGCCTACGCCGCTAATATCCTCAACTCCCACGAAATCGTGAACGACGTCATCGGGGGCAAACCCATCGCCGTCACCTGGTGCCCATTGTGCGGATCCGGCACTGCCTTCGAACGCACCCTCGGCGACCAGGTTGTGGAGTTCGGGGTTTCCGGCTTGTTGCACGAAAGCGATCTGGTGATGTACGACCGGGACACCCGCAGCCTGTGGTCCCAGATCATCGCGACTGCCATCGTGGGCCCGCTCACCGGGGCCACGCTGAAATCCGTACCGGTGACTCTCACCGAGTGGGGTAGGTGGAAAACGGCACACCCGGACGCGCGGGTACTGTCAACGGATACGGGACACGACAAGGACTACAGCCACAACCGTTACGCAGACTACCAGGCATCCGATGGCGTCAAGTTCCCGGTGTCACAACTGGACAAGCGGTTGCACGCGAAGAAGGTCGTGTTCGGGATCAGTGTGGGCGGCGCGGATGTGGCCTATACGGAAGACTACCTGCGTGACGTGGGTTCACTCACCGCCGAGATCAACGGGATCCAGATCCGGGTAACGATCCATGAGGATGGTTCGGTGACCGCCACGAACACCAGTACCGGTAAAGAACTCGTTCCGGTGCGGCTGTTCTGGTTCGCCTGGTACACCTTTCACCCGGACTCGCTGCTGATCACGGGCTGATTCGGGGGTTGATCAGGAAGCTGATCGGGGGGCTGTTCTTCGAGCAGGGGCGCGAGCACTTCCCACACATTGTCCAGCATGATGGGTTGAGCCTCGACGGTGGGATGGATTCCATCGCTCTGGAAGAAGTCCAACTGTTCAGCAAAACCCTCCAACAGAAACGGCACCAGATTAACGTCGTCGCGGTTAGCCACGTTCGCGAACACGTGGTTGAATTCCTGTGTGTAGGCGGCGCCATAATTGACCGGTATCTGAATGCCCACCAGCACGAACCGCGCGCCGGCCGAGCTTGCCATGTCCGCCATCGCGACGAGATTCCGGGCGAAGATGCTCGACGGGTAACCACGCAATCCGTCGTTTGCCCCCAGTTCCACGACGACGATGGCCGGGTTGTGCCGCTCGAGCAACCCGGCAAAACGGGTGACACCGCCCTGGCTGGTTTCTCCGCCGATGCTGGCGTTGACCACCCGGTACTTGTGACCCTGTGTCCTGATACGCTGGTCCAGTAGATTGACCCAGCCCCGATCCACGGGGATTCCATAGGCTGCGCTGAGACTGTCGCCGAGCACGATCAACACGCGCTCTTCCGCGTGTACGGCAGAACCCAGCATCAGCGCCAGGAAGACAAGAAAACGAGTCAGCATGTCACAGTCACAAATCGTACTCAGCGCCCGGAACCTTAGCAGAGAGATCGAGGGCCCGGGAGGAACGCTTTCAATTCTGTCCGATGTGAACTTCGAGGTAGCGCGGGGCGAATCCGTCGCCATCGTCGGTGCGTCGGGTTCAGGCAAGACCACGCTTCTGGGGCTGCTCGCGGGACTGGATCTGCCCACCGCGGGGCAGGTGTTCCTGGAAGACGAGGAACTGACCCGGCTGGACGAAGACGGTCGCGCCAGGGTGCGGGCCCAATCCGTAGGTTTCGTATTTCAGCAGTTCCACCTGATGCCGGCGCTGACGGCGTTGGAAAACGTCATGCTTCCCGTGGAACTGGCGGAGGAACCGCAGGCACGGGCGCGCGCCCAGGAGATCCTCCGCAGGGTCGGTCTGGCGGAACGCATGGACCACTACCCACGACAGCTTTCCGGCGGAGAGCAGCAACGGGTCGCCATCGCCCGGGCTTTCGCCACCGATCCGAGTGTGCTGTTCGCCGATGAGCCTACGGGCAACCTGGACAGCCGTACCGGGGAACAGATCGCGGAGTTGTTGTTCGAACTTAACGAGCAACAGGGTACGACCCTCGTGCTCGTTACCCACGACCACACTCTGGCGCAGCACTGTGACCGGGTGCTGGCGCTGGAATACGGACAGCTGGTGAGCCGTTCCGGCAGCGTGGAAACCTACGCCGGCACCTGAATCAATGCAGACTCTGCGTTTTGCCATACGCCAGCTTCGCCGGGAGTGGTCCGCGGGGGAACTGCGGGCGATGAGCGGCGCCATTCTCATTGCTACCGCAGCGCTGGTCGCCGTCAACGCCTTCAGCGATCGCATGCAGCGCGCGCTCGAACGTAATGCGAGTGAACTCCTGGGTGCCGACATCGTGGTCGTCGGTTCCGGACCGCCACCCGGGGATTGGCTCGCACGAGCGCAAACCGAAGGCATTCGAACCGCACGCACCGTGCAGTTCCCGTCCGTCATCATCACAGGCGAGGTCACGCAACTGGTTGGCGTCAAGGCGGTCAGCAACGATTACCCCCTGCGCGGCGAGCTGCGCATCGCCGATGCGCCTTACGCCGAAGACCGGGCCACGGACCAGATCCCGGCACCGGGTACCGTGTGGCTGGACCCGCGCGCGCTGGGCACGCTGGGGCTTGAGGTGGGTGACACGGTACAACTCGGTGAGGCCAGTTTCCTCATCAGCCAGGTACTGAGTTACGAGCCGGATCGCGGGGGCGGGTTCATCACCCTGGCGCCACGGCTGATGATGCACATGGATGACCTGAAAACCGCGGCGCTTCTCGGCCCCGGCAGCCGGGTCAGACACCGGCTATTGCTGGCGGCGGGCGAAAACGAACTGGATGCCTTTGTGGACTGGTTGCGCCCGCAACTGGAACGGGGACAGGAACTGCAAACCGTGCGCGGCGCGCAACGGGAAATTTCTTCTGCACTCGATGATGCGAATCGCTATCTGGGCCTGGCAGCCCTGACCGCCGTCATCCTGGGCGGAATCGCCATGGCCATCGCCGCTCACCGTTTTGCGCTTCGGCACAGGGACGCGGTGGCAATTCTGCGTTGTCTGGGCGCCTCCCAGTGGACCGCCACGGGCGTTTACACACTCGAGGTTCTCATGCTGGGTCTGATCGCCGCCGTCGCTGGCAGCGGTCTCGGCTATCTGGCCCAGGAAGTACTCGCGCGATTGTTGACGGACATGGTGCCCGCGGACCTGCCCGCGCCGGGATGGATGCCGGGACTGGTGGGTATCGCGGCCGGCGTCGTCACGCTTGGGGGTTTCGTATTGCCGCCTTTGCTGCGCCTGCGCCATACCCCGCCGGTGCGGGTGCTCAACCGCACGCTCGGGGCCGCGCCACGATCCGGCATGCTTTCTTATCTGGCGGCGATTGCCGCAGTCATCGCGCTGTCAGGCTGGATTGTGCGTGACGCCGTGCTGGTCGCTTATGTTTTTGGCGGTGTCATTGCCACCGCGCTGATTCTGAGTCTGGGGTCATGGCTGCTGATCCGCCTGCTGCGACCCCTGACAAAGCGGGTTGGCGTGTCATGGCGCTTCGGCCTGGCCAGCATCGTTCGCCGAGCCGGCGGCAGCACCATTCAGGTGGCTGGATTGGGTCTGGGGTTGCTGATGATCTTCCTGCTGGCCGTGGTCCGAAACGACCTGCTGGATGGATGGCGACGCACGCTGCCACCCGACGCGCCAAACTTTTTCGTCATCAACATACAACCGGATCAGGTGGATGGAGTGCGCGACTGGCTGGCCGACCGCGGACTGGAAAGCACCGCTATTTATCCCATGAGCCGGGGTCGCATCACCCATATCAACGACGCGGAACCGGACACTGATGACTATCCTGCGGGCTGGGCCCGGAGACGCCTGGAAGGTGAGACCAACCTGTCCTGGGCCGAAACTTTGCCGGCGGCTAACCGAATCATCGAAGGTGAGTGGTGGGAAGCAGACACGAACACCACACAGATTTCGCTCGCCCGGGGATTCGCCGAGCCACTGCGCCTGAAGCTCGGTGACAAGCTGCGCCTTGCCATCGCCGATCAGGTTTTTTCCGGCGAGGTCACCAGCATTCGCGAAGTGGACTGGGATTCCTTCCAGGTCAATTTCGCCATCCTGCTGTCAGTCACCGACATCGAACAGGCACCACGCACTTATGTGACGAGTTTCCATCTGGATCGCAGCGACTCCCCCAACCTGGCGGGACTGGCACGTGCCTTTCCTGGCATCGCCATCTTCGATATCGACGTGTTCCTCGATCGGGTTCGAGACATTATCGATCGGGTCAGCCGTGCCGTGGAATTCGTTTTTCTGTTCACGCTGCTGGCAGGCTTGCTGGTGATGTACGCCACGCTCCAAAGTACCCGGGATGAACGCAGCTTCGAAACCGCCGTATTGAAAACGCTTGGCGCCTCACGGGCACGGTTACGCATGGGGTTTCTCGGTGAATTCGCGACCTTGGGTATTCTGGCCGGCCTGTTGGCGGCATTGGCCGCTACCGGCATCGGCTGGATACTCGCCACCCGGGTTTATGATATCCCTTTCAGCTTCAGCCCCGAACTGTGGGTGCTCGGTCCGCTGGCCGGCAGCATCGGCGTGGCGCTGGCAGCCCTGCTGGGCGGGCGTGCCGTTCTGGAGAGCACGCCCCTCGCGACGCTTCGCCGTCACTAACAAAAACGAACCTGTCCCGTTTAAAGGGTTGTTTCGATGAGATCCCGGAGTCTTTCGAAATCCTCGTCCTGCCGCTGTTGCATGTGACCTTTGAACAGTGGTAACAGCGAACGCATGTACCAGGTCTTGCCCTTCAGCCTGCTGCTGAGCTCTATACGGGTGCCGCCCGCGCCATCCGAGAAGAAACGCGTGTGTGAACCCACCCGCACATCATCGCTTTCCAACACCGAACCGAAATGCCTCAGGGCTTCGTAGTCGGTCACTTCCTGGATCATCTCGATCTCTTCACCGCCTTCGCCTTCGAACACGAGACGCCGGCGGCTGCCCACTTGAAGCGGCCCGCCGCTGATGTTTTCGATGCTGATGAAGTCCGTGAGCCACTCGCCCATGCGCGACTCATCCGTATAGACGGCGAAGGCCTGATCCACCGGCGCGTTGACGTCGATGGAGGAATTGAATTCCACCTCCGGGACGAAAAACCCGATGAGGACAAACGCGAGGCCCAGCCCCAGCAGGAGCGAGACGATCAGCCTGACCGCTTGCACGGCTCCGCCCTAGTCGAGGGGTTCGAAAGACAGTTTCTGTCCGCCGATGGACGCCTCGTACATGAGACCACCCTTGGCCATGGTGAATATGGCAACGCCCTTTTCGTAGTTGGCATCCGCCGCAGCCCGCGCGGTCACAGCCACTGCGGAGGCCTGGGCCGCAAATTCAAGGTTGCCACCCTTGAAATGATTGAGATCGTTTTCGGTCTCGAAAAACACGATCTCACTGTAGGCCTGCCCGCCCAGCTGGAAACCGATGGTGACCTGGGTGATTCTCGACTTGCCCAGCAGGTCGCCGGCGGCATTATAGACCACACCCGAACCGGTCGCGGCGCCGATGCCGACGGCGCCTTTAGCCACCGTCGGGTAAACAACCCAACCGACCGCTTCGTCAAAAAATACCTGCAAGGTCGAGTCCTTTTCCTTGAACGCCTGGATGGCTTCGTTCGAGTGCTCGATGAGTGACTGTTCCTTGCGCGGATCCCAGCCGAAAGCATTGCCGGACACGGTCAAAACAAAAAGCGCGATGATCGTCAGAAAAACCGTTGGAACAACGGATTTACGATTCATAAGATACCCCCTGGGGTTACTTGATTAAAGTTGCTTCACCTGCTGCAGCAGTTCGCCAGCCATGACTTGGCCGTCGCCGTAGAGCATACGCGTATTGTCAGCCAGGAACAGGGCGTTATCGATGCCGGCGAAACCGCGCCCCTGCCCGCGTTTGATCACAATCACATTGTGGGATTCTTCCGCGTCCAGCACCGGCATGCCGTAGATGGGGCTGGAGGGATCGGTCTTGGCTACCGGGTTGACCACGTCGTTGGCGCCGATCACCAGGGACACATCCGCGGTCTTGAATTCGGCGTTGATCTCGTCCAGATCGTAGATCAGGTCGTAGGGCACGCCGGCCTCGGCCAGCAGCACGTTCATGTGGCCCGGCATCCGCCCGGCCACCGGGTGGATCGCGAACTTCACTTTAACCCCGCGATCCAGCAACTGCCGCGTGAGTTCCCACACCTTGTGCTGGGCCTGGGCCACGGCCATGCCATAACCCGGCACGATGATCACCTTGTCGGCATAGGCCATCATTACCGCCGCGTCGGCGGCATCGATGGGCTTCATCTCCCCTTCCAACGCCGCCCCACCGCCGGTGGCGCCGAAACCACTGAACAGCACGTTGCCCAGGGAACGGTTCATGGCCCTCGCCATCAACTGCGTCAGCAAGGTACCCGCCGCACCCACCACGGTGCCGGCGATGATCATGGCTTCGTTCTGGAGCACGAAACCCTCGAAGGCGACGGCGAGACCGGTGAGGGCGTTGTACAGGGAGATCACCACCGGCATGTCCGCGCCCCCGATGGGCAGGGTCATGAGAATGCCGACGGCGAAAGCCAGCCCGAAAAAGATCGCGATGTTAGTGGGCGTCAGGTCCACGAACAGATAAGCGCCAGCTGCCACGGTGGCGATGAACACCAGCGCATTGAACAATTGCTGTCCGGGGAAAATGTACTGCCTGTCTGCCCAGCCCTGCAGCTTGGTAAAGGCGATCAGGCTGCCGCTGAAGGAAACCGTCCCGATCAGACCGCCCAGGATCGCCAGCGTCATGTGAATGGTGTCGTGGCCGCCGCCCAGCAGCACCACGGCACCGATGGCGCCGGCGGAACCGCCGCCCATGCCGTTGTAGAGCGCCACCATCTGGGGCATTCCCGTCATGGGGACACGTTTGCCGGATACCCATGCAATGATCCCACCGATGGCAATCGCCACGATGATCAGCGGGTAATTGCTCATGCCCGGCCACGCGAAGGTGACCAGGGTGGCGATCAGCATGCCCACGCCGGCCCAGAGAATGCCGCCGCGCGCCGTGACCGGCGAACTCATGCGCTTGAGTCCGACGATAAACAGCACTGCAACCAGGAAATAACTGGCTCTGACCAGCAGTTCGGAGTACTCCGCCATCAGGCGCTCTCCTCGCCCTTGCTCTGGCTCTTACCCTTGCTGGACTTGAACATCTCGAGCATGCGCTCGGTGACCACGTAACCGCCTACCGCGTTACCGGCCCCCAGCACGACCGCGACGAAGCCGATGATCTGTTCCACAAGATTATCGGCCTCACCCAGCGCCACCATGGCGCCCACCAGTACGATGCCGTGTATGAAATTGGAGCCGGACATCAAGGGCGTGTGGAGGATCGTCGGCACCCGCCCGATAATCTCGTAGCCCGTAAAGGCCGCGAGCATGAAAATGTACAGTGCTACAAAACCTTCCATCGCTCAGGCCCCTTCCACCGATTCACGCGTGGCTTCGTGACGGATTTCACCGTCCCGGGTGAGACAACTGCCGGCAATGATTTCATCATCCCAGTCAAATTTGAGTTCACCGTCTTCGATAAAGGGTGAAAGAAAATTCAGCAAATTCTTGGCGTACATCTCGCTGGCGTGTACCGGCAACATGCTGGGCACGTTAACCGGGCCGTAGATGATCACGTTGTTATGTTCGATCTGTTCGCCGGCCTTCGTCAACTCACAGTTGCCACCGCTTTCGGCCGCCAGGTCCAGGATCAGGGAACCCGGTTTCATCCCTTCGACCATGGCTTTGGTGATGATCCGCGGCGCAGGCCGGCCCGGAACCGCAGCCGTCGTGATAACTACATCGGCTTTGGCGATGTGCGCGGCCAACTCATCTTGCTGCTGCTGTTTTTCCTCGTCCGTGAGTTCCCGGGCATAACCCCCTTCGCCCACCGCCGATACCCCCAGTTCAATGAATTTGCCGCCCAGGGATTCCACCTGTTCCCGGGTTTCAGGACGCACGTCGTACGCGCTGACCATGCCGCCCAGACGCCTCGCCGTGGCGATGGCCTGCAAACCCGCGACACCGACACCGATGACCAGCACGCTGGCAGGCCGAATCGTCCCGGCCGCAGTGGTCAACATGGGGAAGAACTTGCCGAAAACGTTGGCCGCCAGCAGCACTGCCTTGTAACCGGCCACCGAGGCCTGGGATGACAGCACGTCCACGGCCTGGGCGCGGGTAATGCGCGGCACAAGTTCCAGGGCAAAAGAAGTAACCCCGCCGTCACGCAGCGCTTTGACCCTCTCCGGGTCCGAATACGGCGCGAGGAGCCCCAGCACGATGCTGCCTTTTTTGAGCTGACGGATTTGTTCCACCGACAGCGGTTGTACACACACCAGCACATCGGCCTGGCCAAACAGTTCCCCGGCGGCACCAACGATCCGGGCGGATTCATACGCGCTGTCGGGAATCAGGCACCCCTTGCCGGCGTCCTTCTCCACCAGGACATCCACACCCAGATCGGCAAATTTCCTGGCCACATCCGGCACCAGAGCAACGCGTCGTTCGCCGGCGACGACCTCTTTCGGAACAGCGAGAGCAACAGGCATGGGTTTTGAGCGACGAGGTTCCAGTTGGGGGAATTCCGGCGCATCCTAATGCATTCTCAAGGGTCTGTGAACACGGGAAAGCCGAAGCCGGCGCCGGCATGGCCCTTGCAATCCCTCACCATTGCTGGCATATAAGGCTCGACCCGAGAGATCGGGAAACACGACGTGTACGAATTGAGCCAACAGGTCCTCCGGACAGATATTTCCGGAATGCCGCTCGAATGGATCGGCTATCAAGCCGCCGTTCGGCTGCTGCATCTGGGTCAGATTGCCTATGCCTGCGGCCCGCGCCTGTACCGCATTCATGGCGGCATCAACTACCGCACCGGCCGTCAGAGTGTGGCTGACATCGAAGCGATCATCGCCACCCGCGGGCAAAACCTCGCCGTGGAAAAGCGCGGCAAGGACTATACCCCGCCTCTCAACAACCAGGCGCTGTTCAAGCGTGACGCGCACCTGTGCCTTTATTGCGGCAAGCAGTTCATGGCGCGTGAGCTTTCCCGGGATCACGTCACACCACTTACCTATGGCGGCACGGAGGCCTGGAACAACGTGGTTGCGGCCTGCAAACGCTGCAACAACCACAAGGCAGACCGCACACCCGAAGCTGCTGGAATGGAACTTCTGGCCATTCCATTTACTCCCACCCACGCGGAGTATGTCTATCTCCAGGGGAAACGAATTCTTGCCGACCAGATGGAGTTCCTGCTGGCGCATTTCCCGCGCTCGAGCCCACTCCACGAGCGGCTGGCGCGGGCCAGCGCAATCCAGGCTGAGTCGGCCGACGCCCTGCGGGCGTGAGCACACGGCCGCTTTATCTGGTTGACGCCAGTCTTTACATATTCCGGGCGTTTTTTTCCCTACCCGATACTTTTACCGATGCAGAAGGCCGGCCAGCCAACGCTGTCTATGGTTTCGCGCGTTTCCTGTGCGCGCTTTTGCAGGAAACCCGCCCCACCCACATGGCGGTCGCTTTCGATGAATCCCTGACCACGTCCTACCGGAACGAGATCTATCCACAGTACAAGGCCAATCGCGAAAAACCGCCGATAGAGTTGAAACAACAGTTTTCCCGCTGCCGGCAAGTGGCGGAGGCGCTCGGCCTCCCCTGCTTCAGTCACAACAGCTACGAAGCGGACGATCTGATCGGCACCCTGGGTACGCAGTTTCGCGCGCACGGTTTCGATCTGGTGATCATTTCGGCGGATAAGGACCTTACTCAACTGCTGCGCGGCAGTGACATCATCTGGGATTACGCCCGGGGACAGATGGATATTCAGGGGGTCACGAAGAAGTTCGGGGTCACGCCGGCGCAAATGATCGATTACCTTTCCCTGACAGGCGATGCGGTGGACAACATCCCGGGCGTTCCCGGCATCGGACCCAAGACGGCCGCCAGCCTGTTGCAACATTTCGACACTTTGGACGAGATCTACGAGCGGCTGGATGAAATCCCGTACCTGCGCATCCGGGGTGCCAAGAGTCTGCGCGACAAGCTCAAGCGTCACCGGGACGATGCCTTGCTGGCGCGCGAATTGGTAACGATTGCCTGTGACGTTCCCCTGGATGTGAACACCGAGGACCTGCTCTGGCAGGGTCCGAACATGCCGGTCCTCGAGCCCATGTTCGACGAACTGCGTTTCGGACCGATTCTGCGCCGGCAATGCCGCGAACTCGCCAGCGGCGTATGAAGGGTTCGTTTCAGCAGCACCTGGCCGATGAAATCAGCTCGGCCACCGGGCAAGAATTCGTATGCCATGCCACATCCGCGGCCGGTGGTGGCTGTATCAACCAGGCGATGGTTATCAGCGACGGTGAAACCAGTTTTTTCGTCAAGCTCAACCGCGCGGCCCTGGCCGACATGTTCTCGGCCGAAGCAGCGGGTTTGAGAGAGATCACCGGTACCGCTTCGGTTCGAGTGCCCGCGCCGATCTGCCATGGCCATCACGCCGAATACGCGTATTTGGTGCTGGAACACGTTCCCATGCGGGGATTGGACGCGCCGTCAGCCACCGCGCTGGGCGAACAGCTTGCCCGGATGCATCGCCACACCTCCGGCCATTTTGGCTGGGACCGCGACAACACCATCGGCAGCACACCCCAGCACAACGACAACAGTGATGACTGGGTCCGCTTCTGGCGCCACCAGCGTCTTGAAGCGCTTACGGACAAACTGAAGAACCAGGCGCCCAAGCAAACGCTGGATGTCTTTTACGCGTTGACGGAAAAAGTGGATGTGTTTTTCAGGGACTACACGCCAGTGGCCAGCCTGCTTCACGGCGACCTGTGGGGAGGCAATGTTTCCTGTGACGAACACGGCGCGCCGGTGATCTTCGATCCCGCGGTGTACTACGGCGACCGGGAAACCGATATCGCCATGACGGAATTGTTCGGACGATTAGGCGAAAACTTCTATGCGGCCTATCATGAGCAGTGGCCGCTGGATGACGGGTACGCCCTGCGGCGCGATCTGTACAACCTCTATCACGTACTCAACCACGCGTTGCTGTTCGGCGGTGGTTATCTGTCCCAGGCCCGGGGAATGGCGGGGCGTCTGCTCGCCGCCACCGGCTGATCCATCAGTCTCCCGGGAGCTCTTCCGATACCTGGCCCGATGATTGACCGGCCTGTGCTTTCGCGCCGTCCCCCGTCTCGGGCGCGGCTTCGGGGATCAACCCTTTGGGGATGCCTGCCGGTCCCATCAGTTTCGGGTCGCTCTTTAACGGCACCATGCGCTCGCCGACGGGCTTCGCGTCCGTGGTTACTGGCGTTTTGAGGATAACCAGCGCGCGGAGTCGATTCGGGTCCTTGACGCTGCCGTCGGCATCGTATAGGGGCCATTGGGAATTGGCCACATAGTAGAAATCCCCGTTGATGAAAGTGCCCAGCGTCGGGTCATCGAAATGCGTATTGCTGGATTCGAGTGGCTCGGTTCCAACGATCTCCGTAAAGGCATCATTCACCCAAAACCGCACGACACGATTCGGTCGAATCCCGTTCTGTATCGCGATCAACTGATCCGCACCGTGGAAATAGAGCCCATCGATGCCGCCCACGTTGACGTCCCGCGGCACCACCAGCCGACGAATCCGTTCTGCATCGAGATCCGCCACAAACAGACCGAGTTGATAATCGGCCATGAACAGATGTTTTTCCTCCGGACCCAGCGCGATCCCCTGCAGATTGACGAAGTTATCCGATTTGAAAAGACTTTCGATCTGATCCGAATCATGCGCCAGTTTGAACACCATGGGCGTCTCGCTGTCGCTCGCGTACACGTCGCCGTTCCTCGCGATCACGAGTTCGCCCAGCAGGTGTGGGTCACCATCTGGCGTAACGATGTACTTGTTTATCAGCTCTCCCGAGTCAAGGTTGAATTTGAACAGACCCGCACGCCCGATATCTGTTTTCTTTACATCCTTGACCTGTGGCGCCGCCGAACTCGCCACCCACAGGTGCCGGCGTTCGCTGTCGGTTTTGATCCCGAAAGCGCCCCACAAACCGTCCTGTCCCGACTTGATGAAGTCCTCCGCATTTCCATCCTTGTCAATGCGGATGACCTTGCCTTTGCGAACACTGCTGATGAAAAAGTTTCCCGTTTTTTCGTCATAAGCAACGCTTTCACCTAGCAGACCTTTTTCGTCTACTACGAAAGCGACTTCGCTGGCCCCAAAGGGAAGAAAATTGTTGTTCAGCGCCTGCACTACGTAGTCATACACCTGAAATCCGTGCAGACTGGTGAAATCCGGGTCTTCACTCATGTCATGGGCGAGTCCCATGACCACCATGCGCAACAGTATGTCGAATGCCTGCTGGGAGGCGTTGTTCAACGCATAGGCACCGGCGAGCTTGTACATGACCTCGCCGTTTTGTGGGCGCAGAGAATACATCTCCTCGAGCACGCGAACATAGGACGGAAAGTCCCTGTCTTCGTATGCTGTGCGCGCCTCCCGACGAAGGTTGTACACGTTGGCAGCCTGGGCCGTGGTGAAAACCACGCCCACCAATACGATGACCAACACAACGAAACAAAACATTCTGAGAGTGGTTGGACGCATCCGGTTCATTCCCTGTTCACTGCTCCCTGGCGCCGTACCCTGAATCGTGGGCGTGATTCGTGGGCATGGCCCGCGAAGGGCGCAATAATAGCAGACGGCTCCAAAGCCCCTATGTGCCGCTTGTCACCAGCCCAGGGAGGGCCCATGACCACAACAGAAGTTCTGTATGAGGGCCAATTCCTCAGAATGTGCCGCCGTGGCCGCTGGGAGTACGTCGAACGGACCAATGCCTCCGGCGCCGTGGTCATCGTGGCCGTGACTCCCGATGGCCGGGTGTTGCTGACTGAACAACCCCGGCCACCTGTCGACGCCCCGGTGCTTGAACTCCCCGCGGGATTGATCGGCGATCAGCCCTTTGATGAAAACTACCAGGACACCGCGATCCGGGAACTGGAAGAGGAAACCGGCTTCCGCGCGGACGAGATCACAACGCTGACCGATGGTCCCAGCACGGCGGGGCTCAGCAACGAGACCGTGATTCTGGTGCGGGCCAGCAAGCTGGAGCGCGTCGGTCCCGGTGGCGGCGATGACACGGAGGACATCCGGGTCCATGAAATACCCTGCTCCGAAGTGGACGACTGGCTGGCCCGGCGGCGCGCCGATGGCGCGCTGATTGATCCCAAAGTCTACGCGGGGCTTTACTTCCTCTTTCGAGACGCCTGAGCGGACTTGTCGAAAGTCACGTTTTGTCGAGGCGTTTCATCCACCCGCAGGCTGAACACGTCGGGCCGCGAATAATGGCCATCCGTATCCATCACCAGCGCGCCTTCGGCAATACGCTTCAGCTCCAATTCACCGTACACCGTATCTGCGCTGAATGAAGGACCGGCCACGTACTCGGCACGCGGATCAATGATCGCGCTGCCCCCAGCCTGCAAGACTCTGGCGTCGTCTCCTTCGATGCTTTCCATGAGGCCACGGAAGGGTTCTGCTTCTGCGCCCAGCGATTCGCAACCGGCCAGCAGATCACCGCGGGTCAGATAACCACCCGAGGCGATCACGAAACATTGACCCTCGAAGGCGTAATGCCGGCTGGCCATCTGGTGCAGGTCATTAACCGCTGACCACTGCGCCACGTGAACAGTTTCTCCCCGGGCGTGTATGGCCGCGCGCAGCAGCGGCGACCAGTGTTCCCAGCAAATCAACCCGCCCAGATTCCCGAAGAAGGTTTCCAGAACATTCAGGGTGGATCCATCACCGCTGCCCCAGATGAGACGCTCCGTGTAGGTGGGCGTGAGTTTTCGGTGGATAACTGCTGTTTCCCCGTCCCGATCCAGGAGCAGCATGGTGTTGTAGAGCGTGTTGCCTTTGCGTTCGTGAACGCCCATGACCAGGTAAACACCCAGCCTTTTCGCAAGCGCGAGCAGGGTATTCACAACCGGCCCTGGAATCTCGGCGGCATTCGCCGTCAGCACGCGGTGCAGCGCCCGGGTCGGCGCGTGATCCCACAGCGCGGCCTTCGGCGCGAAGTCCAACCACACGGGATATCCCGGCAACCACGTTTCCGGGAAAACTACGAGTTGCGCGCCGCGACCCGCGGCCTCCTCGGCGAGACGCTGGGCTTTTTCGAGACTCTCCTCGCGGTTCAGGAAAACCGGGGGGGCCTGAACGACAGCAACGTTGAGCGTTCCGGAATCCATCAGTTACTTCGTCAATCCCGGGACCGTTAATGCGCGGGTCGTTTGCGCCGGACCGGGTGTGCGCTCATCCCTGCGAGGCTTGCTGCAGCAACTCCATCATGCCGCCCGTCATCGCCAACCCAAAGATCACCATCACGCCCACGGTGAGAACTGCGCCGATCAGCATGACGATGCCCATGATCGTGAAGTACAAGCGCAACTTCTCCACAGACTGGACCAGCGCCTCCACCTCTCCGGAGGTTCGCGCCAGTTCCGCGGAAGACGCCGCCTGATAAAGGAGCACTCCGAGCCAGATGGGCAACCAGGCGAAGAGGATCCCGATGATGGTCAGCGCCGTCAGGCCGCCGTAAATGATCATCAGGACTGCGGCGAACTTCATCCAGAAGCGCGCCTGGTACAACGGCCCCGAAACCTCTCTGACCAGCAGTTCTTCTGTAGGTACACTCACGGTCGTTTTCCTCCCTCGATGTTAGACAAAGGTGACGATTTCATTCAGCGGTTTGCGGTGTATATCGGGAACCTGCGCGTCATCTGCCGGGTAGCCGGCAATCAGGATCATGAAAGCCCGTTCGTTTTTCGGCCGACCCAGGACCTCCCGCAGAAAACCCATGGGGCTCGGGGTGTGGGTCAGTGTCGCCAACCCCGCGTGGTGCAAGGCTGCTATCAACATCCCCACGGCGATACCGGTGGAATCAGCCGGGTAGTAATGTTTGACCTTGCGCCCGTCCGGGAGCACCCCGTATTTCTCGACGAAAATCACGATTAACCAGGGCGCGATCTCCAAAAAAGGTTTGTGCTCATCGGTACCCAGCGGCGCCAGGGCATCGAGCCACTCCTGTGGCGCCCGCCGCGTATAAAACTCTTTCTCCTCTTCCTCGGCAGCGCTGCGGATTTTATTCTTTATTTCCGGATCCGACACCGCGACGAATTGCCAGGGTTGCAGATTCGCTCCGCTGGGCGCAGAACCCGCCGCACGAATACAGTTTTCGATGATCTCTCGCGGCACCGGCCGATCGGAGAACTCCCGAACCGTGCGACGCGTGTGAAGTTCTTCGGCAAACGCCCCGGAGCGACTTAGCATCTCCGGTTCAGAAAACTCGTGAAACTGCAACGGGATGAAACGTGGTTTGCTCATGTCATCGAGACCTCGCGCGGCGGCTCCGTGTCAACACGCCGGAACGCGGCCCTCGTCAGGCGCCCAGCAGTCTTCCGGGCTGAACGGAAAGTGCCTTGCGAAGGATGCAGGGATCGAGCTTTACCAGAGAGTGAACCCTGAGCCCCTGACCGTGACACCACCGCGTCTGCTGCCGCGGCGGCTCCGGCGACGGCGCATCCGGGTGTGAAGTTCCGTTCGTTTGGCCGCCAGCCATTCTTCCCGGGAAACGTCATCACCGCCACGTTTTCCTTCGTTCCTCCGGTATTCGCAGAACTCCGTGTAAGCATCAATCTCCGGGCCCAGTTCCGCGACCACGAGTTGCACCATGATCGCGTCATCCAGATAGCCGAGGACCGGGATATCATCGGGAATGATGTCATCGGGATCTGAGAAATATGCCAGCGAGCTGAGTACGCGGCCGCGGATGTCCTTTGGCAGCGCCCATTCATCGTCTTTGAGCATATCGATGATGATGGTCAGTTCCTTCAGGCGCTCGGCGACGAAGTGCGGCATGACCGTGCCTTCTTTTTCCAGTTTTTCAAGCAATTCCGCGGCAGGCTGGATGATTTCCTCTTCGGACTTGTTCTGCACGAACTCGACGCCGCGCTTCATGACCTTGCGAAAATGGTCCAGATCAGAGTCGTTGAGTTCGAAGCTAATCTCGATCGTCATGTCGTGGCTCCCCGATTACAGGCCCGAGTTTGGAGGCAAATGGACAGGCTCGAAAGCCTACTCCCGGCTTGCGTTCCGGTCAAATGTGCAGCGGCTCAAGTCTCGAATACCGCCTGTGAATTCCGGAACGCCTTGAACTCGAGACAGTTCCCGCTCGGGTCTGTGATAAAAAGTGTCGCCTGCTCACCGGTTTCCCCCTCGAAACGCACGTACGGTTCGATCAGGAATTGCACATCCCGGTCTCGCAGGGCAGTCACCAGCCGCTCCCAGCCGGACCAGTCCAGCACCAGGCCAAAATGTCTTGTCGGCACGGCCTTGCCGTCCACCTGATTCGCGGGCGCTGACACCCCCCCGGCAACCGCCGCTTCGTCGACAAGATGCGCAGTAATCTGGTGACCGGAAAAATCAAAATCGATCCAGCGCTCGCCGCGGCGCCCCACACGGCAACCCAGGGTATTCACGTAAAAACGCTCTGCCGCATCCAGTTCGGTCACGGGAAAAGCCAGATGAAAACGTGGCCGGCTCATTGTTCCCGCAACATGTCGATGACCACAGGCAGGACCCGCTCCGACCACAGCGCGTACTGCGGACCCGATGGATGGAGGCCATCGGGCGCCACCAGCTCCGGTCGGGACCGGGATATATCGGTGATGTCGATCCATCGGACCCCCCGACCTTCACTCACGCGGCGGTTGACCGCGTTATAGGCGTCGATCTCGCCGCCCACCACGTTTGCATCGCGGTCTTTTTCCTGGGCGAAGGGTGTCGAGCCCCAGTCAGGAATCGAGACCACCAATACACGCCCTGGACGCCCGTTGGTCAGACGGATCGCCCAATCCAGCAGTTCGGTGAATTCTTCCTCGTAGTTGTCTACCGGCCGACCGCGGTACTGGTTGTTGACGCCGATCAGCAGGGAAACCAGGTCCCAGCTCCCACCGATTTTCTCCGCCCTCATCGCGGCCCGCAGTTCATCGGTCGTCCAGCCAGTGCGCGCGATGATCCGCGGTTCCCCGACGGGGACACCGGCACCGCGTAACTGCCCTGCCAGCTGCACGGGCCAGCGTTCGGCCTCGGGCACCGATTCGCCGATGGTGTAGGAATCGCCGAGGGCCAGATATCGAAGGGCGCTGGTGCGTTCTGCCGCTTTCGACGCGCCGGTTACGGCCACCACCGCGCCCAGCACCAGTGCGCACACCACACAGAATTCCACCATGACTGATCCGCTTCTCCGTTTTGTGCCCGCGCCTGCGATCATGCCACCCAGCATAACC
>Ga0114949_10000873_pt1 | contig 17531 bp, 14 predicted proteins | sample N074metaG_FD_83505 | JGI IMG/M metagenome (GOLD analysis project Ga0114949, IMG submission 83505) | Deep subsurface microbial communities from Kermadec Trench to uncover new lineages of life (NeLLi) - N074 metaG | ecosystem: Environmental > Aquatic > Marine > Ocean trench > Sediment | place... | reverse complement strand
ATTGACTTCACCGCCGCCCGGGTTGCCACCAGCATGTCGTAATAGCGCTGCAAGTCAGCGCGATTCGCCAGCGAGCCGTGGCCGGGAATGATTACGGTATCGGCACTGATCTTTTCCAGCAGCAGCGCAACATTGGCGATAAAGCCATCAACTGTGCCGCCGGAGTCGATGTCAACAAAGGGGAAACGATCCTTGAAAAAGTGATCACCGAGGTGAACGACATTGGCTTTGACGAAGAAGACGACACTGTCACCGTCGGTGTGACCCCCGGGGTAGTGCCGCACTTCAACCGTGTCCCCGTTCACGTGCAAGGCCAGCGAATCGTCATAGGTCACCATGGGCCAGGCGGCCACTGGGCTGGGCTCTACCAGACCGAGAAGCTTGTTGTCCTGACTGCTGGACATACGCTCACGCACATTGTCGTGTGCCACGATAACAGCGCCCTGTTCACCCCAGTAGGTGTTGCCCCCCGTATGATCGCCATGCCAGTGTGTGTTGATCAAAAAACGTGCCCTGCCGTCGCCAAGCGCTGTCAGCGCCTGCTGGTAGGCGGGCAGGTAATTGGCGTAGTCGCTATCGATCAGCAATACCCCGTCATCACCCACAGACGCCATGACGTTGCCACCGCGGCCCTGCAGCAGGTACAGACCGTCTTTGATAGCGGTAGTTGTCACCGAAGGAGTTTCAGCGATCACGGTGGCAGCAAACAGGCACAGGCCCAGAAGCACACTGGCAATTTTCATATCGGTCCTCCAATCAGGCATTGAGGTCTGGAATCAGCTCATTTTTGAGGATTGCGATGGTATCCTTAATACGCAACTTCTTCTTTTTCAGCCGCTGCAGGTATAGCTGGTCCCGGTAGGGGTAGTCGTACAACTCAGTAATTTCCCCATCGAGGGCACGGTGCTGTTCCTGCAGGCGTAAAATGCGAGTCGCCAGGCTCATCGAGTCATTTTGCGCCTCCTCGGGAGGCTCTACAGGTGGGGTCGAATTATTCACAAGTCAGGTATAGCCGATCATCGCAACGATAACAAGGCCGCACTGTTTCAGCACCTCAGTTCCCGGTATAGCTGTTGGCGGGAATGAATCATTTCCCGGCAGGTCTGGCGCAGGCAATAGTCTATTCCAGCCTCGCAGTCCTGCAATGCCGACAAACGCTCTTCCAGGGCATGGATCTCGGTCAACAACTGCTCCCGCAAGCGGGCGCTGCGGCACCAGTCGAGAGAACGGCCTGTATCGCCACAATCACGCTTGTGCAGTTCCAGTTTATCGTAAGAATTGGCGGACACAGCTTACCTCGGGTAGATACTGGTACAGTATATATAGCGCAGATTCAGCCAGCCCGCCTGATAAAGTGCGTCCGGCACCCACAGCATCGGCGTTAATAGGGCAAAAAGTCGAAGGAGTAGTTCACCGTTGTGGTGACTACCTGCTCGGGCTCGAACCTGATCATACGAATCCGCGACAGTATCTTCCTGGTCAGCTTGTCATCCCCCAACTCACTGGATAACAGCATCAGTTCCGAGATCGCTCCGGATGCCTCGATCTGCATCTCAAAAACCAGCTTGCCGCTCAGCCTCGGGTTCCTGCGCAGGGCCCGGTTGTAGATGGCGAAGATAGCACCCTTGTTCTTGTCCATAATGCGACGAATCGACTCGTCACTGCGACCGCCCAGGCTCGCAGAGCTGCCGGCCACATCCTCCGCGGCGCCACTGGCAAGCGCACTGGTCACCCGGGTGGTTTCGCGTCCCGATAGCGCAGCACCGCCAGTGTCGCGACTCAGCGCCGCGGTTTGTATTCCACCACTGCCGGTTTTTGCGGCGGCGGATAGAATTGCCCGCTCTGTTTTTCCTGCGCTGGCCTGCCCGGAGCTCAAACCGGTGTTAGCGAGAGAGCTCACGTCCATACTGTCTCGCATATCTGCCAGTGAATCCTGGAAGGCCAGAATCCCGGAGACGGCGGCCAGTTTGCGCGCCTTTTCAAGGCGGTTGGGCACCTCCACCTTTGGTGGGGGCTCTACCACTGGCTCGGGTTTTTTCTTTTCCACCGGTTCCGGCTTTTTCTTTTCTACCGGTTCCGGCTTTTTCTTCTCCACCGGCTTTGGCTTGACGGGTACGGGAACCGGCTTTGGCAGCTCCTTCTTTTCCATTATGACCCTGGCCAGGTGGGCCGGCACCGCTTCCTGCTTTTCCCGGCTTAACTCTTCCACCGGCAACAAGGGTATGAGTATGCCGAAGGCGAGAAAAGCGGACAGCATATTGCGCAGGATCTTCCGATAGCGCGCATCCTCACGCAGGGAGGACTCCCAGGGGAGTTGCAGTTCGGGAGCCATGTTCAAAGCCCGCACCAGCTACACCCCGCTCGCCGGTAGCTGCTGGTTCTGAGCCTCTAGACTGCTGTTCACCGCGAGTGCGATGTCCCGGTAATCATTATCCGCGCAGGTGCTCATGACCCGCTTGAGCAGTTTGTATGGCATGTTCCGGTCACCCATGATGATGACGGAACGGCCAATTTTTTTCTCCCGTTCGGTCAGCTCAGGAGCACGGGTGGACTGGTATTTCAATTCCTGCGCCAGCGACTGTATAGCATTCCCCGGTTGTGCGAGTACGTACTCTACGCTTTCAATTTTTCTCCCCTGCACAACAATTGCCTCTGCGCTTACCTTGATGGTGAGAGTGATTTCCGGTTTTTGTTCCGACACAGACTCCGGTAGGGTAATATTTTTGTCTGATCGCAAAACCTCGACATCACCGCTGTTCACCATCAGGAAGAAAACCAGGATGGTGAATATGTCCATCAGTGACACCAGGCTGAGCTTGGCCTGCTGGCTAAAGCGTTTATGATTTTTCGCCATGCGCCTTGCGCGCAGTGAAGCCTTCATTTTGAGGCCCCCGCGAGCAGGGGTGCGTCGCCGAAAGAAATTTCGGGAAACAGCGCGGCGTCGACCACCGATGCGGCCACTACCGCCTCAAATGAACGCACCGTATCCATTGCCGTTACAATCGTCTGGTAGTCGATCTCCTGCTCGGAAAGAATACTTATCGCCCGGGTTTCAATACCCTTCTCCCGCAGACGACGCTTTACTTCCTGCAATACCAGGCTCAACAGCGCAAAATCCTGTTCGCCATCCCCGGTCTGGGGAATCCGCTTCAACATGATCCCGCGCGGGTAGTCGACCCGCATATGATCCCCGCGTATCACCAGCTCGAGCTGATTCCCATTGGCATCATCAGAATCGCCACTGCCCGCCTCGGGTAAATTGATATCGATTGCCGTGATTTGCGAGAAAACGAAGCTCAGCAACAGCACCGGCACCAGTACAATCATCAGGTTCATAAAGGCCGTGATATCCAGTTCGGCATCGGTGTGCTGTGAACGTTTGCGTCTCTTCATAGTGCGCCGATGGCTCTAGGCCGCATCGCCCCCTCGGGTCTGGGTGGCCAGCTGCTTGGATTCCACGAGGCTGTTCATCACCTTCACACCCGCCATCTCGAAGCTGTCTACCAGCTCCGCCGTCTTGGTCTGCAAGAGGGCGTGGAATATGAGCAGGGGTATCGCCGAAATCAGCCCGAAAGCCGTGGTATTCATCGCCACGGAAATACTGCTGGACAACATAGAGGCCTTTTCCGCCGGCGCCGCATGGGCAACCGCGGTGAAAGCCGCAATCAGACCAACAATGGTTCCCAGCAAGCCCAGCAGGGTCGCTACATTTGCCAGAGTCGCCAGGTATTGCGTGCGTTTCTCCAGCCGCGGCACCGCCTCCATCACCCCCTCTTCCATGGCGGATTCAATTTCGGCCCGGCGATTACTGGCCTTAAAGCGCACCAGGCCCGCCGCGACAATACGGTACATAGCCACATTCGAATCACGGGCCGCCTTAACAACAGCGAGGTATTCCTTTTTCTGCAGGCTATCCATGATCTGGTTGAAAGCCCGCCGGTTGGCAGATCGCGAGGTGGTGAGTACCAACCAGCGCTCCATGGCGATCGCCAGCCCCACCACCAGAACGATGGCAATGGGGTACATAAACGTGCCCCCGGTTTGGAAGAATCTTACGATCAGGTTATAGGTTTCCATATTTTTCCCCTGTCATTACCTTGTATATGTGTATGTGTGTGTAGTGTGGGGACACCCTGTTCTACTCCCCGACCGTCATGTCGACGTTCGGCTCAGCCAGTAGTGCCCGATAATCCAATTCGCGACGAAACTCATCGCGATCTATTTGCCTGAACAAATCCTCCGCCAGTCTAGAGACGGGGGAATACCTGAATTCCATTAATCCAGGGGGTTGCCAGGGAACGATATACATCACCTTCGGTTGTTCCTGGTTCCCCGTTATCGTCGAGCGCAGGGTGACTGTCGCCCGCTGGGCATACGCACTCACCGACAACAGACCAATCACAAGGAGCAGTATCAGTCGCATCTCTAGTTACCCCCGACCAACATCATCGACTGCCTCTCCAGATCGACAATCCAGCCCGCCACTTGCTGGTCTTTGGAACCGGTCAGATTCTGGTAGCGATTAAAATGTTTCAGTGCAAGACCCTGCTCTCCCATGTACAGGTCATAGAGAATGCCTATATTGAGGTGAGTCTGTGGGTGCGCCTCCCAGACGCTCAGTGCCTCTTTGTAGACCTGTTTGGCCTCGGAAAACCGGCCCTGTTCGCGCAGAAAAACCGCGTATTGATTGTAGGCTGACAGGTTATTCGGATTTATCTGCATGGCATACCGGTAATATTGCTCGGCCAAATCCGCTTCGTCCCGATGCTGGTATACCAGTGCCAGGTTAAGACAGGGGCCGGACAAGTCGGGGTAATTCTCCAGCAGCCACTGCAACTCGACAATGGCTGTCGACCAGTCCTCTTTTTCCATCGCCAGATTGGCCCGGCCAAAGCGGCGTATCGCCTCGGGACTCGCGTCTCTCTGTCCCTGGTCGGCCCGGACCGGGGGTTTTAGCGCGGCGGATGCCACTGAGCCGGCGCCATTAGCCTCCCCCGCGGACTGTACGGATGCACCCCGCGGCGGCAACACGCCGCAGGCGCTGAGCAGCAGCTGCAAGGCGAGGAGAAGCATGGCGACCTGTATCTTCATAAGCCTAGTAGATCTCCTCGCTGTAGCGAACGACCAACTCTGATTTCGCATACCGTGCCGGCGAAAGTGCTGCCAGGGCCGCAAAGCTGCTTTGCACCCACTCGTCGTACAAGCCGTCCCAACTGCGCCGGGCGTTGGACTGGTGAATTGCTATAGCTTTTTCTTCGAAGGGATAGGTTTGTTCTTCCAGCAGTATTTCGTACTGCTCCAACGCCAGTTCATCGAGCTTTCCAGGCCGCTCCGATGCCATCAGGGACTCGACCAGGTTTTGATAAATCTCCCCCATCTGGAAAGTTGCCAGGGTGGAAAACTCGGCTACTCCATAGTCATAGGCCTTGCGGTAGGCAAGCAGCGCCCCCTGCATGGCCTCGTTCTTCTTCTTCAGTGAGCGCTTCAGGGGGAAACGCAAGCGGATAGTCTCGAAGCAACTGTACTCATCTTCTGCCAATTCGCTGGCCGCAAAGGCAGCCAGGTACAACGATCGCGCTGATTGCTTCGATGCCGAATCGTGCGCCGCCATTAACTTGCGCAGCCAGAACTGGCGTTTAGCCTGCTGGCCCTCCTGCGCGTACAGCTCGCCGAGGCGATTCATTGCCTCCAGCCGAACTGACATTGGTTCTGGCCATTCATGGGCATAACTGCGATAACGAAGTATTGCGGTGCTACTGAGATCGGCCTTGTCGTAAAGCTCCGCCGCCAGGTACAGAAGCTGCCGCTTGCGCTCGGGCTCTGCCTCTTTCAACAGCATGGTATCCAGTTCCAGCGCCGCCTGTTGCCAGTGCCCCAGCTGTTCATAATTGTGAGCCAACTTTGCAGCGATATCCCCGCTCAGGGCGTGATCGGCGAAGCGCTGACGAAAATCGACGAGCAGCCGGTTAGCCTCTGCAAAATCTCCCAGGGCCGTATAGTGGCCCGCCGCATCAAACTGCGCCTGCACGCGAATACTGGCCCCGGGAGCCAGGGCTATTACACGGGAGAAGTGATCGGCGGCGAGTTGGTGGTTTCCCGCCAGTGCCGCTGCCTCCCCCTGCAGGTAAACGGTTGCCGCCAGCCGCTCAAGCACTTCCGGGTGGCGTTTGTCACTCCCGGGCAGACGCGCAAGCGCCTGCTGGTAGGCTTGCTCGGCAGGTGGGTAATCCTCCAGTTCGAAATAGCTGTGGGCGATCACCAGCCAGGCGGGAATCACTATTTCCTCAGCCGGCAGCGGTTGCCATTGGATCAATGTGGTCGCGACGATAATTGCCCGTTGGTACTCGGATAAATCAAACAGGGCCGAACCGGCATCACTCAAGACCAGGGTCGCGCGGGGGTCAGCGCTGAACATTTCGGCATAGTGCATCTGCCCATCAATCTTGTCCCGCCGCAATCCCTCTCTATCGGCCTCGGCGGCCAGCTCCAACAATCGCTCATAGCCAAGGATTGCCGAGTATCCCGCATCCGCCGCAAATTCAAACTCCGGGTACTCGTAGGCCACCCATTCATAGACATCGATGGCGCCGTGCACATCTCCCGCCTCAAATCGACTCTCGGCCAGTAAAAACCCCATGTCCGGCACCCGCTCATCATCGGCAAAGCTGGATATATACAACTCATAGTACTTGCCAGCTTCAGCATACAATGCGGCGGCCTGTTTGCCATCGTCACCATCTTCATCGACCTGGGCCTGCGCCAGGGCATGGTAATGGGTTGCCAATTCCTCAATAAAGAGTTTCAACTGCGGTCCTATGGCATCCCTGACGGTTGCCTCGCTACCCAGCCAGTAATCTTCCGCTACGCCGTAGACAGCAACGTAAAACTGCTTCTCCTCGATAACCAGATTGGGAAAACCACCCGCTTTATAGATTTCAATAACGCCGATCTGGAACTCGTGTGCGTAAACAGAATCCGGATAGAGGGCGTTGAACGCCTTGTAGGTTTCTGCACTGTCGCGGTAGCGCTGCTGTTTGCGATACAGCTCACCCAGATGTTGATAGAGCAAGGCCTGGTAATCGCGAACGCCGAGTGTATCGTAGACGGACGCGATGGTTTGCGGACCGTCCAGGTAACTGAAAACTACCGCCAGTACCCTGAAACAATCCAGGGCCAGCTCACGGTTGCCGGGGTCTAGCGCCTGCAACTGGTTGTCTGCTGGCACCAGCAAGTCCAGTGCCAGACTGAAGGAGTCGATCGAGGCGCGATACCTGTCTTGTTTGAACTGTGACCATCCGTGCATGTACAGGGCATTGGCGTAATACGCACTGTCATCCCCCCGCTCAATGACTCGCGCATAGGCTAGCTCGGCCTCGCGGTAATTGCCCGCAGAGAAATGGGTCTCGGCCACTCGAAACTCGGCCTCTATATAGTGGTCAGACTGTGGATGCTCCCTGCTCAGGCGTTCCAGTACCAGGCGGGAATTCTCCGTATCACCCCCCAGGTCATAGGCCTTTGACAGCTGGTAGAGCAGGCGGTCATCGTCCGCACCAGTAGTGGTTTCCAGCAGATTCTGATAGAGCACTATCGCCTCATCAAAGTATGGCTCCGGTGTTTCCGCCTGGACCAGGCGCTCCTCCGCCTGCAACATTTCCAGTCCAGCCAGCCGTTGTACCACCTGCAACTTCACCGCGGGATCATCTGTTACCAGCAGTACCTGCTGGTAAATATCCGCCAGCTGCGCCAGGCTGACTGACGGCAATTCGCCCCCGGGATCGGGCAGATCGATTGGCTGCAAATCTGCGAGCGTGGCCTCCGGTGCCTGGGTAGAGCCGGGCATAAAACTGCAGGCCCCCAACAGCAAGACCGGAATCAACAGGGCCACGGCTTTCATTGCGACTCTCCCATGCTGCCTCGATCATAGAGACGGGCAACCGCCAGCTTGGACTGCCCCAGGGCGCGACTTAGCTCCAGTGATTGCTCCTGCAATTCGGCGATCGCCACCCGGCGCAATTCGTTGTCCGATGCCCGCATGGCCACTTCAACCCGGGCACGTTGTGTTTCTACTCTCTCTGACAAGTCATCTATCCGCGATCGGGAGTTCGATCCAATCTGCTGCTCAATGGCCTGATCGATCGCAGCCACACCGTCACTAGATTGCTGCAGCAACTGTTCCAGCTCGTTCAACTGACGGGTAGCCTGCCAGTAAGCGGGCGTGTAATTCTCACTATCATCCCAGATCAACAGGCCTCTAAAAAGCGCCAGCCGTTGTTGTTGCTCGGGCCTGGTATCCATTGTCTGGCTGATTCGCGCGGCCCGTTCCACTCTTTCCCAGAGCTCAAGCTGGGCCGCATTTACCAACGCCCTGCCGTCCCCTTCTGCGCCGGCCCTGGCGAGCCTGTGTTGAAGTTTCTCGAACTCTCCCCGCAAGCTGTGCAAGCGAAACTGCAGTTCCTGCTCGCGGTCACCTTCAATAACACTGGCCCAGGCGATTTGTTGATCGGCGTCGACGTAAGCCAGAACCTCCAGTCGCCGTGCCGCATCAGACAAGCGCAAATCTACCCGATGCAGGTCGCGCAACTCTTTCATCGCCGCCTGAAACTCATGGCCGGCAATCAATTGCTGTAAATACGGCGCCTGCGCGTTGACCGGCAGGATGTCACCGCCAAACAACCATTCGTCCGCGGTCTCGGCCTGCAGGTTCAGCAGGCTCAGCATATCCACTTGCGAAAACACCTCCTGGGCGGCGCGTACACTGTCCAACTCCGCCTCGAATATTCGCACCGCGGTCTGGTAACTTGCCAGTGCAGCCTCTGCACGATCCACTTTTTCATAGGCCATGGGTATAGCCAGCAGACTCTCTCTGGCAGGAGTACTGATTGCGGGTTTCTCGCTGAGAGTGTGCCAGGCGCTCAAGGCAATCTGGTAGTTCTCGCGTTCAACCGCGGCCCAGCCGTAGCCAAGCAGGGCTTGATCCGCCAGTGGGCTTTCCAGCCGCACCCGGGTGAAATCAGAGCTCGCCTGTGCATAGTCGCCTGTCGCCATCAGCGCAAAACCGGAAGCCGTATAGGCCCTGTCGCGCAGAGCCTTCAATTCTTCGCTGTCGATCCAGGGACTGTCGACGCGACGAAAGTTGGCAGAGGCCTCCAGCCAGTTGCCGTCGCTGGCCAGTAGCGCGCCGAGGTTGTAGTAATGGTAGGGCAACCACATCGACTGTTCCGGCAGCCTCGCCGTATAGCCCCGGGCGCCGGCAATATCTCCCCGCCGCAGTGCCAGGGCCGAACGCAGGTAGTTAACCTCTTCCCCCATGCGGGCGTCTTCCATTGTCCCCAGGTGCTGCAGAGCCTGTGTAGTACGCGCAATGTCTCCACGTTGCCAGGCCACCTTCGCCAGGTAGTACCAGGCCCGGTCGCGCACGTCGGCCTGCCCGGCATCAGACAGCAAGCGGCTAAAGATTTGTTCAGCTTGCAGGTCCATGCCGTAGGACAGGCTGACCCCGCCCCGCAGCAATTCCGCCTCGTCGGCGTGCACCCCCAGTTGTTCCAGTTGCTGGGCGACCATCAATTCGGTCAGGGCGTCGAAGTATTGTTGCTGGTAAAAGTGATACAGGGTCACACCGTAGCGGAGTTCCTGCACCTGTTCCACGCCTCGCGCAACCGTGGTACCGGCCGCCAGGCACAGGATGAGCAACAAGCGCAGAACGGCGGTCCCAATCAATGGATGATGAGTCCGCGCCATGGTAGCTACCACTCTCTCACCTGGAATTCCGGCTGCTGTGTCGCCGTCAGATCCACGATCTGGAGTTCCAGGTTTTTGGGTCCTGTGGTCTTCTCAAAAACTAATTCGGTACCGCGCTTGTACTCACGCCCCTTGGGCCCGATGCCGGTGAATACCGCCACCACCTCGTGCCTCCCCGACTTGAGGTTGCCCATGTACAAGCGCTGCACGCCGCCCCGCTGCAGGGCCTTGAGCTGCCGCTGCGTATACAGGGAGCTGCTTACCACGGCGCCATCGACTGACAACCTGACGGCATCGAGGCTAAAAAATTCACCCACGTCCACAGAGAGAAAGACCGATAAGCGCGTATCACTGGGATAGAGTAACTCTTCCTCAAGCACGAAAAGGTCACGATTCAGTTCCAGCACCTGCTGCTTGATCCGCTGTATTTCCTGATCGACGGTCTCGCCTTCCTGGGCACTCAGGGGAGCCAGGTTGCTAAACACACCGAGCAGAAAGATGAAGAATATCTGCAAAGACCGGGGAGGTATCTGGCGCATCTCAGCTTAATACCCCGCCCGACACACTGGCCATCTGTTGAAAGGCGATGAAACGCTCACGGTTGGCAATATCACCAAGTCCCTGGGCCGGGAAGAAGCCACTGGTATCGAACAGACCCTCCTCACCGTGCAGGGCCATATAGTTGAGGATTACCATATCGACCATCAGGTTGACATTGTTCGCCGCGGGGGTCGCAGAAGTTTCCACCGAGGCATCGCTGCGCATCCAGCCAAGCTGCTGGTGCTGGAACACGTCACCGGGACCGGTGTCGATCAGCAGCGGGGCGCCGGCCGGATCGTAAACGAGGAAGAAGGAGGCGGCTGTGGAGGAGTTGTCGCCGCTCCAAACGCCTTTTTCAATGCCGTTTATCATTTCTATGGTGCCGTCACTGGCCACCGAACCATCGCTGAACACATACAGCATCAGCGGTGTGGCAGTTCGTCGCGCATAGTCCAGGCAGGCGCCGATGCATTGGCCCGCCCTGAAATCCCTGCTCTCACCCGTGCTGCGGTCGCCGGTGTGATAATCGTAACCACCCATTTCAATTGTGCCCGCCCCGGCAATCCCGTCTATTACCAGCTTCATCACCGAAGCAGTTTTCTGGAACTCGCGATCAGCGGAAAATTCCGCGGCGTCAAAAATACCACCAGTACCCACAATATCAGCGTCCAGGGAGGGGTTGAGTGCATCGGGATCTGAAAAGTTCTCCAGGGTGTCCGCACTGCGCAGGTACTCGCAGCTGAGACGGTCTTTCAGGCGCTGGTCTTCATCGGTGGGATTGGTCACTAGCGTATTGACCAGGTCCAGCTTGAAGTCAGTAATTCGCTTCATGGACTCCAATACCGAAACAATGTCATCGGCCTCGTCCAGCAACAGGTTGAGATCTCCTACATCGACCAGGCCGCTGGCATCCGAGGGACGATCAATTTTGGTAGGCCTGGCCTCCGGGTCTATCAACATGGCCGGCGCCATGGAATTGCCACCTGAAACCGAATTTTCGGAACCGATAAGCTGCAGGATCTGGCCGCGCAGGCCGGCACGGTAGATACCGTACATGGGGTTGTGCGGGTTGTTGCCGGTATCGTTGTCCGAACGCCCGGGAATCACCGCCCCGTTGACGAAACCCCGAGTGCCGCTGGTTTTATCCAGAATACCGCGCAGCATGGCGCTCTCACTGTGAAACAGGAGACCGAGACTGTCATCGGTGAAGTTCCCCGATAGCGTCGCCACATTGTTGGCCAGGGGCAAAATCTCCGGCGGCAAGCCCAGCTTGCTGTAACCAGCGGTGCTGAGGGGATCAAGCTGCCCACCCGGACCGCCCACTATCACATTGGAGCCCGAGAGATTAGCGCCACCGGCCAGGTCGAAACAGATGAAGGGGATTTTTCTCCCCGCTACCTTGCCCAGGTCACAGGCGCTGTACTGTGTAAAGGCCGGGTCCAGTAAGTCCGGAGAGATAGCGTGGGCCCGCGGTCCCAGCAAGCTGAACAGGGAGGTGCCCAGCAGTGTGGCCCCGCCGGCGCGAAAACTCTGGGATATCAGTTCACGACGGGTCAGCGGTCGGCGGTGCCCGGGATGCCGTAGTGCCTCGTCAACGTGGTGGAACTTGTTTCGCCTGCGCATTGTGTACCTTCCTTCGAATTCGCTTATTGCATTAGCGTCGCCGAGCTTCCCAATACCGCGGTGCAGGTGGCCTTGACCACATCCGCGGTACGAGAAGCCGGGCAGAGACTGTTATTGGCACAGTAGATAAGGCCGTCACGCTTGGTGTGCGCGGCGGGGTCCGGATCAGTGATAAAAACGCCGTTGCTCAAGATGTAGGGTTTCAGGTCGCGGCTGTCTGTGATCAATAACTCCAACTCATCGATAATCGAGCTGCGATAGGGGGCGCTCACCAAACCGGTATTGAGGGCCCTGTCGACCAGCGGGATCACGATATTATTTCTCCAATCGATGCCGGGATCTGCTACAGCAGCACCGAAATCAAACGCCGCCGGGAAAATCGCCTGGCGCAGGGAAACGTCCTGGACCAGGGCGTCACAATAGGCCGCCGCCAGCTGAGTCGCAGCCATGTGATGGGAAGACATAAAGGCCTGAAAATCCTCCACGCTCGGCAACTGCCGACGAATCACGTTAAAGGTTTCAGAAACGGTTTTGCCAGTCACATTACTGGCCACAGAACTGGCAACAGGAACCCCGGTGAGTGCCGAGAAAGTGGCGTTGATCTCATCAAAGGTACGCATGCCGATATCGGGGGACTCTTCGCCGACCAGGGATTGCCAATAGCCTGTGACTAAACCGTCGAAACCAGGTCCGGATGCGCCGGCGATCTGGTCAAAGGCGATGAAGAAAACGTCCTGGTCAGGGCCATTTTCCAGTGGAATGATACTGCCGGTGCTCGCCAGTATCGGGCTCAATTCTCCCGGATCGGTGCCAATTGCCGTATCGATATTGATGAATGCCTGGCCTATCGCCGCCAGCTTGCCGTTGATTCCCAGGCGCACGCCGGTGAGATTAAAATCCACCCGGCTGCCGCTCGGGTTGATATTGGCGAAAAACGGTTCTTCGAACAGGTAACTGCTGTCGTCAAACTGGCTGGCCTGAAAGACGATATAGCAGTAGTTGGTGCGCGAACCGTCGGTCTCGATAACATGGCAGTTGCCCTCAAGGTCCAACAGTTCCGACACACTGAACATCAGGAAGTACTTCTGCCCCACACCGACATCGAAGTTCTGTTGTATCTGCGCGGGTGTCAGCGCACTGTTGTGCACCGCCACCATTTTGATCGTGCCCGCCCAGGGCATCGCGTTATTAGAGGAATTGCCGAGCACCAACGCATAAATCTCGCTCCAGTTGTTGAGCAAGCCGCCACCGGCTGCGTCGATATCTCCGGTGAATTCGCCGTTGACATAAATCTTGCGCCCCTCAACCGGGTCGTAAGTCACTACCACATGCTGCAGGGTGGCCTGCGCACGCTCGTCATCGTCGAGGGTAGTCAACGCGGGAGCACCGGCACTATTGGCGTCGGTAACCGTGCTGCGATTGTAGGCTTCATAGTTATAGAGGGTCTGGCTGAGCAGGAAATTGCGGCTGTCCGGGCCACCCGCGTAGCCAAGTATCCAGGCATTCTCCTGGGTGACATTGTTGGGAGCGACCCAGGCTTCCAGGGTGTATTCGCCGGTGCCGGCAATAAGGTTGTGGAGCTTGGTACTGCCGGCGACGCTACCCTGGGCCTTGCCGTTTACAAGGCGTATACCCCAGCTTCCCAACCAAGTGTATTCTCCACTCAGGCTGAGAGGGATTTCGGGGAGCACACCACTGGTATCCGCCGTGGTATTGCCGCTGCCTTCACGGAACTCCCACTTGGCAATCAGGTTGGTCTCGGCACGTCCGCCGCTGTTGGCGATAATGCCGTCTTTCTCCAGCACCTGGGCGGTACTGATCACCAGGTTCGGGTCCACTTCGGTGGGCGTTATTAGATTTGCCAGACGCGTAATGGCGTCTGCCAGCGTGGTCGCATTGGCAGGACAGGAGTCCCAACAATTGTGCAACTCCGGATCCAGTCGCAACACTATGCGGGAACTGGCGGGGTCTACCAGGTCGATGGCCTGCCGCACAGCATCGTAAGCAATCGTCGTGTTATCACTGGCAAAAAATGGCGACTGTGGTATTTGCGCGCTATCGGAATGACAACTTGAGCAGTACTGGTTGAGCAGCCCCAGCAATTCGGTGGGATCTTCCAGGGTCAGGCCCAGCGCATTGGCCTCTGCCAGTGTCGGTGGCAAAATCAGGGTTCCGCCGGGCTGTACCGGTACACGCGGCAGCAGTTTAACTTCGGTAACAAACTCGGTAGCGCCCTCGGCCCATCGTTCAATATAGCCGGTGATGGTCGTTGCACAGGTGGCGGCATCGTCGGCCCCCAACCAGCAGTTGTGGCCACTGGCCACCCGCGTTACCACCGCAGAAGATGCCGGGTCCAGCAGGTTAACCACCGTTAACGCCTGCTGCCAGGCGATGTTCACATCGCCCTGATCAACGAACATTGTGGAGCCGGTGCCGCCCGGGGTGTGGCATTGACCACAGCGGTCATCGGCGGCAAGCGGGTCGTAAAAGGAGGTCTTGAAGCCCTGAATTTCATCGGTACTGGGCGCTGGCCCGTCGTAAATAAATGCGCTACTGCCGATGGCTGCCGTGAGATCAATCTCCCGCTCACTGCCGCCACCACCACTGCCGACACTGCAGGCTGCCAATACCAGCAACAGCAGGGCGCCACTGCTGGCGGTAAGTAAAGACCTGAATGGCTGATTCATCGCTGGCACCTTACAAATGGCTGGAGCAATATCCAGCCACCTCCGCAAATGTCTGCTTGATGTTATGGGAAGAATTGAAGCTGTCGACGAAGCCTGTGTAGGCCGCAGACTCTTGCGTGGTGTCCTGAGGCTCACGCAGGCAGACCGCGCGGAACACTTTCTTCACCTGGCAGTGGGAAAACGCTTCGCTATTGGCCAGTTCCCTGCCCATCGACGCCGCACCGTCCCCCTCGGAAAAAGCGGGATTCACAGCGAGATCTATCATTCCGGAATTCGCCGCGGCACTTCTCCAGCCAATCCGGGCGCTGTTCTCGCCCAGCCGCCAGTAGTTTGTCCAGTGGTTATTCGGCGTTACGTATCCAGCGGCAAAGGTCGTCGAGTTGATGAGATATTTTCCCTGCACCTGGCCCGCGGTGTACACCAGTTGACCCAGGTCCTTGCGCTCTTCCAGGCCGAGGTTGGGGAAGGCGGTATCGTCTGGATAAGGAAATTCATAGTAGGCAAAGGCCTGCGCCATGGGGTCCATGCCGCTGTGACAACTGACACACTGGTTGAGGAACAGGGTGCTGTCACCGCCGGGACCACGCGAGACATCCTGGCGTATCCGATCGGTTGGCCTGCTGTTGTCCTTGAGTTGCTCCAGGTCCATGCACAGGTGATTGACCAGGGTAAAGCGGAACATGGCCCGGTTGGTGCCATCGACAAAGAATGCCCTGGCCGCGGCCCGGGTTGTCATGACCCCGGCTACAGCTTCTGCTGGAAGACCAGTGACGCTACTCTGCAATTGTTGCTGCAAGACGTTAGCATCTCCCAGATTGGCGCCGGAGCTCTCCAGGAAGGCAAAGTGATCATTGTCGCTGCCCGAATAGGCAGGTATGCCGGGCACATTGCCGGTGTAGATAACATCTCCTGAAAGAATCTCCCTGAAGTCCAGGTTATCCCGGGCCATGCCAATCACCGTGGCGGAGTAATCGTTGAGGGGGGCAAAGCTATCCCGGGCCTCATTGGTCCAGGGGGTTGCCCAGTTTTTCAGCGTCGTTGTATAAAAATCCCCGGTGGCGTTTTCGCCGGGTGCACCGTCCATCGCGTATTGCGCAGCGAGTATCGAACCATTGGCACCGCTGTCGATCGCTGTCTCCATCGCATCCAGCATGGCATCGGTGGGCGGCACGCCGGTCACGCGATCATGGATCCGCTTGGCCTGATCACGCGAACCAGCCTGCCCGGTGGCGGCGACCATCAGCAGACACATGGCCAGAGTAATATTGACGTGAATTTTCATGGGCGCTGAACCATCCTCGCTTGCGTGTCAAGAGTATTCATCGCTGATTATGTTCGATTGATTCACAGCTTTCGCCTTTAAAAAGGCAGTTCTGTGACGCTCGCCACAAAATCAAACTCTTCTCCTATTTTTCACTAGGGCGTGCTGGAAGCAGAGCATTAGACTTCGCCGAATCGACATTAATTCTATGGCTTGTATAGGAAGCGAGTGTTCACATTAACAAGGCAAAGCACACAAACCCCGTTATCGAATGGTCACCGGCGCAACGCTTACTGCCAGCCCTGACCCTGTTCACATTCTTGTCTGCCTGCACAGCCGGTGGCGGGGACAATGTGACCCTGACCGCCAACAGCCAGGCTGACGACCCGGTCGTACTCGAAATCCCGGTCGCCTATATAAAGCGGACACTGCCCCCGGATCCCACGGACCTGCGAGATCCCTTGGCTTTTAACCCCGGCGCACGACTGTTGATCAAGGATCGCTCCGCTGTCAGCGCTGAAGCCATTGATGTCACCGACCAAATCATTGCCATAGCTGCCGCGGAAGAAGGGGTTCCCGTAGAAGAAATAGCCGTCGACATCAAGGACCTGGAAAGCTCCTTCGATGGCAACACACTGGTATTCGCCGCCCGCGCCGTGCCCGAGCCAGTCGACAACAATCTCGAATTTACAACATGGAATCTGTGGCTGCTCGACCTGCTGACCATGCAAGTGGACTACCTGATCCCCTCTCGCATCAAGCGCAATGATGGCATGGAGACCGGGGGCGGGCAGGATATAGCGCCGCATTTTCTGCCCGATGACAGAATAGTCTTCAGCTCCACCCGCCAGGTCGCCAGCCAGGCGCAGCAACTGAACGAGGGGCGAGGGCAACTATTCTCGGCACAGGATGAGGATGGGCGGGGAGCCGCCGCCGTGCTGCATATCTACGACCCGCAGCGACGCAACAGCGAATTTGAGCAGATTTCTTTCAACCTCAGTCACGACCTGGATCCCGTGGTACTTTCTTCCGGCGAAATCGTATTCAGTCGCTGGAACAACACCAACAGCAATCACATCAGCCTGTATAGAATCCCACCCTCCGGTCACGGCTTGTCTCCTTTATACGGCTATGACAGCCGGGATACGGGTACCGGTGGCAGCGCCGCTGAGTATACCCAGCCCAGGGAATTGGATGACGGTCGTCTTGCCAGCCTGCTTAAATCCTTCGACTCCCCTTCACTGGGCGGGCGCATTACACTGATCGACAGTGCCAACTTCGCAGGTGACGATCAGCCTACCTGGGACAACCTGGGTGCGGCGGGCAGCGGGCAGGAGCCACTGAGCAGCTCTGAGGTGACCACCAATGGAGACCTGTCCACGGGCGGCCAGTTTGGATCCGTATATCCCTTGCGCGATGGTACCGGCAGACTGTTGGTGACCTGGAGTGAATGCCGGGTGATATCATTCGATGGCAGCTTCCAGCCCTGCTCCCTGGAACCACTGAACACCGATATCGCCCCGCCCCTGTATGGGGCCTGGGTTTATGATCCCGCCACCGAAACGCAACGCCCGGTGGAGATCGCTGAAGAGGGCTTCATGATCAGCGAGATCATCGCCGCCGAGCCCCGGGACTTTCCTGCAATCCCCACGCAATCAAACGATTTCGACGCCACTCTGGCT